>SDBT01006020.1_pt1 | contig 20253 bp, 23 predicted proteins | sample 2277101 | NCBI WGS metagenome assembly SDBT01 (sample SAMN10404973, study PRJNA504765) | marine sediment metagenome | isolation source: marine sediment core GS10_PC15, 103 cmbsf | place: Arctic Ocean: Southern Knipovich Ridge | collected 2010 | reverse complement strand
AAACTTAGACCACCTCTGCATCAATTCCTCATCAGAATTTATCCTTATGCATATCTTTACTTTATCTTTTAATTTATCTTTTTCTATCAACTTAATTATATATTCAAGTTCGTCTTCATTATCGATATTAATAATAACCTTATCTCTGTTTTCTATTGCCAGTTTAAGTTCTTCTATGCTTTTTCCGGGGCTTGTAAAGATTATCTTTTTAAAACCTAATTTTAGGGCCAACTTTAATTCAAACAAACTGCCTACATCTGCCTTATAACCAAGAGCTTTTAATGATTTTATCAGCAAAGGCAAATCATTAGATTTGAAAGCATAAAAGAATTCAGAGTTAGGTATATGCTTTCTAAAAGTTTTCTTAAAAAATAAAGCATCTTTCTCTAATTGGTCTTCATCAAGGATATATTGAGGGGTTCCATATCTCTTAATTGATTCTAAAAATATATTTTTTTTATCAAGTGCTTTTTTAATATGCTCTTTGTAATAGCCACCATCATCTGTTTCTATCTCTTCTTCCCATGCTTTCTTTATTATTTCAGATGCTTCTTCCCATTTCATTTAAGCTCCTCTTTGTATATTGAATTTACATCATCTTTTATTTTATTGGGCAAAGAAACAGCATCATGAATCTTAAAGAATCTATTATAAAGTTCATCTTCTCTTTCTATTGCTTCTTTTAGGAATTGTTTTTTGAATTTTTCAATGAGGTAAGATTTATTCCCATTCTTATATGCTAAATAAAAAGCAAATAGCTGTTCATCCCTTACCGCTTTTGGTTTTTCGTATATCCGGTAAGGATTTTTATTGAATAGGGGGTATAAATCCTCAAATTCTTTATCCAAGAAGTTTTCTTCAAAGTCAACTATTTTAGGGTCTATATTATTAGCAACCAAATAAAGAAAAGCTTTTGCACACATCGGACAACTATAACACCATCTATTCCTAAGATTTTTCTTTTCAGAATGACTGCAGGACATCTGATATTTACCAATTTCAGGATAACGTTTGAATAAAACTTTGACTTCAGCAATATTGTATATCGGTTCTATTAGGCTGCTAATCTGTATTTTACCAGATGTAAATTTTCTCAAGTGCTTATTTTGTTCCTGCATATGTTTACTGCTTTGATCATATGAAGGATATACCTTAAAGCCTTCTTTATTTATAAAATAATCATTAAAGTTCTGTTCATTGCCAAATATTATGTATTTGCATTTATTACTTATCGCTATGGGTAAAAGAGTAATAGCATAAGCGTTCATTGCATTAGCATTAATAAGTCCCTCAGAATTTGTTATGTTTATTCTTTTATAGGAGTAGATTGCATCTAATTCATCATAAATAATATCTATATGCTCATTAAATTCTTTTTCAAATTTTTTCATCAGGGCTAATTTATGCTTTGCTTCTATATCCCAGAAATCCTGTACCATTACAAGCTTTGGTTTTAGGTTAAGTTCATTCGCAAGCCCATAAGATAATAAGCTGTCTTTGCCAAAAGACATTCCAATCAAGGACAGGTCTTCAGTATCTATGCTGTCTATCGATACTGTGTTTTTATCTTTAAAATTTATTTTTTTATTTCTAAATTTTTCAAAAAGATTTCTCGTAGAAAGTTTATCTTCTTCAGCAATTCTTGGAATATCCAAAGAGATACAATTATCTCCTAATACCTTAAGGCCAGGAAGTGAAAAATCAAAATATATCTCCTTGTCCTGGAACATGGAATAAGGTGAAAGCCTGAGATAAACCCAATTATCAGCTATCATCTTTTTTGTTTCTTTATCTAAGGTTTCCCACGTATTTTTTGGATATTCTATTTCACTATTTTTAATTAGGTTTATAGAAAATCCTCTTTTTAAGATCTTATTCCTTATCTCCATCTTTTTTTCTTGATAAAACACTTCCTACTACTTTTGCAATTAAATCTTTATAAGAATATCCTTTTGCCTGGGCCATCGCAAATAAGCCAGCATCTTCAGAAATATCTGGACTTTGGTTTACTTCCAATATGAACGGCTGATTATTTTTATCAACCCTAAAATCAACCCTGAAATAATCCCTGCAATTAAAAAGAGATGCAGCTTTTAAAGCAAGATATATTAATTTTTTACCTAATTCTTCATCAACCTTAGCAGGACAGCTTCTTTTTGTTTCTTTATAATCAATAGAATCTTCTTTCCACTTTGCATCATAATTGACAATCTTTGGCTTGCCATCTGGCAATCCATCAAATGTTATTTCAGATATAGGCAAAACTTCTTTTTCTTTATCCCCTAAGATACCTATATTAAATTCTCTTCCTTCAATGAATTCTTCAACTAATGCTGGCTGCTTATATTCTTTGATAACCTGAGCTACTCTTTTTTTTGACTCTTCTTCGTTATAAACAACAGACTCATCTTTGATTCCAATGCTTGCATCTTCCTGTGTAGGCTTAACAATCAAAGGAAATTTTAAATCCTTTATTTCCTCATCACTCTTCTTAAAAACCTGGAATTTTGGAGTTGGAAGTTTATGATGTAATAGTATTTTTTTAACTGTAGCTTTCTTTAATGTTAACGCAAGAGTCAAATAATCACCGCCAGTATAAGGAATTTCAAGAATATCCAGCATAGCAGGCAAATGGGGTTCTAAATCTGAGTCTGAAAAGAAACCATCATCGCATAGATTGAAGATTAAGTCAATATTTTTCTTATCTTTTCTTAGTTTTTCAAATAAATCTAAATCAACATAATATTGGACAACATCATGGCCTGATTCTTTCAATGCTCTCATTACAGATTCTGCATCATCATTCGTATCCCTACCTTCCCAATCCTGATGATAATGATCAGACATATCATCCCTTTTTGTGAATAGAACTGCTACCCTCATAGTTTCCACCTTTTTATAGCAGAATTTAAAACTTCACTAATCAGTTTTTCATAACTCCATCCTAAGGCATATGCTGCTTTTGGAAGCCTTGAGTTTTCTTTTGGATCCTTCATAAATCCTGGGGGAGTATTAACCTCTAGAACATTTGGAACATTATTCTTACATAATCTCATATCAATTCTTGCCCAATCCTTACAATCTAAAACCTTGAATGTTTTTAATGCTATTTCTTTGATTTTATCTTCTAGCTCCTTATCTAATTTTGCAGGACACACTAAAGGATCAATCTCAGCTTCCGGATTATCATAAATCCACTTTGCTTCATAACTATCCATTGGATGTATATTTGAGGGTAAATGGTCAAATTTAATTTCAACAATTGGCAGAACAACAGGGTTATCATAACCAATGATAGGGACTGTAAATTCTTTTCCATTTAAAAATTCTTCAACAATCGCTGCTTGGTTATAATTTATTTTTATTTTTTTTATTATTTTTTTTAATGATTCCTCATCATTTACTAAATTTTCATTGAATAAACCCTTGGAGCTCCCTTCAAGCAACGGTTTCACTAACAAGGGAAATTCTAACTCTTTTAATTCTTCATCTTCATTATTAAAAACTTGAAATTTAGGAGTTGGAATATTATTTGTCAATAAAATCTCTTTTGTCTTCGCTTTATTAAGAACAATTACAGATGTTTCAGAACCTGCACCTGAAAAAGGAATCTTTAACTCTTCACATATCTTAGGAACTACTGCTTCTCTTTCTTCGCCATGCAAGCCTTCGGCAACATTAAAAACCAGGCTAATATTACTTTTTTTATTATTCAAAACATCTTTTATATTTTCTTTTACGTCTATTATTTCTACTTTATGGTTGTTTGCTTCTATTGCTTTTGCTAACTCTTTTATTGTTTCTCTGCTGTCAAATTCAGCATATTTCTCTTTATCTTTTTCATCGATATTATCTGGTTTTATGCTGCAAGCTAAAGCTATATTCATTTAATCCCCCTGAAGAATATTCCCTTAACTAATATTTAAAACTTGACTTTTATATTTTGTTACCACTACTAAATAACTATAAAACCAAAAGGTTTATAAATACTGATTGCAATCAAGTCCATATGTCGGACATATTAATAATAGATCATGGAAGTACATTAGTTAAGGAGCTAGAATCAGCATTGGAGGAAAGGGGCTATAACCCTAAAGTCAGACTGTATACCGACTTAACAGGAATTAGTGCTGCTGATTATAATAAGATTATTTTTGGCGGTGGAAACACACCAATAGGTGGTGATTATATTTTAGATAATGGGGTTGGAATTGATAAAAAAGTAATAGAAGAAGAAAGGATATTGAGGGAATGTCAGGAACAAGGCATACCTGTAATGGGAACAAATCATGGAGCACAAACAATAGCACACTTATCAGGAGGAACAACAGTAAAGCTAGCTGAAGCAAGACAAGGCTATTCTTTTAAGGACTATAAATTGGTACAGTATGATCCAATACTTAAGGGCATAGAAATAACAGATGAAAAGGTTAAAATGTCAGTACTTGAATGGCATGGGTTTGGCATAAAATCAGTAGGGGCAGACTATCATGTAATTGTAGAAGACGGAAAGGGGGGAGTTCAAATTGCAAGACATAATGATTCGCCAATATATATTGTCCAATCCATCCCATATGCAAAAAGACCAAAAGATAACCCACAAACAAACGCAAAATTAATCTTTGAAAATTTCCTGAACATGCCTGCAGGAAAGCGTTAATCAACGTTGTTTCTTATATTTTTTGCCTTGGTCACCACCATGTATCTCGTCAAGAATACTATACATTATCTGTTTCCCAATTCCTGCTTCACCATGGCCTTGTATGCCTATATGTTTTGGGTTATTTCTTGCTTTGAAAACTTCATAAATCTTTCCTTCGTTCCCATCATCAAATTTTTGTTGACTTGAAGCCATTTCCTCAAGTTTTGATTCCGATCCTTCAACAGGAATACCCCACCCATGCTCTTTATGAATGTGTGCTTTTTCCCCCCCATAATCTATTTCTTGTTTTCCTTTTTGATAACTCTTTAATTTCTGCGAATCAACTTTATGGTGTTGTGCAATTACCTGGGCACCATAACAAGTACCAATCACATATGTATCATCTCCAACATTCTCCAGTACATACTTGCTGGCTTCATCATGAAGATTTTTCTTTACCCTACTGCCGGATAAATGGACTATGTCGTATCCCTTAAGATTCTTTCCCTTTACCTTATCACTATCTACTACCTCAACCCCATAAGAAATAGTTGGGTGGCCCTCATACATACTAACAAGATGCTTTCTATAAGAAGAGCCATGGTCCACAATAAGGACTTTCCTGTTTCTTTTGGCCATATTACTATCTAAGAACAAGAATTATATAAATATTCCTAAAAATTTTGATATAGTAATCCAAGAAGGATAACAAAATCACCCAAAGCTTTTTAAAGGAGCGACAATATCTTACAATAAAACAAACGAAATCTCACATTTTTTTGCATAGTTATCAATGTGAGATTTGATTACCATGAAAATAGGAATTATAAAGGAACACGAATTAGCAGGCTCTGATAAAAGAGCAATACTGCTTCCGGAAGAAGTAAAAAAACTTGTAAAAGCCGGAAACAAGGTTTATGTAGAGAAAGGGCTGGGCGAAGGTATCTTTATTGATGATTCTAAATATAAACAAGCAGGTGCTGTAATTATAAGTGAACCCAAGGAAGTCTTCTCGCAGGAATTGGTTATAAAACTAAGATCTCCCTCTGATAATGAATTTTTGATGATGAAAGATAATATCTTACTGAGTATGCTCCATAAAGGGCAAAACAATCATCGAATCAAGCTTATCAAAAAGCAAAAAATAAAGGCCATAGCAATGGAAAGTGTCGTTAATGAATATGGAGACAGGCTTGTTGACTGCACAGAGATTACAGGAGAACAGGCTATGTTATATGCATTTAATTTATCCATGAAATCTCCTTCTGAATGTAAAATTCTTGTTTTAGGTTATGGAAGAGTTTCCAGTGGGGCAATAAACCTTGCCAACAGACTAGGGGCAAAAGTCAAGATTCTAAGAAAAAGTGAATATAAAAATATAAAATATCATCTAAAAGGCAAAGATATGCTAGTAAACGGAATAACCTGGCCAAAATATCACCGTGATAATAAAGATTATGTCGTTACAAGAAAAATGTTAAGGCTTCTCAACCCTGGCGCTGTTGTTGTTGATATATCTGTTGATTACCCTAATCCGATTGAAACATGCAAACCAACTTATCCAAATGATCCATGGTATGATATAGATAATATCAAGCACATCTCTGTGTATGGTTATCCTGCCCTTGTGCCAATCTCAAGTTCAGAGCGTTACTCAAAACAGTTATTGCCTTTGATTCTTGACATAGCAAAAAATGGTGTAAAAGGAATGTCAAAACACCTTCAAAAAGCATTGGTCAGAACCAAAGATATTCTAAAAGAATGAAAACAGTTCTTGTTATAGGAGATGACATTGACTGGGAATCTTTTCTGAAGTTTAAACGGAAAAAAGCTTTTTTTAAAAAGAAAAAGATTAACTTTAAAACAATTGATTACGGCTCTATTTTAAAAGGCAAACTGCCATATATAAAATCAAATAATATTTTAATAGTGTTGTTTTTTCCTTTGGATTATTGGGATAATAAAATAGAAAAGAATTTTGTAGGTGGCCATATTTATGGAGATAAAAAATGTGTTGAGATGTTTTATAAATATTTGGATAGAATAAAACAGCTTATTGATAGAAACTATGAAGGCAAGAAGATAACCTATATGAATTCCTTTGAAGCTGTTAAGGTTGATAGGGACAAAGAGTTAACTAAAAAAATAATCAAAAGGGCTAAATTACCTGTTCCGAAGAGCTATTCTACAAGAAAATATAAAGATATTATCAAATTGTTGAAGAAAGGGAAAAAACTTTACCTCAAGGTAAATTTTGGGGCAATGGGCAAGGGGATTACAAGACTTGAAAACGGGAAATGGTTAACAAACTTCATTTACAGAAAAGGAAGTATAATAAGCAGAAAAGGTGACTATGGGTGGAAATTTAAAAATGTTACAGGAAATGAAGATTTTTTAAAGAATCTACTTAAAAAGGAATTAACTGTTGAAGAAGAGATAAATCCTTATATAACAGATAATAAAAAATTTGATATCAGGTATTATGTAATTTATGGAAAGGTGAGGTATAAAATAATAAGAAGCGCCCCTGTTGAAAATGTTGTGACAAACATAACACAAGGCGGTACCAAGGAGAAGAAAAGCTTTTTAAAGGGAATACCCAGAAGATACTTAAAAAAAGCAGAGAAGAATGCTATTAAAGCTGCAAAGGCATTAAACCTTAATTTAGCAGGAATTGATGTAATGTTGTCCGAAAAAGGAGCCTCCCACATTATTGAAGCGCAGTCATTCCCTGGATTCCCCGCAAGCAAACATAATTTTTCAGAAAAACTAGCCAAAGAACTAATTAAAAACTGGAAATCAAAAAAATCGTCGGTTACCCCTAACTAAAGTTAGGGGTATGACCTGACGATTTTTAGGATATTAGAAATCGCTACATCCCACAACTAAAGTTGTGGGTATTGCGATTTCAAATATAAGATGGAGATAAGAAAAGCAAGAGAAGAGGACCTTGAAGAGCTATTCAAGCTAAAGCTAAAACTGAAAAACCAAGACACAGAAGTAGACCATTATCTAAAATCTGTTGATGAAGTAAAGGGGGTCTATAAAAAATATCTTATAAGGGACCTAAAAAAGCAGGACACAGACAGGGTTACATTAGTAGCAGTCAAAGACAAAAAGATTATCGGCTATATAAGGGGTACATTAACAAGAACATTGCATATTCTTAACGTAAATCTACGTGGAACAATAGACAACCTATATGTTGAAGAGAACTATAGGAAAAAAGGAATCGCAAAAAAACTAGTTAAAGCTCTAATAGACTGGTTTAAAGAAAAAAAAGTAGATGTTATGAGTTTACATGTCTATCCTTCAAATGAAGCTGCCATATCTATTTATAAAAAGTTTGAATTCAAAGAATATACACTTAACATGAGTAGAAAATTATGATCTAATTAATGCAAGAAAAATTTCAATTTCAAGAATACAAACAAAACATACAATCCAATTAAAGCTAAACCTTCTCTTTTATCCTTTTTGCCTATTTTCATATTTCTTCTAAACAGAAGTAGAGCAATTATAGAAGCAATAAACCAAAAAGGAATATCAAAGAATAATAGGTTTTTATCAAAATTTAAGCCAATAGAGCCAGCAGCCATTGCCCCTATAGGCAAAGATAACATGGGGTCTGTTATATTGCTGCCGATTAGTGTTCCTATTGAAATGCCACCTGCTTTTTTGAATATTGCTCTTATCGCAGTTGACAGTTCTGGCAAACCTGTTCCTACTCCAATAATCATTACACCTATAAAGCTTTGTGCAACTCCCCAAACTTCCGCTAATTTTAAAGCAGAGCCTACAACCAAATCAGATGCAAAAATTAAAATTGCAATGCCAAAAATCATTAGGAATATATTTTTAGAATATCCTTTCTTATGGTTATTATCCTTGTTATCAATTTCATACATAACCTTGCCCATAACATTTTCATGCTTGATTATATAGTATAAATAAACCAGATAAATAACCAATAAGGTAAGACCCTCAAAAAAATTAACATTATAACCAGTAATACCAACAAGAAAAACAGCTATTATGGAGAAAAGAATCATCAAACCATCTATTTTTAATAATCTTTTAGTAGCATACATAGTCCCAAACAAAGCCGTAAAACCAAGAATAAAGGTTATCTGGATAATGTCTGAACCAAGGTTTGTCCCAACAGCAATACCTGCTGCTTCTATCCCCTGCCTTACTTTTAACCCGGAAAATAGATTTGTCATTATTTCTGGTATTGAGGTTCCTATTGAGATGATAGTTAAACCAATTAAGACCTGAGAGATTTTAAGTTTCTTTGCAATGTTCTTAGCACCCTCAACTACATAACCTGAGCCAAAATAAAGCCCTGCTATCCCGATTATCAGAAATATTAAAGGCGTCATCTTATTCTTCTATCCTTGGGTTGAATTTCTTAAAAAATTTTCTAACCTTGTCTAAAAAAGGTCTTTCTACAAATCCAATACCAGCTAACCTCTCATAGATATTAATCTTTTCAATGCCGTCTTTGACAGCATAATAAGCGCATGTTCTAAATTCTGGATTTTTTTCATTTGCTATATCTTCCCCATAGTGTAATTCAACCATCCCATTGTAGTCTTCTAAAGAGATATTATCTGAACCTTCTAACATTGAAGCCACGTTTGCGAAAACATCCTTAACGCTTTTCTCTTTTATAAAGATTCTTAGCTTTAATTCTTCTGTTGTTTGCTTTAACCTTATTGCTAAACCCTTATATTTTTTATTAAATAAACTGACTATCTGCTTAAATTGAGCAATATATTTATCGGTATCCTTGCCTAATTTAGAATATTCTTTATTAATGCCAGAATTAACCCTTACTAACTCAATAAAATCCCTTTTAAATTCATTTAAACTAGTACTGTCTAACGTGCTTAATATATCCTCAGCCATTAAGTTCTTATTTAGAAGTAAATCTTATATAAATGTTATGCTCTATTCTGTGACAATTATTGTCCCCCTAATAGTATTCCTTTCCTTGTACATAACATCAAAATAGGTAAAGGTTCCCGCTTCATCAAAGGTGTGCTCAAATTCCTCTCCATAATAAAAAAGAGGTGACCTGAATTCATTAGAATGTGCAGCAAGATAATGTTGGGTATTATCCTCCCATTTATCTTCATGCTTCCATACTACAGTATCTCCTTTTTTGATAGTTAATTCTTGTGGGTCTAATTTCAAATCCTTTATTGTAATAGTATGAGTTCCAGGGGGTGATTCTTCTGTTTGCTCTTCTTCCTGGCTTTCATTTAATTCTGTTTCCCCATCTTCTCCAGTTTCGTTTTCCTCTTCTGGAAGTTTACTCTCTTCTTCTGATTCTTGTTCTGTTACATCAACAGTTTCTTTTTCATCCTTCACCTGTTTGTCCTCTTCTGATGGTTCTTGTTCTTGAGTTTCTTCACCAGCATCAGTAACCACTGCTTTTGTCTTATCACCTACAGAACATCCACTAATAAAGAGTATTACAATAACAAATAGTATTAACCATTTAACTGTCATATCCCCTGTAAGTAGAGTAGCATATTTAAATCTTTCTATGATAACTACTATTGAGTTATTAAATAATTTTATAGCAAAACAAAGTTTTTATATATCTCAAATTTATTTGAGTATTATAAAATCATAGATTTTATATATTTCAATCTAAAACTCATAGCTATGAAACTAATCTCTGATTTGCATATACACTCAAGATTCTCAAGGGCAACTTCTAAAGCATTAAATATTGAAAATCTTGAAAAATATGCTAGGATTAAAGGTGTTAATTTATTGGGAACAGGGGATTTTACCCATCCAGAATGGATTAAAGAGTTGAAAAATAATTTAGAAGAAGATGGAACAGGGATTTTAAAAACAAAAAATAATTTTCCGTTTATTCTGCAAACTGAAATCTCATCTATATATACTGATAATGCAAAAGGAAGAAGAATCCATAATGTTATACTAGCTCCAAACTTTGAAGTTGTTGGGCAGATAACCGAATTCCTAAAAACAAAGGGGAGAGTTGATTATGACGGCAGACCAATCTTCAAGCTCCCCTGCGATGAACTTGTTGAGTCAATGAAAAAAATAAGTGGAGATATTGAGGTAATACCTGCCCATATATGGACGCCCTGGTTCTCTCTCTTCGGCTCAATGTCTGGCTTTGATTCAGTAGAAGAATGTTTTAAAGATCAAACAAAACATATTCACGCTTTGGAAACAGGCCTTAGTAGTGACCCAGCAATGAACTGGAGATTATCCAAATTAGATAAATACTCATTGGTCTCTTCCTCTGACTTGCATAGTTTCTGGCCGTGGCGTATTGGAAGAGAAGCGACAATTTTTAACTTAAAGGAATTAACATATAAAAATCTAATCAACGCTTTAAGAACAAAAAATGGTCTGGAGGGAACAATGGAGGTTGATCCTAATTACGGAAAATATCATTTTGATGGCCATAGAAACTGTAAGATTTGTATGAATCCAAAAGATTCGATAAAAATAAAAAATATCTGTCCGAAGTGTGGAAGACCATTAACAATAGGTGTATTGCATAGAGTTGAAGAGCTGGCAGATAGGGAAGAGGGATTTAAACAAGAAGGTGCAAAGAAATTTTATTCCTTAATCCCCTTATCAGAGATAATCTCAACATTAATAAGTTCTCCTATCGCTTCTAAAAAGACATGGAAGATATTTAATGATTTAATTAATAAGTTTGGAAATGAGTTTAATGTTCTGTTAGAAGCAAAAAAAGAAGAATTAAACAAAGTTGTTGATGTAAAGATATCAGATGCAATTATAAAAAACAGAGAAGGAAAAATCATGATTCAGCCTGGTTTTGATGGAGAGTACGGTAAACCATTATTTTCTGATAAGGATAAGGTTGAAATTAAGACAGAGAAGCCAAAATTTGAGCAAAAAGGCCTGAGTGATTTTTAATGGTTTCTCGTCGGAAAAGCGAAAGGTTTAAATATAACCTATCTTTCTTTCTCGTCTATAATCAAGACGGGGGATTTAAGTCTCAGATATTAAGTCTCAGATATTAAGTCTCAGATATTAAGTCTTAGATATATTATAAAACATAAAGGAGGAAATACAAAATGGCAAAAGAAAAAGTAGCAAAAGTAGGCATAAAGAAAAAAACCGGCTATCTATACTTTGTTGACAAGAAAGGAGACGTAGCCTGTGCAAAGATGGCAAGAGGAAAGAAGAAGGGAAAAGCAAAGATTCAGGTTGTAGCAAAGGTAGGAGTTAAAAAGAAGAAAGGTTATCTATACTTCATAGATAAGAAAGGAGATATTTCCTGCGCAAAGATGGCAAGAGGAAGATAATTCTTTATTTTTTTTCTTTTTTGTTTTATTATTCATTATGATGCTTATAAATTCCATGACTTAATGCAAAGATCATTACTACAAACAAAAAAAAAACTAAAGCAAACTTAGCATTGTTTTCTTCTTCGATTGAATTAATACCAGCTACCCCTCCAGTTATTGGTAATGGTTCTTCCTTGACGTTAATTTCGCCTTTTCCTAACTTGGGAAATACAGCATCAAAATACCTATGGATTCCTTCATTAGTAAATGTAAAACTATAGCTATCTCCTGGGCTTAATCGATTACCGTAGAATAATCTATCATAAGCAACTACCTTGTGAGGAACATTATCATCATTAATCCATGTTACAGTAGTTCCTGGTGAGATTATAATTTCGTCAGGATAAAATCTCCCATTTCTTATCTTTATCTCTGCTTCATTTATAGTTTCAATCTCTTCTTCAGTTTCTTCTACTACAGGTACTTCTGCTGTCTCTTCCAGTATAACCTCCTCTGGTTCAATGATTTCTTCAGTTGTATATTTATCCAAACCAACAGCTTCTTTTACTTCCTCGCTTTTTATCCCTGGATAAAAAGAAAAAATCAAAAGGATTATTAAAGCTACAATAAGCAGAATTAACAATGTTACAAGATGTTTTGTCTTTACACTCTTTTTCATACTAGGTTATTATACTTACATATATAAATATGTTTTGATTTCAAAAAACGGAAAAAAGAAAGAAAAAAGAAAAAGTTACTCAGTAGGTTCTACTGGTTCGTCAGAAGCTTCTGGCTCTTCAACGACTGCTGGAGGCCAATCAATATTGTATTGGCTCTTAAGTGCAGCGCATAATCCTGCATTTCCCCTCTCACATGGGCCTTTCAATCTTTCTATATTAGCTAAATCAGCATCACTTAATCCAGTTTCTGCTGCTTCTTCTGCCGGTGGTGCTGCTTCTTCTGCCGGTGGTGCTGCTTCTTCTGCCGGTGGCGTTGCAGGTGCTGCTTCTTCTGCCGGTGCTGTTGGCTCTGCTACTGGTGGTGCTGCACATCCTACCATTAGAACTATCACCAAAAGTGCAACAATATATCCTAGTTTCATATTTTCACCTCTCGATTTTTATTCAATAAAAGCTTATTAAACTGCAATAAGAATTTTCTACTTTATATATCTTTTGGTTTTTTACATTAAAAAATATTATCCTTTAACCATTCCTTACTAACAATCTTGCATTCTGAGCTCCTAAGATTTAGCTTTAAATTGCCTATAGAGATTCTTTTCAGATCGATAACCTCATAACCCAATAAATCAAACAGTTTCTTTATTATATGTTTCCTGCCTTCGTGTATGCTTAATGTTATTTCTCCTTTATTTTGCTTTAAATCAAAGACATTTAATTTTCTTCCTTCTATAGTTATTCCCTTCATTATTTTTTCATTGTCCATTTTGTTTAATGACCTATCTAAAATAACCAAATAAGTCTTTTTAATGTTATACCTTGGATGAATTATTTTATTAGCGAAGTCTCCATCATTAGTTAAGATCATAAGGCCTTCAGAATCCAAGTCTAATCTTCCGACAGTAAATACCTTTTTATCTGTTTTCACAAGATCAACAATGGTTTTTCTGCCCCTATCATCTTTTACAGAGCTTAGAACTCCTTTTGGTTTGTTTATCATTATATATACTTTCTTTTCTTTTTTTATCAGTTTTCCATCAAATTCTATCTTCTCTTTTTCATAATCTGCTTTATCCCCTAACTTTATAGTTTTTCCATTTACTTTTACTAAACCCTTCTTTATCATCACTTCACATTTTCTTCTAGAGGCAATACCTGCTTCTGCCATTATTTTTTGGATTCTCTCTTGCATTTTTTAAGAAATAGCATCTTAACTTTAAATAGTTATTGTATAAGTCTCTTTATCAATTTTTTTACATCTCCATCATAAAAAACCTTCTCTGATTCATTTCTCTTATCACATACTTTAACAATACGAGGTATTAATTGTATTATGCCATCTGAACCCTCCAGAATTCCTATCTTTTTATCTTTAGCAAACGCTATAGTGAATTCATTCAAGGTACCAATCTGTCCGCCTATTATAATTACCCCATCTGCGTTCTCAACTAAAGGAAGATTCCTTCCGGGAATGCCCATATTGGTGTATATATATTCTGCACTTTCTTCAAATGGAAAACCATACTTACTGATATGTTCTTCTTTGTCTTTTGCAGGAGAATAACAAATTACTTTGCCATTTTCTAAGATAGCCCCTCTAACTGCTGCATAAGGATAGCCTGTGCCTCCTCCAGTTAATAATGTATTACCTGATTTAGCAATCTCTTTGCCTGTTTCTTTGGCCTTATCCAAAACTTCTTTATTATTACCTAAACCAGAACCACATACTGTTATTTTCATCTACAATAGGGTATATCATAATCATATTTAAATTTATTCAATAAATTTTTTTAGAAAAAATTACTTATTAATCTTACCCAGCAACCCAAAAACCTTCTCCAACGTATCATCAACTGTTTTCTTGCCAACTTCATCCTCTTTAAATGGATGGACCACTGTGCCGCCAAAGTGATTATTATCACCTACAACAATCATTCCATGAATGTGCATCCAGGAATGAATTGTTTGAATTGTAAATTCCTGGCCCCCGTTTCTGCTCCTTCCAATTGCGATTGCAGCTCCAATCTTGTCTTTTAGCTTGAAATCATCTCTCCTTGATGAAAGAGTGCGGTCAAATAACGCTTTTAACTGCGCTGACAAGCTTCCAAAATAAACAGGGCTAGAAACAATAATAGCATCTGCTTCTGCTAGTTTAGGCCTTATCTCTTCCATTCCATCTTTTATTGAGCATGTCCCTTTTTCTTTTTTGCACTGGTCACATGCTATGCAGGGTTTTATCTCATGCTCTGCTAATGATATTTTTTCTGTATCAAATCCTTTTGCTTTAGCTTTCTTTAGAACATAATTAATTATTTCCCCCTTTTATTGGGCTTCCGCTTATTCCAACGATTTTCATTTTAATCTCTTTTTTGTTAGTTTAGAAGGATATTTTTTAATTACTCTTAAAGCTTCTTTATAAGTTAATAATTTATTCTTAGCACCATGATGTTGGATTACAGACTCTGCATTTGCCCTTGCAAGCTTTAAAGCAAACTCTACATTGTTTTTCTTTATCATCCCAGACAAAAATGTACAAGCAAAGGCATCTCCTGCACCAGTTGTTTCTATTATTTTTATCTTATTTGATTTTATTGCATACATATATTCTCCATCATAAGCATAGGCACATTTTTTACCATCTGTAATTACAACAATCTCAACGAGTTTTGCCAGGGCTTTAAGCATATCTCTAGTTTTATCTTTCTTTGTCATTGAAGCTGCTTCTTCTTTATTTAATACAAATATATTTGCTCTTTTCAAAATCTCCTTACAATAGTTAATTCCTTTCTCAGCGAGATAGGAGCTCGCATTAAACGCTACTTTTATTCCTTTTTTCTCTGCAAATCTAGCTAATTCTTCTATTATTTTGAATGCATCACCCATCATTGTAGAGAAATAAAACCATTTGGTGTTTAATTTCCTTAAATTAATTTCATTAAATCTTAGCTCATTATTAGAGCCTTTAAAGGCCAATATTGTTCTGTCGTGCTCCAAACTGTCAAGAACTATAGAAAAACCAGTTCTTCCTTTTTTGTCCTGAACTAATAAGGAAGTATCTATCTTTTCTTTTTTAAGATGATTCTTTACCTTCTCTGCGTTAGCACCAGAGCCCATCTTAGAAATGCAAGCTACTTTGTGGCCTAACCTTGCTAAAGCAACTGCTGTGTTTGTCGCTCCTCCTCCTGTTGTAAAATTTAGTTCTTCAATCAGGATTTTTGCTCCTGTTGGATATGCCAAAAAATCAGTTTCTCCTTTACTGTCCATGATCTTAATCAATTCAGAAAACTTTGTTTTAGCAAAAACATCTACAGTAGAGCTTCCTACTGTTATTACGTCGTACATAGATCAAATCTTGAATTATCTACTATATATATCTTATGGTCAGAACCCAATAGAATCCAGTACATTGTGAGCATTTAATGTGTTAAGATATTGCGCTATCTTTTCATTATCTTTGCCAAGCTTTGCCAGGAATGTTGTTTTTAGATGCTCCTTTTCATTATTGCTTACTCTGGCGAATTTGTCTGCTTCTATTAGGCCATAAGGATAGCCTAAGAAAATAGGGTCTTTGGAGTTATTTTTTAATATGGATAAGATTTCGTTTATTTCGTAATTGGTTTTATTAAATATTTCAAATTTAAAGATGTATTTAGAATTTTTGTGTAATTTTACAATATGCATATCTACCTTATGAGCTTCATTATTGATTTCAACCAATGGATAATAATACCATTCATTAGCTGGTGCAATTTCATTCAATACAGGAATTAATGAATTCCCTTTATCAGTAAATAATTCAGAAGTCTTTGATAAAGCAGAGATTACAATATTTTTTTCAATTGCTTTTTTGTGTAGTTCTTTAAGATAATCTATTTCGCCAGTTACAGAAGCTTTTAAATCACCATCAATGACAATAATATCCTTAGTATCCAATTCATCAATAATATTTTTAGCTGTCTCCAATTCAACAAATCTTCTTATAACATTTCCAATGCTTGATATGGAAACACGATGTTTTCCAGTACTGATTGTTTCATCAAATGAATCAAATTCTAGTTTTTCTTTATCTAAACCAAAGAATTCTGTTTTGTAAATAATACTCTTCTCTTTATTCTCTGAATTTATCAAAACATAAAATTCATTCTTTTTTGAACTTATTCTTTTATTCTCTTTATATATAGTATAATATGTCCTTATTAATTGCAAGGAGAAGTTAGGAGCCTTCAATAATTCTGCATTGCCGCCATCAATAAAGGCTATCTTTTTGTTGCTGTTTGTTTCTTTTATTTCCTTAAAATTGGCTTTGTTTATCTTTATTGGTTTATAGGAAGGATAATTGAATTGGACATAGTTGCCTTTTTCTTCTAAATTTCGATTTAAGGAATCTATTACTTTGTTGATTATCTCTCTTTCCATTTTGAAGCCTATTTACTTAGTTGTGCCAAAAAATCATTTCATGTTGGGGTGGGACACCCACCATAGTTGTTCACTAATGGGGAGGTTTGTATTTAGCGTCAGTTAAATACTCACCTCAAAACCGTAACTCTTTAAAATATATAAAGAATTCTATTCTGTATGCATAAAGAATTAATAGAGAAGATAAACAAATTAAAGAAAGAGAAGAATTCAGTTATTCTGGTTCATAACTACCAGAGGCCAGAAATATATAAGATAGCAGACTTTATAGGTGATTCTCTAGGGCTTTGTAAAGAAGCGACTAAGACAGATGCTGAGATAATTGTTTTTTGTGGAGTTGATTTTATGGCAGAGTCTGCTAAAATTCTTAATCCCGATAAGACTGTGTTGCATCCGTCAAAGATTTCAGTATGTCCAATGGCAGCTATGGTTACAAAGGAACAGGTTTTGGAGATGAAGAAGAAATATCCTAAAGCAGTTGTTGTAAGTTATGTTAATACAACAGCAGATGTAAAAGCTGTTTCAGATATATGCTGTACTTCAGCAAATGCTGTCAAAGTAGTTGGCTCATTAAAAGAGAAAGAGATAATATTTACTCCAGACAAAAACCTAGGAACTTATGTACAAAGCAAGCTGCCGGATAAGAAAATCATCTTAGTAGAAGGTTATTGTTATGTTCATGATAAAATAGACGCAGAATCTGTAAAAAGAGCAAAAGAGCTGCATCCAGAAGCTGAAGTTCTAGTCCATCCTGAATGCAGAATGGATGTTGTTAAGCTGGCAGATTATGTCTGCTCTACATCACAGATGGAACAAAGAGTAAAAGAAAGTCCAGCTAAGGAGTTTATTATAGTAACAGAGTGCGGTATGGTAAACAGGCTTAAGATGATAAGGTCAGATGCAGAATATTATGCAGGAGCAGGAACCTGTATACAGATGAAAAAGATAACTCTAGAGAAGGTTTATGATTGTCTGCTTAATGAAACAAATAAGGTTGAGCTAGATAAAGAGATTAGGGAAAAGGCGAAGAAAGCATTAGATGCTATGTTGGAGATTAAATAAAAAGAAAGATTTAAAAGTGATTAGATTTCTTCAATATTAATTATGAACCGTAAACAACTACTAAACAAAGCATTCCAGAGAGGACATCTGCTTACTTTGAAGAATAAGCTTTACAAGGGTTGGATAAACAAATTTATAATAGAAGAGATTAAGGGAGATGTTGGGATTAAAGGAGATATAACCTCAAATTCTGTTTTAAAGAATGGAAAAAATGTCAAGGCAGTTGTTTATTCAAGGTCAAATGGAATAGCTGCAGGTATTGAAGAGGTTTCTTTATTGTTTAAAAGTCATAAAATAAAGGTAAAACAATTAAAAAATGACAGGAGCAAAATAAAGAAAGGCTCTAAAATACTTTTATTAGAAGGGAATGAAAAGAATATCCTAAGATTAGAAAGATCTGTGTTGGATGTTCTATCGAGAATGTCTGGTATTGCTACTTTAACTAATGAGTTAATTAGGAAAACAGGGAATAATGTGGGAATAGCTCCAACAAGAAAAACACAATGGCGCTACTTAGATAAGAAAGCAGTTTATGTTGGAGGAGGATTAACGCATAGGTTAGCATTGTGGGAATCTATACTAATTAAGGATAATCATTTAAGGGCTTTAAATAGGGAAATGATTAAGGATGTAATTGGAACTGCTTTGGAAAGAGCATGGAAAAACAGAAGAAAAGGAATCTTTGTTGAGATTGAGGTTGTTAATGAAAACCAAGCTGTAAGGGCTGCTCGGAAATTTAAAGAACTTCAAAGCAGAGCAAATAATACTCCTTGTTTGATTATGTTAGATAATATGAAAGTACCATTAACTAAAAAAATCATTAAAAAAATAAAAAATAAAAAATTATATCAACATGTATTGTTTGAATCTTCTGGCGGTATAAATCCAAAAAATATAAAAGAATACTCTAAAACAGGTGTTGATGTACTTTCATTGGGGTATTTAACTACATCATCAAGCTCTTTGAATATAAAATTGAGGATAGAATGAAAATCGGTGTAATTGGTTGTGGAGCAATTGGTTCTGTTTTGTGCAGGTTTATTGATAAAGAGTTAGATGGTGAGTTAGTTGCTATATGCGATGTTGATAAAATAAAAGCTAAAAAATTATTGAGTTCATTAAAAAACAAACCAAAAATAATGAATATTGATGCATTAATAAAGAAATCAGATATTATTGTAGAGGCAGTAAGCCCATCAATCATAAGGCCATTATTAAAAAAAGTGATAAAACACAAAAAACACATTATGGTTATGAGTGTTGGTGGTTTAGTCCAAAATATTGATCTATTACCAAAATTAACAGCCAGATTGTTTATCCCTTCCGGAGCAATATGCGGTATTGATGGTATTAAAGCAGCTAATATCGGAAGAATAAGTTCTGCTGTTATAACGTCGACAAAAAGCCCTAAAGGCTTAGAAGGCGCACCATATATTCTAAAGAATAAAATTAATCTAAAGAAAATAAAGAAAAAAACAAAAATCTTTGAAGGATCTGCTTTAGAAGCAATAAATGGCTTTCCAAAGAATGTAAATGTTTCTGCTATCTTGAGTTTAGCTGGAATTGGCCCTAAAAAAACCAAAGTTAAGGTTGTAGTAGACCCAAAAATAAGAAGAAATATGCACGAGATAGAGGTTATTGGTTCTTTTGGTAGGTTAACAACAAAAACAGAAAATATAATAAGTCCTCTTAATCCTAAGACTTCTCATCTGGCTGTTTTGAGTGCTTGTGCTACTTTGAAGAGGTTAACTGGTTATATTAAAATAGGAACTTAAAAAATATTACTTTCGATAGGTTTTTATATATTTTCTAATTCTATAGAAAATTTATGTATGAACTCATAATATGTGAAAAGCCTCAGGCAGCTTTTAAGATAGCAACTGCTTTAGCAGATGGCAAGGCAATTAAAGAAAATATCAAAGGAGTTCCCTATTATAAGGTAACTAGAGGAAAGAAGGATCTTGTAGTAGGATGTGCTGTTGGTCATCTGTATGGGTTAAGCCAAAAAGAAGGAACTAAAAAATGGGCTTTTCCTGTTTTTGATATTGGATGGCAGCCATCCCATGAAACAAGAAAATCAGCTGCTTTTTCTAAGAAATATCTGGACGTTATAAAAAAACTAGGCAAGGGGGCAAATGAG
>SDBT01006019.1_pt1 | contig 20254 bp, 20 predicted proteins | sample 2277101 | NCBI WGS metagenome assembly SDBT01 (sample SAMN10404973, study PRJNA504765) | marine sediment metagenome | isolation source: marine sediment core GS10_PC15, 103 cmbsf | place: Arctic Ocean: Southern Knipovich Ridge | collected 2010 | reverse complement strand
TAAGGTTTCTATTTTAGGAACCGGAAATAGTTTTGTTCCTGGAGCAAAAATCATTCCGGTAATCCCTAAGTCTTTTGTGGAATTAGAGCCCTTTGAAAATCCTTTTTACGCCCACACTGCTTTTTTGACTAAAATGGCAAAAATCCTTGAAAAAATTGGAAACAATTTTGATATTATTCACAACCATTGCTATCCCGAATTTATAAACTTACTTGTTGAAAAAAATATAAAAACTCCAGTAGTCACAACCGTCCATGCTCAAATGACCCCAGAGCTCGATGGAACTCTTTCTCTTTTTAAAAAAAGTTGTTTTATTTGTATTTCCGAAACAGCCAAAAAATTAGCTAAAAAAACAAAAATTTACAAAGTAATCAACAATGGAGTAGATACAAATTTATACAAATTCTCTGAAAAAAAAGAGGGTTATCTTTTATGGATAGGAAGGTTGGCTAGAGCAAAAGATAAAAAAGGAAATTTTTTGGACCCAAAAGGTATAAGATGGGCGATAAAATTAGCCAAAGAAACCAATTTAAAACTTTTATTAGCTGGGAATATTGAAGACCCTAAATTTTTTAAAAGAGACGTTAAACCTTATTTGTCAAAAAAAATTAAATGGATAGGACCAATTTCTCCAGAACAGCCTTTAACTAAAAAAGAAGTTGCTAAACTTATGAAAAAAGCAAAAGCATTCTTAATGACAATAAACTGGCAAGAACCTTTTGGTTTAGTAATGGCGGAGGCTCAATCCTGCGGAACTCCGGTGATTGGTTTTGATAGAGGCGCTGTGTCTGAGATTGTAGTTAACGGAAAAACTGGATTTGTAGTTAATCCAAAACAAGGAATTAAAGGGTTAAAAAGAGCTTTAAAAAATATAGATAAAATAAATCCAAGAAATTGTAGAAAGCATATTGAAAAAAATTTTTCTTTGGAAAAAATGGCAGAAAATTATGAGAAAGTTTATCAAGAAATCATAAATAAACATGGCAAAAAATAGAAAAAAAATAGCTATTTTAGGACCTGTGGGCAATTCAATCCCTCCTAAAAAACAAGGAGGAATTGAGTGGATGGTTTATTATTTAACAAAAAACTTGGTCAAAAAAGGATATCGGGTACTATTATTCGCGCCCAGTGACACTCAAACTTCAGCTGAGTTAGTCCCAATATCATCTAAGCCCGTGATTAAATATAAAGTTCTTCCAGAATACGAAAAGGCAAGAAAGTTACGAATTGAACTTAGTATTCTCGCTAACACCCTAAGAGAAATTCTAAAAAGGAAGGACGAAATCGGAGTAATATTTAATCATACAGTAAGCGGAGGAATATTTGCTCACCTGGAAAAGATGCTAAATATTCCTACTTTTCACATTCTGCATCTACCTCTTTTTGAAGAATTAGCTACTGTTCTCCAAAAACATAATGCTCAATTAATTCCTATTTCAGATAGTCAAAAAAAATCTTTTCCTGTTCTTAATTATCAAGCCACAATTTATAATGGAATTAATTTAAAAAAAATTCCTTTTTCAAAAAAACCCGGAGATTATCTTATCTGGTCTGCAAAAATTATGGCTTATAAAAATCCCTTAGATGCGATTAAGGCGGCGAAAAGCGCCAGAGAAAAAATAATTCTTATTGGAAGAATTAACGACCAAGAATATTTTGAAACAAAAATAAAACCCTTGCTTTCTAAAAATGTTATTTATTCAGGTGAAGTCAGTTTTTCAAAAGCAATAGAGCTTTATGGAAAGGCAAAAGCTTTTTTGTTTCCAATTAAATGGCAAGAACCTTTTGGCCTGGTAATGATTGAAGCTATGGCCTGCGGAACTCCGGTTATCGCCTACCCTAATGGAGCTGTTGCTGAAGTTATCAAAGATGGAAAAACAGGCTTTATTGTCAAAAATGTTAACGAAATGACAAAGGCAATTAAAAATATAAATAAAATTGACAGAAAAAAATGCCGAGAACGAGTTGAAAAATATTTTACTGTTAAAAAAATGGTTGATAATTATGAAAAAGTAATTAAAAAATTCACCCGTTAAATAAAATCTGAAAGATTTTAATTTGTAAAGCAAATTATTTAACCGGGTAAACTATAATGAAAAAATTAAGAATTGCTCAAATCGCACCCCTTTGGTTCCCGATTCCTCCTAAAAAATACGGCGGCATAGAAAGGATTATTTCCATTCTAACCGAAGAATTGGTTAAAAGAGGGCATAAAGTAACCTTATTTGCTGCAAAGGGTTCAAAAACCAAAGCCAAATTAATGCCGGTGTCAGAAAAGGGAACAATCTCTATGGGAATTGGCTGGCACGACTACTGGTGGAATCTTTTTGCCCATTCAAAAGCTTTTGAAAAAGCTTCTGATTTTGATATTATTCATTGCCACTGGGCAATAATGGGAGCTTTTTTTCAAAAAATAATCAAAACTCCTATTTTGCATACAATGCACAATATCCCCGAGGAACTAGACAAAAGATGGAAAATTTTTAGATATTATAAAAATAATTTTAATCCCGTTTTTATTTCGAAGTCAGAGAAAAGAAATGCTTCTGTTAGATTTAAAAACAATTGGGTGGTATATAATGGCATGGACCTTTCTGATTTTAAGTTTAATCCCAAGCCAAAAGAACATTTTATTTGGATAGCCAGAATCTGTGACGCAAAAGGAACAAAAGAAGCAATAAAAATTGCCAAGAAATCAAAAGTAAAGTTACTCTTAGCTGGCCAAATTCAACCCCACCACCAAGAATATTTTGATAAAGAAATAAAGCCGGAATTGAGTTCTCAAATTAAATACATAGGAGAAATCTCCCAAAAAGAACTTTCTTCTTTTTATGGTTCAGCTAAGGCCTGCCTTTATCCTATTAAATGGGAAGAGCCTTTTGGACTTGTGATGACAGAATCAATGGCTTGCGGAACTCCGGTGATTGTTTTTGACAGAGGTTCGGCTAGAGAGGTGGTTAAAGACGGAAAAACCGGCTTTGTCATTAAAAATATCAGAGAGGCGGTTGCAGCAGTTAAAAAAATTGACCAGATTGACAGAAGAGAGTGTCGAAAAAGAGTAGAAGAAGAATTTAGTATTGAAAAAATGGTTGATGGCTATGAAAAAGTATATTATGATATATTAAAGAAAAAAAGATAAATATTAAAAATAACTCTAATAAAAAAATCAGCCCGTAAGGCTGATTTTTTTAAAAACATAAATAATTAAATAACTCACGATCGTGAGTTATTTAATTGGGTGAATTTTACTTTCTTGAAAGATTAGAAGCGCTCTTTATCTGGCCGTTAGGGATATAGTGAACTGTTCCTTCTGAATCTTTGACAACTGTTCGTCTTAAAGTTAAACCTATAACTTTCCCTTTTTTGCCGGAAATATCCACCTCTTCCCCTACTCGATATTGGTCTTCAAGCAGAATAAAAAGTCCTGCTAAATAATCCTGAACCAAATTCTTAGATCCCATGCCTATGGCCAAACCGATTAAACCAGCGCCGGCTAAAAGAGGAGTGGGGTTTACTCCAAATTCCGGAAGAATTGTCAAAATTGCTATTATCCAAATTACTATTTTCAAAGTAGAGCAAAAAACATTACTAAGAGTTTTCCCTCTTTGTTCTTGGATTATACTGTCTTTGCTTTTTTCAATAAGAGTTCTTATTAATCTAGAAATAAAAACCTTACTAATTCTGGTAATCAGCCAAGCAATAAATAAAATTACAACTACTTTTATCCCGTGAGCGATGGTCCAGGATATTAATGCTTCGAGTATCCTCAGCATTAGTCCTGAGCTTGTCGAACGGGTTAAATTTTGAAGAATATTTTGAAAATCCATATTTTTAGATTTTATTGTTAATATTTTTTAATAATGCGGCGTCTATTATACAAAATTCGAACTTTTTTTCAAGAAAATCCCGACGCTGACTTCTGATTGCCCGCCCGCCTATGGCGGGCGGGCAAATCCCCAGTCCGTCTTCGACGGACAGCAGACGGGCAAGCCGGAAAATTTTTACTCAATTCTATAAAATCTATCGTATTTTCCTTTTAATCCTTTTAATTTTGACATTGTATTTTGTGGGACAAATAGAACGCATAGTTCTTCTAGGAATAGAGTTCCGGCATAACTCAGAGAAATTTCTTTTTTGTTTTCTTTTAACAGGCCTAACTTTTTAAGTTTGGTAATTGTCTCTCCATATACTTTATTCAAATCACGATTAAAAAATTGTTTAAATTTTTCTTTATTTACAGCCGATCTTAATCTTAAGTTCAGTATAATACTTCTAGCTATTCTATCCTCGAAAGAAAGTTTTATTCCTTTATCTATGGGTAATTTGCCAGCAGCAATGTTTCTATAATACTCATTAAAATTACAAAAGCTAAAATATTGATAACCATTAACCCAAGAATATCCCGAGATACCAAAACTAATGACCACCCCTTCTTCAGACTGCCCAAAAACATCTGTTGCATATTTAAAATGACTTTTTATTTTTGGATAATAAAGAACAGGAACTTGGGCGTGTCTTTCTTGTTTAGCCTTTTCTGACCCCATTACATAGAGTAAATGATATAAATATTCATTTGGAAAACGCCAAGGTTCTTTTTTATATTGTCGATAAACTTCTGTCCAGTCTCTAATTTCCATACAATATGTTGTTACAACATCTGGGTCTAGTTTATAAGCAATTTCTAGATCTTTCGCCCAACTGCCAATAGTTTGATCTGGTAATCCATAGAGAATATCAATAATTGTGCATGGAAAATTATATTTTTTAACCTCTTTAAATAATCTTATAGCTTCTTCAGCTGTATGTCCTCTTTTTGTGAGGTACAAAACATTATCATCAAAAGTCTGCATTCCTATGCTTACACGAGTTACTTTATTTCTTTTGAATATTTCTAAGTAGGGCTTTGAACCAGTTCTGACTACTTCTGGATGCATTTCTACTGTAAATTCAACATTCTTTGATAAGTTAAATTCGTCATGAATAAAACTAAGTAAATCCTCCAGTTGTTCTGGTTTCAAAATTGTAGGAGTACCGCCACCAACATAAACAGCAATTATATTTAGATCATTGCTTAAATACTTTTTGGTAAGTTTTACCTCTTTTTTTAGATAGTTCAGGTATTTATCGGTTTTTTTATGTTCGGTGGCTATACTAAAATAAGGACAGAAAGTACATTTTCTACTACAGAAAGGAATATGAAAATACAGAGCAACTTTTTTATTTTTAGCATTGAAGTTAGAAAATATATCTTTTTCAAAAACTTTCTTCGCAAGTGTAACTGGAGGATAAGTTACAGCAAAATAATATTTGGTAGGGTCTCTCCTAAAACCGGCTTTCCAAAGTTTTCTTATGTTTATTTTATTTTCTAAAACATCGATAGATTTTTTAATTAAATCCATATTTTTAGATTTTATTGTTAATATTTTTTAATAATGCGGAAGGGGTGGGATTCGAACCCACGGTAGTTTCCCACACACGCTTTCCAAGCGTGCACCTTAAACCGCTCGGTCACCCTTCCCTATCTCGGCAACTGTGAAATTATTCTGGAAATTACTGGATGTTTTGCCCCAAACTTGTAATTTAAAAGTTTCGAGATTGTCAAAAAGTCCAAAATCTCTTCTCTTAAGGTTTCCGGCCCAGTAAAAATTTCAGTTAATTGCTTAAACAAATTCACGGCGTAATTGTTTAAAACTTCGTAATCCGCTTTTTCTTTCAGCCAGGCAATTATTTTTTTAAATTCTGCCCTGTCCAGCCAAATTCCATAACAAAGTTTGCAAACATCAACAATTATTCCTGAATCTCCATAATATACCTCATAAAGAGGCATTCGGCAAGAGGGGCAAAGCCGTCTTCCGCGAGAAATTTTGAATTCTTTTTCATTTTTCCACAAATCAATATCCAACCATCCTAAATTTCCATCTTTTTCATCTTTTGCCAATCTTAATTCTTCTTCTTCAAACCAAAGCCCAAGACAATTTGAGCAATAATCTATTTCAACATTACATAAAATTGAACTTAATAACGGCTTTTTACAAATCGGACACTTAAAACCGGTAGCAGTATCAGGCGCTAATGATTTTTTCTTTATTTTTTTTGTTTTTTTCATTTTAAGATTATATATTTAACCTTAGCGAATCAAGGTTCTGCCGAGCGTTTAGCGAGACATGGTTCTTATATTTTTAATCCTCTTAATGCTTTAGTCCGTTCTCCTACCGGCGGGTGGGTCATAAAAAGCCGAGTTAGAAAGCTTTTAGATTGTTTGCCTCTAAACGGAGAAGCAAAATAAAGGTGAGCGGTGGAGTTATTAGCTGCCTTTAAAGGATGCGGATCCTGAGAAATTTTTTCCAGCGCTCTGGCTAACCCTTCAGGATATCTTGTTAAAAGGGCTCCGGAAGCATCAGCTAAAAATTCTCTTTTGCGAGAAATTGCCAATTTTATTAAGGTGGCAAACAAAGGGGCTAAAATAGCTAAAGCCAAAGCAACTAAGAGCATAATTATCCTCATTTGTCCTCCTTCCCGGCCACCTCTCCTGGAAGAAAACCCACCGTAAAGACTAATCCTGAAGAAAAGATCGGTTATTATCACCACCACTCCAACCAAAACAACTATAATCGTTGATAATAATATGTCCTTGTTTCCAATGTGAGATAGCTCATGGGCAATAACGCCTTCCAACTCAACTCTCTCAAGCCTGGCAAGCAATCCCTTAGTTACCGCTATTACTGCGTGCTTTGGATCACGACCAGTAGCAAAAGCATTTGGCTGGGATTCATTTATAATATAAATTTTGGGAAGAGGAAGGCCGGCAGTTATACAAAGATTCTCAACCAACCGGTAAAGTTCGGGGTTATCTTTTTTCTCAATTGGCTTAGCTTTACTCATTGCCAAAACAATTTTATCAGAATACCAATAACTGAAAAAGCTTATTAAAAAACTATAAATTACTGCTATCCACAGAATAATATAGCTTCCTGCGATATAAGAAATCAACCAACCGAGAAGAATAATAAAGAGCAAGAAACAGATCAAATATAGCCAAGTTTTACGCGTATTGGACTCGGCGTGAGTATATAGGGTCGCCATTTACTAATTAGAACTTAACTTTGACTGGCTCACGGGCAGCTGCTTCTTCTATTTCAAAGAAATCCTTTTTCTTAAAAGTAAACATAGAAGCAATAATCTTTTCCGGAAATCTCTCAATTTTAATATTTAGATCTCTGACATTACCGTTGTAGAATCTCCTGGCCGCCTGAATTTTATCTTCAGTATCACGAAGTTCCCGCTGAAGCTCCAAAAAATTAGCTGACGCTTTCAATTGAGGATAGTTTTCAGATACGGCAAATAAGCTCTTCAAGGTGGAAGAAAGCATATTCTCTGCTTTAGAATGCTCTTCCATTGTTTTAGCTCCCATTGCTCTTGTTCTTGCTTCAGTCACTTTTTCAAAAAGTTCCCTCTCGTGAGCGGCATAACCCTTAACTGTCTCAACTAAGTTGGGGATTAAGTTATATCTTCTTTTCAGCTGAACATCAATATCTGACCAGGCTTCTTTTGCCCGACTACGGAAAGCAACCAAACGATTATAAGTAAAAATTGCCCACCCTACCAATATAACAAGAACTCCTATAACAATGTATAAAATAGTCATGTATTTAACTTTTTCCCGACTCTGTTCGTTCCCTAAAAATTGGGAGAGTTGACAGAGGTCGGGCCTCTGTAAGTTTTATTTTAATTATTAATAATTATCCGCACCTTTATATTATATCATAGCAAATTTTCTCTTTTTCAACAAACCCCTCCCCCGCCGCAGGCGTGGGAGGGTAAACGAGTGAACTTCAAGGATAAAAGTTTCTAAAAAGAAAATTTTAGAACGGAGCAATTTCTTCCCATTTGGGAAGAGGCAATTTTGATGTTAAGGGATATTGATATGGGCACATTCCTATAACATCGGCTACCTCAAGTCGGACAATATAGTCTCCCTGGATAGAATAAGTATAAGTAACGGTTCCTTTGGCAGTACTATCAACATCCATTACTCCTGTATAATCGAAATCCCAGATATATGAAGTGGCAACTAAACTTTCGCAATTATATGACCCAACAGCATCATAGCAGGTTGATTCATCCATAAAGGTAACTTCTACCCCCGCTGGAGGATTTGTTATATCCGGAGTAAACTTAGCGTTGGGCCATCTATGAGTATCCGTAGAAAATGTACTTGGGGAATCTATCCAATCAGATTCTACTCCCCCACTATCCCAAACTTTTAACCTCCACCAATAAGTTGTGTTGAAATTAAGGTCGGCAGGGGTGCATGAATAATCTGGGCCTTCTGCCCCTTGGGTATTAACATAATAGGGGGTTTGGTTGAGAGAACATCCCCTTGGTGGAGTTGAATCTATTGGGTCATCGTCTAAATTTGAATCATCGTCTATCGCAATCATATAACCATTTTGAGTATCTTCAGGATCATCAAACGTCCAGTTAAAAATAATGGGAGGACTGCTTCTGGAACCGCCACTTTGAAAACCTTCAGTTATTGGAGAACAATAATCGCCTTCAGTTACTGTAAGATTAGTGGCTGAAGGGACTGGACCAATAATGAGGTTAGTCATTACTTGATAATCAAACGAACCGGACAAACCAGTAAGATCTTTGTCGTTAAAACTAATCCAGCCAACTACATCGCTTCCCCAAGCCCAACCCTCAAATTCGTATGGCGGGCCAGAAGTGGTGTTAAGCGAAACTCCGTCTGCCCAGCTGCCGCTTAATCCTATCCAGCCGTCCCAACCACCAAGAGTTTGACCCAAAGGCACTATTGCCCGATAAGCTCTTGCCCAGCCAGAAACTTCTCCAGTAACCAAATCAATACTAGCTTCGCAGAGTAGGATTGGACAACCAGCAAGGTCTCCAGGATTAAAACTAATCCAACCAATACTATCTGACCAGGCATAGCCGGAAAAGTTTCCAACAGCATCAATATGAACTCCGTAATTTACACCACTTTCGTCGGTTGTACTATTAAAACTAATCCAGCCGATATTTTCCGACCAAGCCCAACCGTAAACGTTATGTTCATCCCCAGCTTTTACTTCGCCTGCGACTAAAAAGCCAACTGATAAAATAACTATTATTAAAAATATTAAAACTTTATTTTTCATAATTCTATTTATGGGGACACACCACTTAATTATTGCTTGACTTTCTCTGGCTTTTTCTTTTTTAAAGGTTTCTTTAATGTATCTTCTAACTTTTCTATAAAGGTCGAGCTTCCTAATGGCCTTCCTGTTTTCCCATGGAGTTTAAATTTATTTATATCGGATTGGTTAGGAATTTCCTCAAGATATTCCTGCCACTTGCCTATCAAACCTTGCAGAAAATCATCATTTATAAAAGGAATCTTGGCTATTTTTAAGTGATGTCTTATACTTGAATATCTGTAGTCTTGGGGTCTTTTTACTATATTTGCTCTTACAGGATTAAGAAGGATATATTTTACAGCAGATATTAGATACGGCTCATCGAGTATGTAGGAACTGAATCTTCCCTGCCAAAGATATCCACGCCAATTTTCTCTTAAATTAATCATCCTTGTGTATTTCTGATGGGTTCTTCCAATGGCAATGGATAGATTTTCTTTTTTATTTGGTACCACAATAAGATGGACGTGGTTTGGCATCAAACAATAACACAGTATTTCAAGGTTGAAAAGTTTAGAATGAATGGAAAGTAAATTAAGATATGTCTGGTAATCTTTCTCAAAGAAGAAAACCTTTTGCCTGCGGTTTCCTCTTTGTATGATATGATGTGGAAACCCTTCGGCTATTATTCTTGCTATGCGAGGCATGAAAGAATTGTACCTTGTTGTATTTGAATATTAACGAATTAAGTAGTGTGTCCCTTTAATTTCCCTTACAATGGGATAGTAGTATAAGTTCGTGTAGTGTTTTCATACATATGAGCACGCCCTCTAACTACATAATACTCGCCTTTTTTAACAAACATCATAAAACTATCAGCGCCAGTATAGGGCGGACCCCAGTCATCAGTTATTGACATGGCGCCACGAAAAATAGTTGGGTTTGATGTGGTTCCAGTATACCCTTTCCAAGTCACTACATTCCAACCATCACTGGTTTGCATGCAAGTTGCCACTAGTAATAAATCAGTTGTTGCTTGAACAGGGGTAAATTCATTAGTTTCCGTACCAGTTACTGTGGTACTTACAGTAATTGGGCTTCCATAATTTCCAAAACCGGAACCTTCAGAATTTATAGGAAGCCACCAAACATCCCCCCCGCGACTACTTGTAGCTTTCCAATACAATCCTGATTTAATTGGAGCAACTACAGAAGCCCTATTGTATACATCCCCATTAGTAAGTGTATATTTTACACCAGTTATTGTTGACCCACTATATCCTGTTCCAACCTCTATTTTTGCATAGTTATAGTCTGCACTACCAGTGTGCTCTATCATAGCATAACCATCAGTATTCGCCTGATGAACTACTCCCTCAGTTTCAGAAACAACATCACCAAAACTCATCCACCCAAACCCCCCTTCAGAACCTATACAATCAGCTCCACCATTAGCACATATAGTACCCGATGCTACTATATTACCGCCTACATCTAATTTTTGAGTTGGATTCGTCATCCCGATGCCGACGTTGCCGCTTGTATCTATAACTAATCTGTCTGCAAAGCCGAATTGGTCTATGGCGAAGTTCCCATTTAGTTCATGCTCTAACTCCCATCTTTGAGCACTTGCACCTGTACCCTCTATGATCAAGCTTGGTTGTGTAGAACCCGAAAGATGCAGGGTGGATGCAGGACTCGTCGTCCCGATGCCGACTTTGCCGTTATTGACAACTAAACCAGGTTCTGTAGAAGGATCAGCTCCGCCAACTGCTCTGAAAACACCATAAACACCCAAAGCCCCCTCTTTGACTTGACTTATATCGCCTACATTCACTGGAGCAGGAACATTGTCTCCGGGAGGGGCTTCAGTTGGCTCTTCCCAAGCAATAGCGTAAAAAGCTATAACAAAACAAAGAATTAAAACACCAAAAGCTATTGATGTTGTTTTATATGAAATCTCTCTTTTCATAGTTTTTTATTTGAGATTAAATTGGGAGTGTAGATGTCGGACATCTACATTTTCCTTTTTATCTCAAAGCTGTTATTTTATTAATTATTTTAAATTTTACTTACGAGGCCCTTCTAACTCCTTTATTTGTTTTTGAATTTCTTCTTCAGTCAAAGCTTTTCCCGGTATAGATTTGTCTAAATCTTTAACCTGGTCTTCAATTTCTTCTTCAGCTAAAGGAGACATTCCGCTCATTAAATCATCTAATTCTTTTAGTTGCTGTCTGATTGCTTTTTCTTTCTTTGATTCTCCGGAAATTATCTCTTCTCCTCCCTCGGGCATTTGGGAAAAGAAATAAAAAAAGCCAACACAAACAAGGACGGCTATTATAACAACTATGCCCAAATACTGAAGAGATTTTTTGTCTGGTTTTTTTAGCATATACACATTATATATATCTACATATATCTTAACATTTTAAAAGATACCAATAAAGAAAGTTTTCCACAGCTACCAATTTAAACTCAAAGTTCAAAACTACAGCGTAAAATTTAAAACTTAGTTATTTTTAAAAGCTTTACGTTTTAAGTTGTGGTTTTGCGCTTTGAGTTTTGCGTTTTGCGTTTTGAGTTATTATTATATATCGAGGTCTCTCTGGGAAATAGTGGTCTGAATTTGTATTTTTGGTTGATTGCCCGAGCCTTCCCCTTTTATTTCCATAAAAATTGTTACTCTTGGCTGCAAACCATCATCGGTTTCGTCTCCTGAAACCACAACATTAAAATTTTCTACATCAAAATCGTCTGAGGTTAGATAGTATTCACTTGCTTCTTTTCTTACTTTCAACCGTTTAGTTAGGTCTTCCAAGAAAAATTCCCAACACTCATTAGGATTATGATAGGTTGCAAATTTTATACGATGGCCTGATTCTTCGTAATAATTTGACCCATCAATACAATTTATTTCATCTCTCTTCGCCATTCTTATTGCCCGGCCCATATATTCTATAGCATAGCTGGTTTGATTCAAAAGCTTCTGATAAGCTAAATTATATTTTTGCAGCTGGATAGCCGAAACAAAAACCCCTGTAGCAGTTCCAATGACTATAGAAAAGATAACTGCAGTAATTAATATCTCTATCAGGGTGAAAGCTTTATTTTTGTTTAAAAATTTAAGCATTGATAATTAAGCATTGATAATTATGATAGTCATTGGTCATTAGAACCAGCTACCAGTTTGGTTTTTAGTCATTGGTCATCGGGCTTTACTACCTAACGACTAACCCCAATAACTATACTGGCTGCTAACCCCAACACCTAATGACTGTTCTCTATTAGTACCAGTCATATAAAATTTCTTGAACAGTAACTGGACCATAAGTTTTACCTTTTTCTGCCCACCATACTAAAACGGTAACCTCTAAATTAGCTCCTGTTTTGATTATAAATTCCCTGTAAAATTTTGTTTCAGGGCCATTTTCATAACTATAAAAACCGTTATTAATTTTTAACGGCTGAAAATCGTTTACGCACGGAGGGTTTACGCATACAATTCCACACCTGGTCATTGATTGGATATCATCATAGTCCGCCTCACAATATTTGTTTTCGGAAGCATAACAATTACACTGAGATTTTTTTAAACCCTCATCCCAATCTTCACCCTCAATCCAATTTGTATCCCTGATGTTCCTGACAATTTCAATTCCCTCTTTGGCAAGATAAGCAGCTGTAAGCCGAGAGCTAACCTGATAAGTGTAGGATATTATTTGCTGAATGACAATATAAGCGGCTGAAACCCCGACTGTGACTACAAGAATAGAAACAATAACCTCTATTAAGGTAAACCCTTCGCCTTTTTTCTTTAAAAAGGTGAAGGGTAAACCCTTATTTTTGTTGTTCAAATTAAGCATTTTACTCAATATAAATTAAACCAGCTTTATTCACGATTATAGTTTTTGTTTTGGTGGGATCATCTTGTAAAGAAATCTCGATTGAAATATAGTTTAAACTTAATTCATCACCATCTCCATCCCTTAAAGAAGTCGTTGGATCGGGGGGTGTAAAAATTATATTAAGATGGTTGCTATCTAAGTTTTTTATTTCTATTCCGTTTCCAAAGAAAATTTCGTTAATATACTCCCCTGCTCCGCCCCCTGAATCGTACTTGTGATTGGGGTCACTACCCCTATCAGCAAACAAAATATAAGATATTTGAGGGTGAGGATCCGGCAACTTCTTTAAATATATTCCGTAACCTCCCAAAGGAACTCCGTCCTCAAGCTCTTCTGCTGCCATTGCCATTTCTTGAACCCTTCTTATATCCTGGGCTAATTTACTTGCTACTCGTTGAAGAGCAAGCTGCTTTCGGGCAGATTGGTAATGAGGGAAAGTTACGGCACTTAAAACACCAATAATAAATATTACTACCAGAAGTTCAATCAAAGTGAATCCTCTTTTCTTGAAACTTGAAACACGAATCAGTCGTATTGCTCTTTGTAATTGCTTTGCAATTAAGTGAAACATAAAACTTTTAAAGATTTCTCAAAGGATACCTTTGAGAGATTAAAAATTTAGATGAAATAAATTTAGGTACCAATAAGCAATCGCTTGGCCCCAAAATAAGGCAATGAAAGTGCCTGTTACTAAAAATGGGCCAAATGGTAATTCACTTTTAAGATGTTTTCTTTTCGCTAAAATTAGTCCTACTCCTATTATAGCACCAATTAGAAAAGCTAAAAACAGGGCAACTAAAATATTAGGGAAGCCGAGCAAAAGACCCATAAAAAATGCTAATTTAACATCGCCAAGCCCCATCCACTTACCGCGGGATACTAAAACTATTGCCAGGAAAAAAATAGCCGCGCCAAAAGCAGCATAAAGATTATTTAAAACGGTTGATAGTGGGTAGTGGGTAGTGAATAGTTGAAAAAGGTTATAAATTAGGGCTATGATAATAGCTGAAAAAATTACTTTATCTGGAATAATAAAGTGTTTTAGGTCATAGACGAAAATTACAATCAAAGAACAAAAAACAAAAAACAAAAAACAAACGTCGAATAGTTCTACAATCGTGAGATTACTTAACATTTCGATTTTAGGGAAAAGTCGATAATTAACAATCAAAACAAACAAAAGGCCAGTGGCCAGCTCAACTATTGGGTATTGAAAAGAGATTTTTTGTTGGCAATAGCGGCATTTTCCTTTTAAAATTAGAAAGCTAAAAATTGGAATTAAATCCCGGCAACGTAAAGTATGCTTGCAATGAGGGCAAAAAGACCTTCCTTTCAAAAAACTTCGAGCGGAGCGAGAACCAATCTTAAGCCCATCACTACCAAACTTTGGTGTAAGGGCAAGCCCGTCACTACCAGAAGTTTTCAACTTTGGTGTGAGGGCAAGCCGATAAATCACGCAATTCAAAAAACTCCCAACAATCAACCCGAAAACAAAAACAATTAAATAGAAAATAATATTCATCTTATTACTATACCTTACCAAAAATTACTTCTCTTATCAAAAAACGGAGGCCCGACCTCCGTAGATAACCTCTGTAGATAAAACTTTTTCTTAAACGCCGATGACATTTATACCTGCGAATAAACCAAAACCCCGCCTAAAACGGGGTTTTGGTTTATAAATTCTTTAAACTAAACGGTGTATCTTATTGTGGACAGGCAACGGCAGCAATAGTATCGGCACCATTTGTTGCTGCAACGGTTATATTTTTTGATGCTCCGTTACTATCAATGCACCAGTCATTATCTTTTGAGCACAAATCAGCCCAGGCTACATATGACTTGCAACTTCCAGAACCAGCAACATGAACACCCAAATTAGCATCACACTCGCCCCAAGCAATAAGATAAGTAGTAGTGCCATCGCTATCGTCGCTACAGCTTGGAATGGTTGCAATTATTGCTAAACTATCATAGTCACCTTCATCAATGTAGCCAAGCTCCGCATTAGCTCTCACTTGAGATAATTCAGCTTGTATTTCAGCATCATAAGCTTTGTCCCTGGCACTTCTTAAAGAAACTAAAACAATAGCCGCTAAAATTCCGATAATAGCAATTACCACCAATAACTCAATCAAAGTAAAACCTCTTTTTTTCATAATTATCTTTTTTAAATTGTCTTTATAATACTCGACCTTTTAATTTTTTTATACTTGCGTCTTTTAATGAATTATATCACATCCACGTTAAGTCAAGCTGTGGAAAACTTCTTTATACCGCTCCGATTGAGTAAAGAGGCATTAAAACTGCTCCCATCAAACCAGCTACCACTCCTCCTAAGAGAAGAATAAAGATTGGCTCAAGAAGTTTTATAAAACTATCTAAGCTACGATCTACATCCCGTTGGTAAAAATCTACCACATTCAGTAAAGACGAATCTAAAGTACCGGTTTTTTCCCCAACCATTATCATTTGGTAAAAAAGAGGAGAAATAAAATCAGGATATCTTCCTAAAACCGAGCTTATTGTTTCGCCTCTTTTAACTTCGTCTCTGGTTTTAAGAATAATCTTTCGATAAAAATCATTACCCACCACTTCACTAGTAATATCTAAAGCCTGAGTTATAGGAAGACCTCCTGAAATTAAAGTAGAAAGGTTTAAAGCAAAACGAGCAAGATACAGTTTTTTTAAAAAAGTGCTTAATATAGGCACCCTCAGCAAGTATTTATCGAAAAACTTTTTTCCTGTTTTGCTTTTTACAAACCGATAAAAAGCAAATATTAAACCAAGCAAAACTAAAGCTGCGATTATTCCTTGAGTTCTCAAAAAATTTGAAGTTGCTATTACTATCCGAGTGACTAAAGGAAGCTCTTGACCGGTTTCCTTTAAAACCACTGTTAGCGAAGGAATAACATAAACCATTATTATAACGACCACTGCTATAAAAACAAATAAAATAAAGAAGGGATAAATCATTGCTCCTTTTATTTTTCCTCGAAAAGCATGCTCCCTCTCTAAATAGTCTGCCAAATACGTGAAAACCTCGGTGAGCTTACCAGAGGCCTCCCCAGACTTAACCATACTAACATAAAAACCAGAAAAAAGTTTTGGGTGAGAAGCAAGAGCTTTAGAAAGAGACATTCCTCCTTCTACATCTCTGGTGATATTTAAAATTATTTCTTGAAAGGTAGATTTTTTTGTTTGTCTGGCAATCGTTTGAAAAGTTTCAATTAGCGGCACGTTGGATTTAAACATAATTGAAAGCTGCCGCGAGAAAAGAACGACGTCTTTTTTGCTAACTCTCTCAAAAATTTTCAGTTTTTTAGCGTAGAAAGGAGCAATTGCTGTTTCTTCTAAAGCGGTCACGTAAAGCCCGTGGGCCTTCAAAACATTAAAAGCAGCTTCTCGATTAGAAGCTTCTACAACTCCTGACTGAATCTCTCCTTTTTTAGTTCTTGCCTGATAGTTAAATTTCACAATTAGAGAACAAAGAACAGAGAACAAAGAACATAAAATAAGAAAATTAGTTGGTTAAATACTGTTCATTGTTCATTGTTCATTGAAGTTACCTTCTTACTAAACTCCTGAGTTCAGATGGATTTAGAGAATAATTCTGAGCGATATTTAAAGCAATTTCTTTTGCTCTGACTAAATTTGCCAAATACCTATTTAAAGAAATCATTCCTACTTCAGCCGAGGTTTCAATAATCATAGGTATCTCATGAACTTTATTTTCACGAATTAGATTGGCAGTCGCCGGGGTATTCATCATTATTTCACAAGCAGGTATTAATCCTCCCTTAATTCTAGGCACTAGCCTTTGGGAAACTACTCCAAGCAAAGAGCCTGAAAGTTGAGCTCTAATTTGACTTTGTTGAGAACCTGGAAAAGTGTCAACAATTCGATGAATGGTCTGGGATGCTGAATTGGTATGAAGAGTAGCTAAAACTAAATGACCCGTTTCGGCTGCGGTGATAGCAGTAGAAATGGTTTCAGGGTCTCTCATTTCTCCTACCATAATTACGTCTGGATCCTGCCGGAAAGTAGATTTCAGAGCCCTAGCAAAACTTAAAGTATCCCGGCCAAGCTCCCTCTGGTCAATGATCGACCTGTCATCTTCAAAAACGTACTCAATAGGATCTTCAATTGTAATTATATGAACAGCCCTGGTATGATTTATCTCATCAATTAAAGCAGCTAAAGTGGTAGATTTTCCTTGGCTTGAAGGACCAGTAATTAAAATAAATCCCTGAGAGGGTCTAATAAACTCATGTAAAAGCGGAGGGAGATTTAAATCTTCAATACTTGGAATTTTAGATGGAATGAAACGGAGAGCGCATGCAATATTTCCTCTCTGGAAAAAAACATTAACTCTAAATCTAGCTTTTTCTTCAAAGCTGTAAGAAAAATCAATCTCTTTCTCGCGTAGAAATCTCTCTTGCTGGTCTTCGGCTATTAATTCAAAAGCAAGTTTTTTAGCATCCTCTGGGGAAATTTTTTTCCTCCTAACTAAAAAAATCAATCTGCCGCCTATTCGTAAGATCGGGGGATGACCAACTGAGATATGTAAATCAGAAGCTCGTTGGGTGAGAGTCGTTTCTAAAAGATCTTTTAAAAGAGTGGAATAATTCATAACTTTAAAAATTTAAAAATAAAATAATCTAAAAATAAAATAATAAAATTGTTTCTTGTATTATTTTATTCTTGTATTATTTTAATATTTTTCTAATTTCCTCAACTACTTCGCTGGGAGTGTAGTGCGCTTTTACTAAATATCTTACTGCTCCAAGTCTTAAACCCTTTTCTACCTCCTCTTTTTCACCAAGATTAGAAAGAATAACTACTTTTAAATTACTTAATTTATCATTCCTTTTAATATCTCTAAGAATTTCCCAACCGTTCAAACTAGGCAAAACAATATCTAAAAGCAAAAGGTCAGGTGTTTTCTCTTTCATTTTTTTTAAACCTTCGTCTCCTTCACCAGCTACTATTACCGAAAACCCAGCTTCTTTTAGTTTAGTGCTATAAATTTCTACTAAAAAGGGATCATCTTCAATTAATAGAATTGTCTTCATTGTTCGCTTCGCTCACCACTGATTTACACGGATTTATAGCTGATTTACACAGATAGATAATAGATATCCGTGGTAATCCGCTATTCATCAGTGGTAATCGGTAATTATCACCTTTCTTCAGCTACTCTCAGTATTTCCTCATAAGAAGTAATACCATCCAAAACTTTTAATATCCCATCCTGTTTCATTGTCACCATTGCTTGCCGATTAGCTTCTTCTTTAATTTTAGCCTCTGTGGGTTCTTTTATAATTGTTTCTGCAAGCTGACTAGTCATCTCCAAAATCTCAAAAATTCCAATTCGCCCTGAATAACCTACATCATTACACCTTTTACAACCCACAGGTTGATAAATATAAAGCGTTTCAGATATTTTAATACTCTCTTTAATAGATGACGGAAAGGCCTCTATTTCTTTCAAAAGTAACTTTTTTGTTTCTTTATTTGCTTTTAGTTTTTTCTTGCAATGAGGACAAAGTTTTCTCACTAATCTTTGGGCAATAGCTATGCTTAAAGTAGGAGGAAGTAAAAATGGTTGAATTCCCATATCAACTAATCTTGGAATTACTCCTAAGGTATTTGATGTGTGCAAGGTAGACAGAAGAATATGACCGGTTAAAGCTGCATGAATAGCCAAAGAGGCGGTTTCTTTGTCTCTAATTTCTCCTACCATTAAAATATCCGGGTCTTGCCTTAAGGTGTAGCGAAGACCGCTGGAAAAACTATAACCAATTTCTGGTTTTACCTGAGATTGATTAACTCCTTCCATAAAATATTCCACCGGATCTTCTAAGGTTATTATATTTACTTCTTCTTTATTAAAAAGCCCTAAAATCGCATAAAGAGTGGTGGTTTTTCCTGAACCGGTGGGACCAGTAGATAAAATCATCCCGAAGGGCTTTTTTAACGCTTTTTCTATTACTTTAAGATTTCTTCCGATTATCCCCAATGCTTCAAAATCTATTTTCCTCTCGCCGGGATCTAAAATTCTTATCGCCACTTTTTCTCCTAAAGTAGTTGGAAAAGTAGAAACTCGGAAATCAATATTTTTGTCTTCAACCTTAGTAGAGAACCGGCCGTCTTGAGGAATCCTGGTTTCGTCTATCTTTAAATTAGAAAGGATTTTAACTCTCGCCACTACGGCAGAAAGAATTCTTAAAGGTAAAAAAATACTAGAATGTAACACTCCGTCTAATCGAAACCTGACACGTAACTTCTCTTTGCCGGGCTCAATATGAATATCAGAAGCTTTTCCGTCAACAGCATGCCTTAAAATAACTGCCACCACTTTTGAAATAGGGGCCTCTTCTGCCATTCTCTCAACTTCATCTGCTCGGACTTTAACCTTTTCCCCCTTGAGTTCGACCTCTAATTCTTCCAGGGCTCTAGTTACTTCTTTTTTTAAGGTTCGATATTTTCTTAAAAGTTCATTGAAATTCGATATAGTAACTAAAAAAATCTGATAGCTAAATTTATTTTGACGAGCTAAAAACTCTAAAGCTTCTCTGGCTTTCAAATCCTCAGGATAAACCATTCCTATTTCTAATTTATTGTCTTTTTCAATCAGAGGTATCATTTTGTAATATCTGGCTGATTCTTCAGGAATTGTCTCCAAAACTTTTAAAAGAACTTCTCTGGGAGAAACTATTTTAAGAGGTATTTTTAAACTTTCACTTTTTAAACCAAATAAAAAATCCTCAGATACTATCCTCTTTTCTAAAATAACCTCTTCTTCTTTTCGACCAGAGGTCTTAATTTCGTACTCCAGGGTAACAGCCCTTTGCTTGTCTAATACCTTTTTTTTAATCAAAAGCTGAATAAGAGACATATCAGTAGGGTAAAAATGGATTTTCTCTCCCCACAAAAATCTCTTCAACTTGCGGTGAAATTAATCCAGGAGGAAAAAGGGAAATAACCGCAGTAAAAGTCCGACTACTCCAAGCACTGCATTCTGTCCCATCTTTCTTGCAGGACTTTACCCTCCAGATATAAGTGGTTGAGGGTTTTAACTCTTCAGAAACAGTCACTGAGGTTTCCGTGGTTTGGCCGGATGCCACACCAATAATCTCCCAGAAATAGATTTCAGCTCCGGGAACACTCTCCCAATTAAGAGTGGGGGTAAGAGAAATATCTTTTGCT
>SDBT01006018.1_pt1 | contig 20257 bp, 21 predicted proteins | sample 2277101 | NCBI WGS metagenome assembly SDBT01 (sample SAMN10404973, study PRJNA504765) | marine sediment metagenome | isolation source: marine sediment core GS10_PC15, 103 cmbsf | place: Arctic Ocean: Southern Knipovich Ridge | collected 2010 | reverse complement strand
TTCGTTCGCGAACTACCTGGGTCAGGGCCTACCACCAGAACGGCCCCGGCCAATGGGGTCGGTCCCTGGGTGCCGGGGGTTCCGGTTCTTCCTCCGGGAAATCCCCGGCTTGCCAATTGTCCAAGCCGTGATCGGGATGACCGCCTTTGATTCCCGCCTGGACTGTCGAATGGGTGCTATCCGATGCCGTGAATTGGGAAACATCGTTGATGAAAATTTCGAAGCTAGAGCCATTTTGCTCCAGTCTCACCACATCATCCGCTGAAAGGTCGCCGCAGGAACAATCCTGGGAGTCTAGGTTAGTCGGTGAGTCGGACACGTAGATACGAATTTGGATGGTATCGTCGCCCGAATCTTGCTGGCCTGTTCCTTGATACCAATTGGCGGCATCTACGCCACTGGTTACCGCCCCGGCGGATTTGTTGAACTTTAAGATAGCCAATTCCACCTGGGAATACATTTGACCGGCTGCGTCAAAGTCCGTGGCCCAATAAGCGGTATTTGTGGAGTCTTCGTCCGGTCTGACTACACCAGAGGTTACCGTGAAAGTATTATCCCCGGCTTCCCAAGCCCCGCTAGATACCGACACCAAGCCGCCGTTGGAATAGGTGAACGTATCAGAATGGACCGTCCGGGGTTCCAGGTGCGAGACATTCGGCAGGTCTTCCGGGATGAAAAGCCGGTTATCGGTGCTATTGAACTGTCGCCGCCAGCCACCTAGCATCCTGCGATGCTTGCCGCTTTCTAGCTTCCCGTCTTGAACCTTCTGCAAGGTGTCCCGGTATTGGGAAAAGATCATTTTCTGGATGTTGCCCCACTCCGGGGAGTGCTTCGGGTCAACTACTGTCTGACCGATTTGCTGACCGCCCAGCCAAAGCTCCAGTTGGGCTTGGTGGTTGGGCATCAGCGGCCTTGCGAAGTCTTGCCCCGTTGGGTCGGCGTCCACTGTTAGCAGTTCCCAGAGCGCATCCCGGAGGTTCCGGGCTTCAATACTGCCCCAGGCTTTGCGCCCCAGGAAGAATCCCAAGGTGTCCACTTCGGCCAGCGTCAACGGGGCTGTCAGGTCGCTCCCGTAACAAATCATCCCGTTGCCGGTCATATCTTTGTTGTAGGCGAAGATTGACCAACCGGGATTTAGTAAGCCGGGGGCTTTCTTAGCTTCGGTTCTGAAGTCAAAGGCTCCCACGCTATTCTCGGTAAAGGGATGCTCCCAGACGAAAGAGCCGTCAAGGTCTTGGACCCACTCCCATTGGCCTAGACAGTGGTCAACCGGGGCGGTCTTCTGTGCGCTCACCGGTGCCAGTGGAGACAGGAACAGGGTTGCCAGTGGCACCAGGGTCAAGATTATCAAATAGGGTAGCAATCTTATTAGCCTTTTAATTAGCTTCAATTTCTTTACTCTCTTGTGATGGGTTAAGAGTTACCAGGCTACGATGTTCCAGCCGGTGAACAGTTCGATGGTCCGGCCAGCATGGTTTAAGCTGGCATCGCTGGAAGTATTGACCCAATAGAATTGGCCTAGCTCCAAACTGTGCAGGGTGTTGGCGTCAACCCAAGTCGGGTCCACGTTGTAAAACTCCCAGGTGCCAGATAGCCGGTTGAAGTGGAACACCCTATCCCAAAGCCCTGAGATTGAATTTAAGGCCGTTGTAACTTGCTCAGTGGCAGTGAGGGGGTCAGCGGCCACAAGGTATAAAGCTCCCCAGGGGCATCAATTCCAGCCCGGTGATGCTCTGGCCGGTGTTCCGCCCATCCACCAGAAGATTGACCACCTGGCCGGGGTAGTCCTGGGCCAGCGTCAGGGAGTAACCGCCGCCGCTGGTATAGCTCCCGGCGACTACCTGACCGCCAACCTTGGCGTTGACGATTATCCCGTCCGGTGCCGGGAAGCCGTTGATGGTCACTGATCCGGTCAGAAGCCTTGGGACGCTCTCCGGTGCCGCTGGTGGCAATGGCGTCGGCGTCGGCTGTGGGATTGGCGTTGCTGTCGCCATTGGGACCGGCGTCGGCGTCGGAATGGCTGTCGGTGCCGGTGTTGGCATTGGCGTAGGCGTCGGGATAGCCGTTGGGACTGCTGTTGGCGTCGGTGCCGGGGTTGGCGTCGGCTCTGGCTTGGGAGTGTTGCTGTATTCCAGAGTTTCAAATATCACCGGGCAATCTTCGCACCCGGCTTGCATCCCATCGGTGAAGCCAAGGCGCATCGGCCCGGAGAAGGCACCAGGGAAAAGCGGCCTGGCGTTAGGACTACCTACGTTGAAGTTGCAGCTTGGCTGTGTGTCGCCCTCCGGGAAGAGACTACAGGACATCATTGCGACATCAACCGCACCATCCCAGGTGCCATCCGAGTCTTTGTCCCACCAAACTGCCAGGGACCGGAATTCACCGTGAGCGAACCCGGTAGCATTAACAAAGATGGTAGTGTTCTGGTAGGCCGGATTCGGCGTCAGGGTCACCGCTGGGCCGCTCTGTCCAGAGGTGATCCCCAGGGCAGTAATAGCCAGAATGACGGCCAGGACCGCCCCGATGGTCAGCTTTCTAATCAGCTTCATGTTCGTTCCTCTCTTTGGGTTCCTCTTGGGCGAAAAGCCTGAGCCAGAAGAACAGGGCTCTCAGTACGGTTTGCATTTTTCCGCTTAAAGGAACGGGATCATATCCTTAGCTCTCGCAGCAAGAGTGAAGAGAAAGGCCATCGAAACAAAGAAGAGGGCATATTGACCATAAACCAAGGGAAGACCCATGATGTTGCCGTCCCAATACGAAAAGTCCCACACTATAATTTTCCCCACCAACCGGGCTAGCACTCCCGCTCCCTGTAGAACAGTTTGGAATTCGCCGACTAAAGGAATCTTGCTCGTAATCGGCTTGAACTCAATCCCCATTTTGGCTAACCCGGCGACCTCGGACAGCACTTGAGCGTTGGCAGAATGGCCCGAAGCATCGCTGCTCTGAGTCCCCCTAACCAACCCGGTGAAGGAAGTGCCGGTATGGGCTGTGTACTCCATGAATTCCCGGTCAATGAAAAGTACACCAGACGCAGCAAACCCACTGGCATCATCCACGTTAGCTGTTGATGCTGTAGCGTCCAGTGGTGAAGTGAGGCTAGTAGTCACCAAAGCGGGTCGGCCTTCCGCCGCAAAGGACAGAATCTGCCCAAAGAAAAAGAGAAGCCCAAGAAATACCAAAGGTGCGTTCATAGTGTCTTTCCTCCCAAGTTACTAGAGTCCCTTTCCTAGTGTGCTGGGTGTTTTTGGCCTGGGTGCGTCAATGTATTCCAGAACCATCACGGCGGCTTCCTGGCCCTCTGTCCCTACCGGAGATACCCCAAGCTGAATCGGCCCGGAGTAGGTGCCAGGGAAAGTCTCACCAAACTGAAGGCGGCAATCTTCCAAACCACCCTCTTGATTGGTGTCGCAGACCATCAAGGCCATATCCCCATCGGACCACTTCCCGGAGAAATCCCGGTCCCAAAACACATCCGCTTTCTGAAACTGGTTAGCCAGTCCAAAGCCAGTGACATCTATGGACTCCCCTCGGTATAGCTGGCTATCCGGGAAGGTTGGGCCAGCTTGGTTGTAGTAGGCCATCGCCAGAAGCACCAGCAAGCCAGCCCCGAAAGCCACCGGCAAGATTAGCTTTTTAATTCGCTCTTTCATATTCACCAACTGAAATCCACTCCCTCTTGAATGTTCAGCGACTCTTGCTGGGAAAGGGTCCGAAAGTACCGCAAGGTCATTGCTGGACTGGCATGGCCTAGCTGATCCTGAACGCTTCTAGGGTTTCCGGTTATCCGCATACGCTCTATCGCCCCGGAGTGTCTGAGAACGTGTACCATGCCCACTCCGGGGGGCTTTACCAATCCCGCCACTTCCGCCGCCGCTTCTACGATTTGCCAAGCACGATGTCGGGTTATGGGAAAGAACCGATCCGCTCGGTCTAGTTGGTGTTCGTAGGCGTAGGACTGGAGAGCCGCCACCAAGGAAGGTGATACCGCCACTTGCCGGGGGCCGGTCTTGCCGTCCACCTGGAGCCGGTAGCCGGTGTCAGTCTTGGTGATATCCATTGGGCGCACTCCCAGGGCCTCAGAACACCGCAACGCCCCATCAAAGGTGGTCTGAATCATCAGCGCATCCCGATCACCCTTACCAACCCTGGCCCTGGCCCTGGCCGCTCCCATCAACCGCTGCACATCGGCTATTCCCCAATGGCCTACCGGCTTCCCGCTCTGATCTGAAGCTGCATGACTAGCAACTTTGTTAAATTTCACGGGGCTATTCCCCGGTGCCAGCACTATCGCACTATCTGATTCAACTACCATTTATCCTCCGAGATTTAACCTTTTTACTGAAAAGGGTTAGTTCTACGTCTACGCAATTCCTTCTACCGAGTGGGCTTTTTCAGCCCGGTCCCTCTAGCTGACCACTGGTACAACTTGTACCGGTTTTCTACAATCTACCGAGAATGTAGAATTCCCCTGGGAACTTCCGTCGATTGTTCGACGGAAGTTCCGCCGCTGGGCGGGTGCCGTCTAGATTCTCCAAACAATGATTTCCCGAGTAAGGACCAAAAGTTCTTTGTTATCTATTGCCCACTCCACCATTTGAGCGTTGTACTGCTGGCTTTCGTAGGGAACCGAGTAGCGCATTTCCACCGGTAGCTTGACCAAGCGCAAGAGGTCGCCAACGTGGTCGGTATACATATGGTCCGGTGCTTTCCATTGGGTGGGTTGGATTATCAGGGAAATAAACGCACCTGGGGAAAGAGCTTTCCCGAAGTCTTTGACCAAGGTGGAAAGGGTCTTATTGAAGGTTTCCAAGTCCATGTTCGCCAGGTCGGTGGGGTCTTCGCTGTAAAACCCCTCGGCCTGCTTCCAGTACGGCGGGTCCAGGTAGACCATACCAACGTCACCCCAGCGGCCTCTGAGGTCCGGGAGCTTGATGTTCCCTTGTGCATCGGTGATATCATGCTGGCGAATCCCGCCTAGCTCATTCTCGGCACTTCTGGCAACGATGGGTTTCCGGTCACCACCCCAATATCGCCGCCATCGCTTACGGCATAGGTCGATAGTGGACCCACCGCCCATGAAAGGGTCCACGACAATATCCAAGGGGTTGGTGTAGAGGTAGACAAGATTATCTAGGAAGCTAACCTCGGAGTTCCCAGGGTGGTCGCTTCCGGTGGTTTTGGTCTGCTGCTTCCAGATGTTGTAAATCGGAGGGTCAAAGTCAGATTCATGGTTGGCCGAAGCCAGTTGAACCTTGGTAGCCTTTAACCCGCCGCCGGTTGCGCCGGTGCTTTCGTCTTCGCCGTCACTTTCGGGAGTATTATCGGTCTCTTTCTGAGAGAAAGATTCCGATAATACTTTGATTCTCGCTGTTACTTGGGGTTGACTTAAACCAACAACATCGGCAATCTCGGTAGTGGTATGGCAGGAAAGCCAGAGGGTCTTAATTCGGCGGTTTTGGGACTCCCTTTTTTCTTTGATTGTGCGGGAAACCCATTCACTGACGGTGCTGGTAGCAACTGACATTTCGCTGCGAATAGCTTCAACAGTCCACCCTAGCTTGTAGAGAGAAATGGCGGAATGTTCCCGGTCTGCGTTAGTTAATGCGTGACCATGTTTGGAATTAAGCCTGACAGCCAAAAGGAACTTATCCTCAGTTGAGTCAACCTCGGCTATTCTGACAGGGATTTCCCGGTCTGGTTCATCCTCGTAGGCGGTCAAATATGCCAACCAACGGTGCCTACCGTCCAGCAGGTCCATATCACTGGCGACGGTAATCAATGCGCCAGCCGCCTCGATCTGTTCAATTTCCCCTGCGTACCGCCGCACCACATCCGGGTTGTGTCCCTCTTTCCTGGGATAGATTTCTTCGTTGAAGTTGATGTCGGATAGCTTGATCCGACTGGTGGTAATGGCGAATTCTTTAGTTTTAATTTGAGCTTCAGCTACCATGTTTACTCTCCAAATCTTGTCTGCCTTAATCGCTTAGGAGCTAACACCCCTGGTACATCGCCCCGGCCTTTCCGGGCTTCTGGTGTTCCTTGCGCCTTGCCACCCGCACCAGGAGTACCGGCCAGCCCAGCGACTCCGCCCCGGCCTTTACGACTCCCTCTTGAAGTTGAACCCCCTCGGCAAAACTAACAATTCCCCGGCCTCGGTCCCGGCGTTGAATCCTTTGTCGAAATTCCATTAACCCAAGCCCTCCAGGATTTCCCGGAGAATGGCTTTTTTCATGGCTGGGGAGTCCACTTGGTCTAGCACCGCTTCGATTCTCAACTTAATGGCGGTCAACTGCACCGGCTGGGCCACCACACCACCACCACTCCCAGGTAAAACCCCTGAACTAAAGGCCGGGTTCCTCTTTTTTACCGTCCGGGGCTTGAATTTCGGTAAAGGTTTCAGTTGTCGCCGTGGTTGCATCGCCAAAATCACTCCCTCTTACCAGTTCAGGTTAGAACTACTGTGCGTCCAGCACCCCTTCAGGTATCCTTGGTCACCCCAATTGAATTTGATCGCTGTACGTGGCTCTCAGAGACTCGGCCTAGCTGGACTCTAGCTACCAAAGGCTACTTAAAGCCCCAATCTCTGGAAGAAACTGCTAATGGGGCCGGGTCGGTCCTTCAACCCATCTGGAAGTTCATCAAACATCACGGCATCAGGTCGGCCAAACTGAGCCGGTTCAACGTCCTGGCCCCCAGCATCGGTCAAGTTCTCAACGTCTGCCAGGTCAGTGGGCCGGGACAACCTCCGATGGTCAACTGGTTTCCTCCGCCGGGTGAACGGAGTGGGTCGAAACTTCTTCGCCGCCGGGAGTCTTTCCCCTTTGGGAGTGGTGAAGCCTGAGCCGCCGAATCCTTTCCCCTGCATTACTCCACCACCCCGGCCAACTGTGCCGGGTGAAGCTGTCCGGTGTCCCAATCAATCGAAGCACCGGCCAGGTCTACGCCGTCCAGCTTCAGGAGTAACAGCCGGTTAAGCCGCTGGGAATAAAGCTGACTCATCCGCTTCCGCCCGTTCCGCCAGTCCGATGCCATGTGGGACCACTCGGCACCCAGCAACCGGAGTAGACCACCGGAGGTAACAGCCAACGCTTTCATACTCCGGTTCCAAAGGTCCGCCGTCGCTTCCTTGGCTAAGTAATTCGACACCGGAAAGACTTGGTTGCTTTGTTCAATCTTTCCAAAAGTTCCAACCGCTGCAAATTGAATGGTGGTGCTGTCCTGCATTACTACTTTCCCCCTTCCCGGTGTATTCTAATAAATATAGTTCTGTCCCTTTTAGAAGCCATATGTCCCTTAAGGGACTGTTACTCGGTAGGCGTCATCGCTCCGAAACTTTCATAACGACGCCGATTAGAGCGACTAGGGCCAGGATGATAATTAGCAGTACCAAGAAATTCAGGGAACCTACCATCGTCGCCATCGCCCCGGAAGTTTTCGTGTTGATGTTCGTGATGAGCGACTCAACCGAACTCATCATCAACAGGCCGACAACTATTGCGCCAATCAACCCCACCGCTCCTATTGCGCCCCTCATGCTGCCACCTGCGGGAGAGAAATCACCCCGGTTTCGCTTTGGACCAATGCACAACCATCCAGTGCCAGTTTTAAGTCATCCTGGAAACATTCCTCGTAAAGTTTCCTGTTAGACTCCTTAACCTCACCTACGGCTTTAGCCATTAAATCAGCCTCGGTCCATTCCGGTTGGCTTGAGGCCAATTCGACAAGTTCAGCGATATATTCAGCGTCGGATCGTACCTCGTCAACTTCAAAGTCCCATTCATCGGCGTAACAGGCATCCCCTCTCAGAACTGCCAGGTCAAAATTCTCCATCGTCTCGGCGGGAGGGAATCCACAAAGCCGACAGAAGCAGATTTGGCAAAGGTTCATGGTGTTAGCCTCACATTCTGGGCATTGCCCTTTCTGCGTGGCGGCATCCACATAGCACTCTTGGCAAAGGAGACTCTTGCCGTCGTTAGTCCGGGGTCGAGGCGACTCCTGGGAGCAACTATGAAGCCGACACCCGCCGCATAGGGGGCAATTAAGGTGTTTCCCACCGGGCAGCCCCTCATGGTTCATCCCTGGCGGTAGGGTGCCTAGCCCAATAGGGTTCGCCGGTAAAAGAAGCTCCTGAATCGTCGATTCCTGCTGCTGGTTCCGGTTCTTGTTCTTCTTTTTTAGTTTAGTAGACATAATTTAATCGGCCTCCAGACGCATTTGACACGATTCGCCAGAGGTCGGCTCTCTAAAGGGTGGAGGGTCCGAGTCGCTATGGGTGGTTTGCTCCGCCGGGTTGCCTTTTCGTGGTGCGTCAGGTTGTCGAATCTGCTTCAGTGGTAGGCCGCAAACGCCATTGACAGTCTCTACATCACAAGTCGGACGGGCCGGTTTGTCGGTCTGGGCCGCTAAGATAGCGTTCATTTCGCCTAGAGGCTGGAAGCTATGGCGTCCCTTCAGTCCCAGGTAGTGGGCGGACAGAATATCCAGCTGCATACGTTGGGAGAAATCCTCGCTGATGTTCACCAAATTGGACCGAGTATCCTCGATGGCCTGCAAGGTCGCCCAGGGACCGGAATAAGTGCCGGTCAGGTGCATCACTTCGGCGTCGAGCATCGTAGCCAGAGCGGAAACTATCGCCTCTGCTACCGGCCTGGTGCATTTCAGAAGCAACTTGTATTTGACCACCACTGAAGCATCGGCGTCGGACTCGCCTTGGTAATCAAAGCTGATGGCCCTCTGGAGCATAAAATCGCCGTAAGTGGCGGTCCCTTTGCGCTCCAGCTTTCGGCGGGAGATTTTCCCAAGCGCATCGGAGAACTCGGTTAAAATACTCTCATCGGTGTCTGTGGTGTAGGCCGGGTCAGGTTTCGCTAGATTGGATCGCAAGGCGTGATAGGTTCGGGCTGCTGGTAATGCAAGTTCACTCTGTAGCCAGCATGAAAGGTATTGAACCTCGCCGTCGCTGTGCAAGTTGGGGAATCCCCGGCGGGAGACACGACAACCCAGGTCGCTGGCGCAGTCCGGGCAAAAACTAAGGTGGCACTCGCCGTACCCGCTGTAGCTCCCAGAGGCTTTCTCGCCATGCGTCGGACATTGGAAGTATTGGGCCTCACCACATCCCAAAAGCTCCTTCAAGACTGGATGGATGCCATCAGGGGCGTCCGGGTCAGTCAAAGGCAAGAGAACAATAGCCGCAAGATCGGCTAGACGATCATGACCGATTCGCCGGGTCGGATTCTCAATGGTCAGCATCGGGTCCAACATCGAAGGGTCTTTCAAAAAGTCTGCGGAGAGATCGTCCACGTTACCAGATACAAAGTACGTGGCCGATGACTCCGCAGAGTTTTCGGTTGACCGGCGAATCCGCTGGGCCTTTTCGATCTGTTTCCGCACCTTGAACAACATCGCTTTGTGAGAGGGTGTGGCGATGTTGTGTTCCTTGGCGTGGTTTAAGTGGCCTTTAACGATTTGGCGGGATTCATCGCCGGGGACGTTCATGGGATGGGTTTCTAAGTTGGCCCGGAGTGCCTCGGTCAGCAGCTTGTCGGTATTTTTGTCCAGGGGGGTTGTGGGATTATCCCGGAGTAATTCGATGAAGTAGTAGGGAAGCACCGGCTTCATCATGTGGCTACCGGCATGGCGTCCGGTTTCTCGGAGAGTGATACCGTCGATGAAATCGAAGAGACGACGGGAAAGGCTGTGGTGACGGATGAATTTGCGGTCGCTGCCGGTGGGAGGTTGACTAAGTTGAGTTTCGGAAGTTAAAATAACCATGTCAAGGTTCCTTTTAGTGCCGCCGGTGGTTTTTTGAAAACCTTCCACCGGCGACACTTTTTTTTATTTAATTTTCATTGATTTGTTTGGCTCCTTTGTTGCTGTTTCGTCTGGTTGTCAGTTGTCATTGGATGTTGCTAAACCCGGTCCCGCTATCTCCAGTCAGCGGGACCGGGTTTTTTTTGGGTGCAGCGGTGCTGTTATTCCTCTGCGCCCGAATGGGGTGATTAAATTCCCATTCGCCGTTGGTTCGCTAGGTTTAGGGTCGGATACTCGCTAGGATGTTGGGGTCTTTCAGTGCCTCAGTTACCAGAAGTCGGGCGATCATGGAAGGGGAGAGTTCTATTTCTTCGGCTAATTCCTTCAATCGCTTGCCCTGCTTGGGTTGGACCCTGAAAGCAATCATCGGGTTTGCGACCATTTTCTTCACCTTTCCTCTAGTTCGTTTACATAAAGTATCACACTTTTTCCGCTTTGTCATTGGTCCGAGTGGCAATTTTCGGGCAAGATTTCTTCAAGATTGGGCAGAATTGTATACAAATTTTGTCAACATGCGAGTGAAATCGTAGAAATAGATAGGAAAAGCCGCCCCTGCAAGGCGGCTGAGTGGTTTTTAGTGGTGTGAATCTCTCCGGGCATATTCCCAGGATACTACCGCCCGGAAGTGCAAGAGGTCACTTTTGGGCAGGTCTGGATTCCCCGGCGATGACCCTGGCGTGAATCTCTGGGTTCTGCTCCCGGAGTCGGCGTAGTGCGTACTCCCTGGAAGTTCCATTGGGGCGTTCCTCCTTATTGTTGATATTATCAACAATAGGGGTTTCTCCAAAAGTGGGGTTTCCGACTGGCCTTTGAATCATCTGGTCGATCAGGTCCGTGGCTTCGGTATCGTCCCGGCACAAGTTTTTGAGGGTTTGGATAGTTGCGCCCAGGCCGCCGCCGACACCGCCGGTGCTTTCCTCTTCGCCGTCGTCTTCATCGTCATTTTCGGGAGTAACCGGCGGATCGTTCCCACGGAACGAATCGCCGATTACTTTGATTCTTTCCCTGATTCGACGTTCATCCAACCCAACGGCCTCACCAATCTCGGCGTTGGTGTAGCTGGCAAGCCAGAGGGTCTTGATTCTTGCCTCATTTTCGGGAGTATTATCGGTTTCATTCCCACGGAACGATTCCGATAATACTTTGATTCTTGCCTCATTTTCGGGAGTATTATGCAAATCGTTCCCACGGAATGAATTGCATAATACTTTGATTTTCGGGAGTATTGTGCGAATCTTTCTCACAGAAAGAAACGCCGATTACTTTGATTCTTCGGCTAATGTTCCCGTGGTCTAACCCAACGGCTTCACCGATTTCGGCGTTGGTGTAGCTAGCAAACCAAAGGGTAGGCCGGTGCCGCCCCGCTCTTGTTTAACTTGGTTCGGAGTGCCTCGGCTTCGTCGGAGTGGCCCTCATCTTTGAGCTTGTCGATTACTGCCACCACCTGGGAGGCTTGGTTCGCCATCACATGAGATACGCCTAATTGTTCCGCCGCTTGTCGTGATGGGGCTTGAACTTCTGTAATTTGCTTTACAGAAGTTGATTCCGCTCGGTCAGTTCTCTCTCCTTGTCGGCTATTCCGTTCATGGAGAATCCACTGGAGATTGGTGTACTCTCGCCCGATAATCTCCGGGGTCTTGCTCCGTTGCTTGTTGGACTCGATCAGGGCCTCTAGGATGTCCAGTTCATCCTCTGACCAAAAGACCACGCAAGGTATAAAGTCGGTCCTGGTGGACTTCTGGTGGGCTTTGGTGCGCCGTGGTTTCCCCGGCCCATAGCTTGTTCTTGGTTTCCTCGTCGGCGTGGGCTTCGATGTATTCAATCTGGTACATGGCGGTAGAACCCACTTGGGCTTTGGTTGCCATTTCCCGGCGAGTGGCGTTTCGGTCCTGTGTGGGTTGTGTTGCAGTCGGTTCCGACTGCGACACGGAATTGCTGGACTGAAAACCTTGCTGTCCTGGCTCTGGTAAGTTGGGGCGTAGATTCTTGGCGTTTTTGGCCGCAATCGCCTCTTTCTGGCGAAGCACAAGTTTCCCTCTGGAGTATGCTTGCAGGTTCCGCCGCCCAAGTTGGTTATCCACCATCCAGATGACCCCGAAGGGTACGTTCTTGGGGCCAATATCAAACGCCGACACCTTTCAAAAAGTCAACAAGCAATGCTATTAGCAGAGTTTATAGTTAGCGGAACCGCTAACTATACAGCGAACCAAGCAGCGCAAGAGAATGGCATAAACCACCAGCGGATTTCCCAAGGTTTGGCAGTCCTAGACTACGCCCCGGATATGGTTTCCCAGGTGGTGGGAGGGCATCGAACCCTGGATAACGCCCACAAAGGCCGCAACCGCCTAGCGGCCTGCAACCTGGCCGGGGTTACTCCAACCTTTGACTACTACACAGGCGAAGACCCGGTGGGTTACGTCCTCTCCCTCAACAATCAGCGACGGCACATGACCAAGGGGCAGTTGGCAATGGTCGTAGTTGAGGCACAAAGTCTTCGTGGCGAAGACTCTTATGGATCAATTAGGGCTATGGCGAAATCCAACTACAGGCTCTCCAAGTTGGAGAGGCAGGAATAAATGAAATCGCCAAAGAAATAAACGTGCCGTCAGGCCGAATTGGTGAAGCCCGGACCATCCAGAAATACGCCCCGGAGCTAGTGGGGGATGTAATCAATGCGGTAATCTCCCTGGATGAAGCCTACGCCAAAGGAAAGAGGGTTTATCAGATTTGATAAACCCTATTGATGGTTCCAGGTGCGCCGGGATTAGTGGGTTACTTTTCGCCGCTTTTGCTGTGCGATAGCTACGGCGAAGGAAATAGCCCATTCGTTGTCTGTCTGTCTGCACCGCCATAGTGGTGCAGACAGAAGAACATCATTTTTTGACTCGATTTCCGGGTCGTCCAGAGTGGCATAATCTCCCAGGTCGCCTATACGCTGATTCGGGGGGCTGAATACCTGGGTGGCTTCAAACTGTAGCCGTCCTTCCCTGGTGTTGAAGTCCTTCCCGGCTAGTCTCTCTTGGATTTGCCGCCTTTGGTCGGTGGTGCCTGCGAAGCCGATTTCTAGACGGTCTGGGAATACGGTTATCCGGGTGTTCAGTGCCAGCAATACAAACCGCTGATCCTCAAAGTTGGCGTCCCGTAGCTTGTATTTCAACCCATCGTAAAGGGCATGGAAACGGCTAATCATAAGGTCATCGTTTCCCAGGGAGATCAACGCATCTTGTTGCCGGGTTAATTCTTCGGTGTAGTGGGTTCGTTTTGCTCTGGTGATTCCAACCTGTTGCTGGTAAAGCGCATCGGCCATATCCGGGTCACTGATTTTCAGAGCGATTATCCCGGCTTCCGCCTTATCTAGTTTTTGAAGTTCGGATTCCACGTTTTTTATAGCTGATTCGGCGTCTGATCGGGTCGGTCCCTGGGTTGGGTTGTGGTTTTTCAAGGCTTCGATGAACTCTTTCGGGTTTTCCAGTATGGCGACAACCTCTTTCCAGACTTTTGGCTCTAAATCTCTCCCGCTCATGTGGGGGAGTTTGCATTTTATCGAAGGATCGCCGTGGTCGAGTCTCACCCTGGGGCATTGGTAATGGGGAATTACTCCGTTGTCGGAGTGGCCTTGAATCTTCCTCCCGCAAAGGCCGCAATAGAGTAGGCCCCGTAGTAGGTAATTCACCTTGCTGCTTCTGGGCGAAAACGCCTTATTTTGGGTTAGCCATCCCTGTAGGGTTTCCCACTGTTCCCAGGTGATTGGGGGAGCCTCAATCGGGAAGTCCACGTAAAGCCAATCCTCCCTGGGTTGTAGCTTACGGCTAGTTTTTCCGTAGGTGTCGGACTTACTCCGGTTTTTTGGCTCCACCGCCACATACCGCAAGGCGTAATATCTCCCGCCGTAGGTGGGATTCCTGAGAATGGTTCCGACTACGCCAACGTGCCATTCTTTCCCGCCCTTTGGGGGTGGTATTTCCTTGGCTACCATTTCCTTGCAAATCTGGCGGATAGGTTTACGCTGCATCGCCATCTGGAATATCTCGCAGATGATCCAATGGGTGTCCGGGTCCGGTTCCAGGGCTTCGGGGGTCTTTGATTGCTTGCTACCCTCTAGCCAGTACCGGTAGCGGAATTGGTAGCCGTAGGGCTTCACCATGCTGGCCGGTAACCCTTTCAACCTGGCTCGGTCCCTGGTGCCGTCCCTGGCTCCCTGTTGCGCCCGTTTCACTTGCTTTTCCTTGGCCCAAGCGTCTAGAAACTCCAAAACTTCCCCGGCTTCGCCTCTGGGGAATTCCCCATTCTTTGAGAGCATTTCGACGTTGTTTTCGTCGCAGAGCGCACGCAGATGCAAGCGATGGGCCGGTTTATCGGGTGCCCTGTCGGGGTGCTGCATTATTAGAGCGTGGATCGCCTTGCTTTCGATTAGGTTTCTGATTTGCTTCATCGGTGGGGAGTCCCAGACGCTCAGGGAGTGCCAATCTGTCCCGAAGGTGTATTCTGGGGTGGTTTCGTAGCCATGAGCTAGGGCCACACCCTGGGAGTCGCTAATCTGGGATGGTGGGCTGTTCTCTAATTGTTCGGCGGTACTCACCCGCCACCAGATAGCCGCCAGTGGTTTCGCCCCTGGGGTGTTGCAGTTTTTGCACATTCGTTCACGCTCCGTACACGTTGCTTTCGCCTGAAAAAAGAAACCCGGCCACCTTACGGAAACCGGGTTTCATCGGATACAATATCATTGCGCCGTCCGGTCTGATCGGTTGGTGCCACGCTCCGGGGTGCTTCTAACACCGCCGGGGCAACTTCTTTGGTCAAAGTCTAAAATTCTTGCCAGTTAATGTCAATGGATTTGGTGGTGTAAGCTGGGGTGGGAGTGGAGTGTGGTATGCTTCGCTATGAAAGAGGCCCCGCCCTGGCTGGGCGGTCCTCCCATCTGCGACCAAGAGGAAGTCTAGAATTCCTCTTGGTTTTTTCTTATTCTAGGCCAGGGAATAAAGCCGGGATGGGTTGCTTACCCCTTTCACGGTGACCACGATTAGCTTTCCCCGGCGGATCAGGATTTCCCCGGCTTCATCCAGGGCCTTGGCAGTCGTTTTAAGGTTCCATCGAACCTTCCACCGTGTAAGCGGTCCCTTTTGCTTCAGTAGCCTCAGTAATCGCCAGGTCAACGGCTTAGACTCGACAAACTCTCGCCGCTGGTGTTGGGTCCGGTCCTTTCTATACCAAAGGTAATTCCCTTTGACATCGGCACCTGGCAGGCTGTAGATGGTGCAATTGTACGGTCCTGCTGTGGTCACAAGCTGGCCCTTTCGGGTTAGTAGCTCCTGGGCGGCATCGAGTTCCCCGGCGGCAACCCCTAAAATTGCCTTAATCCGTGACCGCTGCATGGTTCCATGCTGTCCCAGTGCTTTCAGGATTCTGGCCGGTACACCCCTCGCCCGTTTTAGTGCCGGTGTAATCGCCGCCGGGATAGGTTCCTCTGGCGGTTTAGGTTCCTGTTCAGGCAAACTTGCCAAAACTGGAAGCTCTTGCGCCTCTGGCCGGGGTGCCGGTGCTGCGAATGGTTGCCTCTTCGCCTCGGCTAGGTTCTCTAAGTGTTCCTGGTAGGCTTCCGGGTTGATCCGGTATCGGCGCTGATTCACCAAAAGGGTCATTTGCCGGTAGTCGTAGCCCCACACCCGGTGGAGACACTTCAAACACCAATACTCTTGATATGGCCCATGCGGAATCACCTGTATTTCCTCTCCTGAGCAACGCACACAGCAGGGGAGAGGTTTAGCCGGTGTTGTGGACGTTGTAGGCGTGTAAGGCGTCAGAATGGGTCTAGGTGGCCGCTCTTGCACCACCATTAGATTACCCTCCGCCGCGAGAATTTCAGTCTCTCCGGGGTGACAATCACTCGGACAACACCCATGTTGAAAACCTGCTTTTTGGGCTTGGTGTTGTCGAACTTAATCACGCCAAAGGTATCCCTCGGCTTCAATTTCCGGTCCTTAAAATCAGCCTCAAAGCTCCGCCGCCCGGTGTCGATGTTCAAGGTTATTTGATTGACGCCCTGCTGCCAGGTCAAGACTCTCGGAAAGACTCCCGGCGGTAATTTCCTGGGCTTCCCATCCTTTCCTGGTATCTCAAATCTTGTCGGTTTGCGTGGCGGTGGCACTCCGGGTGGTCTGCCAGGTGGCCTACCTGTGGGTGGCGTGGGAGTCTTACCGGGTGTTCTTCCGGGTGGTGGCGTCGTAGGTGGCCTACCGGGTGGACCTCCGGTGGGTGGCCTGCCAGGTCCACCGGGCGTGGGTGTTCTGCCCGGTGTTCTGCCCGGCCCTCCGGTGGTCGGCTTCCTCACCAAGGGCGTGGGTGGCCTGCCAGGTGGTCCTGTGGTTAATCCTGGCCGCTCAGTGACGATAAATACACTTGTGGGCCTCTTGGGGGGCTTGGGGGTCGCTGTGGGCCTCTCAGTGGGCTTTTCTGGACTAATGGTGGGTGCTGAAGGTAAGCCGTCTTGCGGGAAAACTACCTCTGTCCCTTTCCCCTTCCCTGTCTGTGGCAAGTTGCTCTCTACAATCTTCGCCGCCTTGCGGTTGATGTCCGTAATTCTGCGAGTGCTAAGGGTATCTCTAGGGGTAAGCTCTGGCCTGCTACCCTTCAATGGCGTTTCGACCTTTGGAGTAGCTGCGCCCCGCTCCGGTTGCTTGAATGGGACTTCCATTCCATCGGCGTCAACCAAGAGAACAGACCTAAGCAACACTCCATCGGCTCTAGGATTGTAGATGTCCGCCAGTACCCTTCGGGCTTCCCGAACCTCTTGCATGGCGTCCTGTGCGGCTTCCACCTGCCCCGCTTTCCTGAGAGTGGCGGCCTGATCGGTTAATACTTCAATTTGCCGCTCTAGGTATTCCGGGAAGGTCAGGGCATCGTCCACTTTCGCCGCCGCCAGTGCTTCCGCCTTTAGCTTGGGGTCACTCCCTAGGTATTTATACTGCCCGGCGGGTTTGATGACGTTCTTACCGGCACCCCAAGGGGCCATAATAGCCAGCTTTTGGACTTCTAGTGGTGATAGCTTCTCACCGAAAACGTAGATTTCCACCACATTTCCCATGCGGTCACTTCGGAAGAACTTTTGAACCACTGGCCCAAGCTCGGTTCCGGCACCCATTACGGCTTCAACTTCACTCTGGAGTCCCCCTTTATCCTGGTGGAGCTTGGGGAGTGAACCGGGAGTGCTGCCAGGAACCGCCACTTTGACGGTAATCTGACCTTGGGGATTGGTAATGTTGGCCGGGATACCTTTACCGGAAGCTCTGGCCGTTAGAATGGCCTCGGTGTCCCTGGATAGTTGCAGGCCGCTACCTGGGGTCCAGTAGGCAATTTCTCCTATCTCGCTGCTGGCCTTGGGAGTGCCTTTGATGGTTCCTTCAAAGATGTTGTGTTCCAAGACTTTGCCCCGCCAGTCGGTTGGGTCACCATGCCCGGAGAATGTGCCAAGGGACTTTAGATCGGCCTCTTTAATGCCGATTTCTTCGGCCAGTTCCTTTCTGGCTGCTACCAGGGCCGTGTCACCGTCCAGACCGCCGCCGGGGAGAATCCAATCGGGTTCGCCTTTGCCCCGAACCACCATGATTCCCTTGGGGTCTTCATTCAGAATGGTAGTCCTGGGCCGGGTGCCTAGCTCTGATATTCCTACGGTTCTGTTGATCGTCGCTGCCGGTTCAAGTTGGCCCAAGCGCTTGTCACACTTGACGATGTAAACCGCCGGTCTAGCCTTGTCGAGTCCCTGGGCCGCAAATTCGGCCAGAGTCTCGGCAGACCAGTCGATAGGTGCGCCAGTGCTGGTGCTGATACTGAACCGGGAGTGGGGAGAAGTGGAAAACCACATCATGCCCTCACCCAAGCGTCCCTCGCCAGCGTCTAGACCCTTGCCGACTACCGGCCCACCTGGGAGCAATCCCGGCCTGCCATCGGGTGTACTGCTGAACGCTAGACCCTTTCCGGTAGATAAGTGCAACGTGGAAGGATCAATCGAAATAGCGTAGTCGCTTAGGCTTCCATCCGCTCTGGGTATCCGCACATCCTTACCTTTGCCGGTTCGCATTAAATCCAGGGTAGCTTCGCTGGAAGCTCTTTGAACGTCGAATACGCTGATAGTCCCGGCGGCAATCTCATCGGCTAGTCCCCTGGGTTGAGCTATGGCAAACTGGCCGGTGAATTGCTCACCGGCACTGAATTTCAGTGTATGGACGCTGGTTTCCAGACCCATTAACCGCCGCCGCCCAATGGGAATAGACGCTCGGAACCCGCCATAGACCGCCCCGACTGGACTGATAAGGCCCATTCTGACAGCCCTGGTGACGGTGTTAATAGGCCGGGTTACCAGTCCGACAAGCCCTTCGATTTCTTGAGTCGCCAGAACCCCTGCGATTTGTCCTACCTTTCTCGCACCCTTGGAAGCCCCGACTATCTGGGAAGCACCATGAGCCGCTGCACCCATGCCGACAGCTTGCGCTAAGAGTAGACCCACTTCTAATTTCCTCTGTCCTTCGCTCAGACCGTCCCATGACAAGGCGGCACCGCCACCGGCAAAGGGTAGACCGACAACTGGCACCGCTGTAGAAACTATCGACATATGCTTTCCCAGGTCGAATCTGGCTTTAAGCCAATCTTCTTCGGTGGGCTTCTCAGGCAAGGCTTTAAGGATTTCCTGTCCCTGCGCTGGCTTCAGCCGCCCGGTTTCAATCCCTTCTACAACCGTGTTGTAGACATCTACAGTCCTGGTGATAAATTGCCCTTGACCGAGAATTAGGGGATTAATACCTCCCGCCCCGGCCATAGCACCGAACGTCTTGACTAGCTCGTCACGTTTCTTGGTCATGTTCTCCGGTACGTCAAACTTCTCTCCCGGCTTGGGAGATAGGAAAGGCTTGGATGTGTTAGCGTTGACCCTCTTCGATGGGTCAATTTTGCCTAGAATCACCCCCTCCCGGATTTTCTCGACCTCGATCATGCGCTCTTGCGCTTTGATGGTCTTGTTCTCATGTGCAATGGCCTCACCGATGCTGGCAGAGGGAGAAAGAGGTTTAACATCGTTGATTTCCTTAACCAGAGCCTCTGTTTCAGCGTCCAGTTCGGCCAGCCGGTCCTTCACTTGCTCTTGCCGGGTGCGAGTCCCTACAAAGCCAGCAGACGGCCCTAATTGTCTGGACTCACCTTCCTTTTGGGTGGTGCGGGACTGAATTGTCTGGAAGTCCTTGAAGTCCTGTTCGTTTAGTTGCTCCTGTAAGTCCTCCCTGGTGTTCCTGATGGTTTGCTCGGTCTGGGCGTCAGTCAGGCCGAAAACCTTTTTAACAAGGTCTTTCCGGCCTATCAATTCCAGTGCTATGGGGTTGGGCGTCCCATTGTGGAATAGGACACCCTTTTGGGTTTCGCTAAGTTTCTGGATTTCCTTTAAGGCCGCTTCTATCGCCGCCCTCCCTTTGACCTGCCTGTCTATGTCGGACTGGGAGAAATTGGCCTTTTTGAGCAAGGGAGTCAGGCCAGCCTTTACCGCTTCCGGTATTAAAACAAAGCTGCGCTCGTTGCCGGTGGCGTCTTTCCTGATATCACTGAATCCCTTTTTGCTTAGTTCGCTAAGAGCCGACTGGATAGTCTTGTTTTCCCGGCCTAGTTCCTTATCCCGGCGGTCTTCCAGATCGGTCACAAGGTCTTGCTGTATTGCCCGTTCTGTATCCGTGAATTGCTTCTGAGTGAATCCCGCCTTGATTGCCAGGGATTGTTTCTTTTCCCGGATTATCTTCTCTAGAAAGCCTTTCCCCTCTTTGTCGGCTAGGCCAGCGTTCTTTAGTTCTTGCATGGCCTGTTCCTGGGAGTCCACCAGCTTATTGGCTTTGGTGCGCTTTTTTAGTTCCTCACGGCCTTTCTTGATGTCAGCGTCAGTGATGCCAATGGTGCGGCCCAGGGCCTCCGCTCGGCCCTCCACCAGCGCAATCAGGTCTATTTCCCCATCTTTCAAGATTCCTTGGCTCTCTAGGGCTTTCTGGGCGGTATTCTGGCGAATGGCATCATCTACGTCTTTGGGTGCGAAGCCGAAAGCAACCAAGGTCGCCCGGTTCACCACATTCGCCCGTAATGCGCCTGCCAAGTCGTAGCTGTCACCGTCCCGGAATTTCTCCATGCCTTTCGGAAGGACCGGGAACGACACCAACGGAGAACCCACGTTTTTACCTTTGCCGGTTTTCGGGTCTGCTAGGGGATCATTGGGGTCTGGTTTTACGTTGCTGGGTTTCTTTGGCACCGGGAGTTCCTTCTTGGAAGGCTTGGGTCTAGATAGTGCAGGCGTAACCGTCCCGCCAGCAGTCTCCGGTGGGGTTGCCTGCACCGGCTCCCGGCTTTCCCGCTGTCGCTGGCGGAATTTCTCCCGCTCCCGGCGCAACTGTTCCCGCTGTGGACTACTCCGCCCACGGAAAGG
>SDBT01006017.1_pt1 | contig 20264 bp, 19 predicted proteins | sample 2277101 | NCBI WGS metagenome assembly SDBT01 (sample SAMN10404973, study PRJNA504765) | marine sediment metagenome | isolation source: marine sediment core GS10_PC15, 103 cmbsf | place: Arctic Ocean: Southern Knipovich Ridge | collected 2010 | reverse complement strand
CACCATATTATTCCCAATGGATTGAGTAATGAAGAGAATTTAATTGATTTATGTAATCATTGTCATAATGCAATTCATTTATTACTTTATACATCAAAAAAGTGGAAATTTCCCTATAAACCAAATATACATTATTAGAATAAAATGAGTCAAAAAAAAGTTTTTAGCAAATCGGAAGAAACAAGATTAATAGAATCTGCCCCTAACAATCAAACTAAATTACTTATAGAAACCATGCTAAAAACTGGAATGAGAGTATCAGAAATATGTAATCTTAAAATTGAATGGATCAATTTTGAAGATAATCTTCTTCTAGTTCAAAAGAATGATAATCCTATCGAATTTAGTCCTAAATATGGCTCTGAGAGAGAAGTCCCCATCTCCTCAATGTTATCAATAAATTTGAACCAATTAATTGGAAAAAGAAAAAAAGGATATGTATTTAGAAGTCAAAGAAAAGAATATCCTCAAAGATATGAACCAATATCCATTATTAATAAAATCAATTCGCTCTGTAAAAAGATTTTTGGAGGTCCGTTAGGATCACATATCCTAAGAAGAACTTATGCGAGTAATTTATTATATTCTGGAGTTAATATCAAAACAATTCAAAAATTATTAGGGCATCGGCATCTAACTACTACATTAGTATATTTAAAGGATATCCCTAAACGAGATGATTATGACCAAATCAGAAAAGCAATAAGTTATTAGAGGGAGGAAATAGATAAAAAAATATTATATATAAATAAAAAAATGTGAATAAAAAATATGAAACAAAACTGTCCAAAATGTAATCATAAGTCTCTTAGGTATCGTTCTACGACAGAAGATTATATCTGTGATCATACATCCTGTGAAGCAATTTTTAATGAAAATTTAGAAGAAATGCATGTTAGAGGAAAAAGAGTTATAAAAGATAAATATGGAAATTATTATAAAGTTGAGACTGAAAAAGAATCAAGAATCATAAGACAAATAAGAACATATTTTTTAGAACCGGATAAAACAACATTAAGAGGAGAGTACAAAAAACTCAGAGAGGATTCAGATTGCAAATATCCCCACAGATTATCCTGTAATTATGGAATTGGATTTAGAAGATGTGAATTTATGGAATTTGGAGGTTCGTTTGGGGATTGGAAATGTATTATAATAAAAGGAAGTGAATAAAATCGGACTTAGAAAATACTCAATCATTCATAGAATTACAAGTAAAATTACTACTTTTTTGAGAGATCTAGAGGAAAAAGATATTTTAGCATTTGAAAAAATAATTGAAGGACTCCTGGAAGAAAATTAAATTTTTTTCTTATATTTTTTTGAAACGAAATTCATCAGATGAATAATTCAATTTATTAGATAATTTCAATTTTTTCGCTATTTCTCGTACATAATTATTAATAAATGATAATTTTATTACGGACCAATCAAATTTTTCTATTTTGGGGAAATTTACAATATCAACTGATTAATAGCACACATACTTTTTATTTTGTTCTACTCAAATTTGGGTAGAACATAATTCCTACTCGTCTTTGGAGAGGTTTTTATTAATCTTCAATCAATGGTACAAACCTTATATTTATAAGAAACTTAGTTTATTTATAAAGTAACTATCTACCCAAAAGTGAGTAGAAAAAATTTATAAAAAAAGATGTAAAAAATGAAATTCAAAGATAAAAAAACTAAATATTACATAGCTGGTGGACTTCTCGGTGTATTCCTTGTCCTTGCTGCTGTTATAGGTATTACAGGTTATAATCCGTTTGGAGGTGATGAAACACCAACCCCAACTCCTTTAGCAGCTTCTACTTTTGAGTTGTATTCAGGAGTAGATGGTGAAGATGTGTCTAATTTTGCGACGATGGATATATGGGTGCCAAAATCTGGAGCCACGTTTGATGATGGATATGATGACATAACTGCTCTGACCAAAAACTTTGAAAGAGAAGAAAGTGGAAACGATGCAGATGACATAAGCTTAAATTTAAGTGACTATGATTATGTCTGGGCGGAAATCGTGGGGAATAGTGTTTGGGATAACGATTTTAATTTAATCGTTCCTGGTGGATTAAATGGTGTACATAAATATTATGTTCATCACAGGAGTTCAGCGGTCCCCTTTAATATATATTTTAAAAATTCTGGAGACGCAATTACAATAGCAGGAGAACAAACTAATGGTAACTTTACTGGTGTATTAGATGTTCCAATTGACAGCACAACCGCAGCCAATCGTCATTATGGTGATGCTTGGGATCTTAGTACAACTGAGTTTGGGGAATTAACACTAAAACAACGAAAATTCTATTGGGATGAAGGAAATTGGCAAGATCAATTTCCAACATATGATCCTACTTTAGATACAGTGAATGAATATGTTCGTGATTTTGAGACAATTACAAATACCTTTGCCTTAAAATTTGAAATGAACGCAACAATAAATGTTACAAATGGTGCAGTAACACAAGTTAATGTCACAATTGCTAAAGGATTTCCTATTGACATAGTAATTAGTGGAACTGATCTGTATATGGTTTGGTATGAAGGATTTAATTTTCTTGAGGATCCTTATACATTTGATTTTGAAATGTGGTTCGCTGCTAATATTAGTATTACAACAGTATATAGTGGCAGAGTTGATGTACCCGCATCATTATCATCTATAACCGACTTCGTAGCATACAATACAATAGCCACAGTAGCTGCATAAATTTGAGGTGTGTCCCAGTGAGAACTGTGATTAAAAGAATTTCTAAATTATTTTTTTTTAACTTTTTAATTTATTTTTGGTTTTTTTCAATTTAAGAGATATAATGAGGTTAAATCTAATATGACAAGAAGGATTAAAAGTAGAAAACGTTTTTCAAAGAAAACAAGAAACATTTTAGCTATTTCTATAATCTTAATAGTTCCTTTTGCATTTTTATTTGGTGCAATAGCATTTTCTCCATTCTTAACTGAAGGTGATTTATACCTAAAATCTGGTGATTTAATTAAAAATTTTAAATTTAATACTGTTGGAGGAAGACCAATTAGTCTTGGTGGTGATGCCTGGAATGGTAAGTTGCAGTTTGAGGTTGGTTCTACATGGGATATACAAAAAGATGATGTAGACTTGATTAGCACGATTCCAGTTGACGACAGTGTTATATATTATTATAGAATTTCAATGACAAATAAGATAAATATTTTTACAAAAGTAGCACTGAATCAGGGAGCAGAAAATAATCAACTTAAAAAAGTCACAGAAACCTATGAAGTTGCAAATTATAGACATTCTGGATTATTTGGAGATCGTATGTTCGGTTGGACAAGTGATATAGATTGGCAACATTATGATTTCGGAGATATAAAAACATGGAATTTAATGAATAATAAGTTTTCTGGTGATGTGGTTATGAGTTTTGATATAAATCCTTCACCATTACCTGCCACGATAACAGACAGTCAGGGAAATGTAGTTTCAAAGAATTTTGATTATATTGCTGTGAGCTCAGCCACTGTTTTGAGTAATGTTAATGGTTTATTATCAGATGATATGCCAACAATCATAGGGATTCAACCAAGAGAATATGAAAGCCAAGATCTTCCAGAGAATTTTCCTACAAGTAGTCTTGGTGGAAATACAAAAATATATGTTGGAGAATGGAATCCAACCATAGATTTAAACATTCCAAGAGATCCAACTAATTCATTTGATGTTGGTATTATACCGCATAGTGTTGGTGCAGGAATGCAACCAAAAACAAAAGCTGGTGGAAATGTATGGAATCCCTCTATAACTCAAAAATCAATGACAGATTGTAAGTTTATATATTCATTGAGTTCATTATCTCCGGTAGTATATGAATGGAAAGGGACACTTAGTTATGATTATAAAAAAGTGGAAACAACTGATTATTATAATCCAACTTTATTTAATCCTTTTCAAGTAAGTGTAAAAGTAAGAAGTCAAACTAATGCAAGGATGTATGATACTGAACCTGTTGCTTTACATGTTACAAATAGATATATACAGTCAAAACTAAGAGTCACATTTGATGTTTACAGTTCATTTAAAGTCAGCACTATGGATATTAGAGATGATCCTGATTTAGAAGCACCAACTCAATATTTTGATGCTCTTCTCTGGGATACAATTGTAGATGGTTTTGGAGGAGGACAACAATATTCAGATACAGGTTGGAGTTTATTTGATCTGGATTCAATTATTATTTTAGTAGTTATAATAATTGTTGTAGGTGGCGGAGTATTTGTATTTATGAAAATTGGTGTTCCTATTATAAAAGGACGACAACAGCGAAGAATGATTGAATCTGCATATAAAGCTGGAAGAGGAAAATAATTATGAATAATATTAAAAAGAAAGATGTGAAAAGACATTCTAAATTAGTTCTTAAAAGAGGCACAGAAGCAGGTAAAAAAGTTATAAAAACAAAACTCATTGTAATTGGGATAATCTTACTTGTAATAACTGTTGGAATAGTTATTGTAGTTCAAACTGTTCCATGGATGCTCATTGTTGGAGGAGGGGGTGGAGGTACTTATGTACCTCCTGATGATCCTATAATTATTGTAGATCCTATAGATCCTGTAGATCTAACACCATCTGCTCCTGTATTAAACATGATCCTTCCAAACCCTGATACTGATGGCACTTTTGCATTAACATGGTCAATATCAAAAGGTCGTGATTATTATGATGTTATGATGAGAAAAGAAGGTTCTAATACGTGGACTCAACGCAAACAACAATATGGAACAACCTTTACTGATATATTAGAAGATGGAGTTTATTATTATAAGATTATTGCTAAAACTAATTTAGGATTACAATCTGAGTCTAATATTGTCAACATTGTAGTTCAAAGAATTTTGCAAATCCCACCAGTAATTATAGTAATACCATCCACACCAGCATTAGACCCAATCATTCCTAACATAGTTTATGATGGTGTTGTGGTATTAACTTGGGCAACTATTAGTAATGCTGATTCTTATAAAATCTACAGGAGTAAAGATGGCGGAGCATATGAAATAATAAAAACTGTTAATACTAATTCATATACAGATAAAGCTTTAGAAGTTGGAATATATATCTACAAAATTAAGGCAATTAATATCGCTGGAGATTCTGGTATTTCTAATATAGAAGCTGTGAAAGTTGATATAACACAGCCAACACCAACACCAGTACCTACACCAACACCTACAGAAACAGATCAAACAATGGTTATTATTGTACTTGTAATTGTTGTCATTACTGTAATTCCTGTAATAGCAGTTATTACAATATTAAACAGAAAAAAATAATTAAATGTGTTTTTAAAAATTTAAAAAATTAAAAAAGTGGTATTGAAAAAAAATGTCAATTAAAACTATGGGTTTTAATTCATGGAATCAAAGGTTTAGGATACCACTTTTCCCCAATTCCATGAATAAGCCCGCCATTCAAAAAAAAGAGAAAAAAAGGAAGAAACGAAACAGAAATTTTCTTATTATTGGTTTTATATCAATCTCATTTGGTTTATTTGCTACATTTTGGTATTCAAGAACATCTTTAAAATCTCAAGATGAAATATTTTATGATTTTGAGAATGAAGAAATAGGTTCTTTTCCTGAAGGTTGGAGAGGTACACGTTGGGATGGAACAGAGATCGTAAGGTGGAGAGAGGAGTCTGAGGGTTTTGGGAAAGTAGCTGAAATTATGAATCGCGATGGGGATGGTGTTGAGTTTGCGAATAGATTTAATGATGCAAAAGTAGGAATTATCGAATTCGATATTTATGGAGATACTACTAAACATTTTGTAGTACACATTTGTCAAACAGATGCAGAATATAATCCTATTGATGATATAATAATTCGATTCAGGGACTCAGGAATCACAACAAAGGACAGGGGGGTGTACAAAAAGGTACTGGGTTATACTATTAACAAATGGTATCATGTCAGGATTGTGTTTGATGTTGACGATGATTGGCATTTATGGATTGATGGAGTAAATATTGACAACAATTTTGGATATGAATATTCACAAAAACCACCATATTTCGCCCAATTATATTTTTGGTCCTTTGAATTAAATAATAGATTTTTTGTTGATAATGTGAAAATTACAGTTAAAGAGTGAATGAAAAATGAAAAGAGAATATCGGAAGTATGCTATTGTATTAATCTGTTCATTTATAATCATTCCTTCAGGCTTGTTTTTATATCATACAAACAAACCTATTTTTGAATACAATGTGATAAAGGATGATTTTGAAGATCAAATTGCTGGAATCTTTCCTATGGGGTGGCTATCTGGAGTAAATCCCTTTAATGTTAGAGTTGTAAAAGATGGAAGTAATAACGTCATGGAAGTAAAAAGTGCTGGATCTAAAGAAGTGACGGAAATTGCTAGAAGGTTCAAAAGAACTTCTGAAGGAATAATTGAATGTAAAGTTAAAATATTAGATACTAAAAATAGACTTGTAATCCATATTCCTCAATTAGACAGAGAATATAATCCTTTTGATGATATTATAATTATCTTTTTGGAAGGGAGTATATATATAATTCAGGAAGAGAACATTAAAGAATTGGATGATGATCCTTCTTTTTGGGAGAAATTAATCTTACTAAATGATGATATGTCATGGGCTATTGATGAACAGAGTTTAAAAAATGATGATGCTATCGAGGAATATGAAACAAATACATGGTATTCAATCAGAATAGATTTTTCTAGAGAAGAGTTTCGATTAGCTATAAATGGAAATCCGTTAGGAGTATTTAATTATCCGAAATATAATCCCCCCTATTTTGCGTCATTATATTTTATAGCAATGGCAACACCAAGAAATTTTAAATTTTATGTGGATAACATAGAAATTACGTTATCCCAACCTGTTGATTATATGCATCCTGCAAATATTTTCCTTTTAGTATTAATTCCGATTTTTGTTATCGGGTTTTATTATTTTAAATTCTCTAAAAAAGGGAAAACCACAACTAAGAGATTGAAAAAGTATTGAATACAACAGAAAAAATTATGAGAAGTAGGAAGTTAGAATTTTTAGGTATATTGATTGTATTTGGTTGTTTATTAATTATTTTGAATAGTTCTAATCCAATTCCCTCAAATGGAAATCTCCAGGATGAGAATAACAAAATAAGAGACCCAAATTCTAGTTTTATAAATACAACATTAGAATATACAGGAGTATCTTATCCTCTTGAAAGAGGAATAAGTAGTGGTATTGGAGCTTTTTCTATTCATTTTTATAATGGTTTTTGGTACACCATAGAAAAAATTGGTATTTACAAATATCATGCTAATTGGACACTTGATATGAGTTGGGATTCTGATCCTATTTTGGATGAAGACAATCAACCAAAATCTCTTTTCTTTCATGAATTTTGGTATATTTTAGGAACAGAAACTAATAAAGTTTATCAATTTACTAATACATCTGGAGAATCTACTGTTTCTTGGGAATATACAGGAGTTAGTTTTTCTCTAAATGAACAAGATGTAGATCCAGTTGCTATTTATTTTCAAGATAGTTTTTGGTATATGTTAGGTTCTAACAGTAGTTCCGTTTATAAATATGATATTAATTGGACTTATACTGGTTTATTTCTTGATATTAATGAGCAAGTTTTGAATCCTGATGATTTTCAATTTGTTGATGGATATTGGTGGATATTAGATTCAAATAAGGTTTACAAATACAATATTAATTGGGAATTAGAAGATATTAATTACATTAATCCTGAAGGAAGTTCATTGGTGTGTTTTTTTAGTCTTGATGGTAATAGTTTTTGGATGATTGGGACAAAAGAGAGTAAAGTTTACAAATATGAATTTATAGAAACTGAAATTGAGTCTATTTCAATAAACTTTACACTATTTAATCAGAATTATGAACTTTTAGATGATTCTTTATATTCATTATATATTAATGGAACAGAAGTGGATTTTGGATTAGTAGAGCTTAATTCATCTGATATACTAATTATTGTTTATGATCGTTTTAATGTTATAGTTTTTAATCAAGTAGAATCCTTTTATTTAGCTTATCTTCTTGGAAATATAGAATATCAAATTATTAGCATTGTTCATACTATACAGTTTGGATTATTTGACCAAAATAATAACCAATTAGATGATTCTTCCTATTCATTATATATAAATAATATTACAAAAGAGTTTGGGTTTGTAGAGCTTAATTCAATTACTACAACGGTTTTAGTTTATGATCGTTTTAATGCTGTGGTTTTTAATGGTACTGGTTCTCTAATTGGAAAATCAAATTTTAAGATTGAAATAGAGGTGTATAGGTTTCGGATTAAGCATTTATCCGATGAAATAGGAAATTTTACAATATCGGAAAAAATAACACATAATTCTTTAAATTTTACTATGAAACCTAATTCAGTAAGAACGTTTTTGTTAGTAAAATCTTATTATAATCTTACGTGGTTAAATGGAGAGAATTTAGAAACGTATGTGTATGATATACCTTTAAATAAAGACAAGTTTTTAACTTTAGAGTCTGTTTTTTATACCGTTTATTTTTCTATTTTTAGTTTTGATGGTTTGGGATTAGATCCTAATTTTGTACGATTTTATGTTAATGGAATTCGTGAAGATTTTGGAGATGTTATATTAAATCAAAAATTTAATGAATTACACATATTAGATTTCTTTAATAATACGTTATATGAATCTGTTGTTGATTTATCAAATAAAACAGAATGGAATATTTTTGTTGAAATTTATTCTATAACTTTATATAATAATTATTCTCATCCAATAGAGCTAATAGTTGAACGAAATGGTTTTAGTATTTCAGTTGAAATTCAAGCTGAAACTGGGTTTTTGTATCGGTTTGTTCCGAATGTTAATTATTCTATTAGATGGAATTATATAAATGGAACATTTATTGATGAAATTGAGATTGGTTTTAGTGAATCAGGACAGATTGTTTCTTTTGGTATTGTTTCAGGAGTAAGTTTTAATGTAAAATCTGATGATTTACTGATAAATTTGTTTTGGATAATATCAATAGTAGTGGGGATTGTTTTAATAAGTTCAATAATTTATTTTGAAAAATATAGAAAAAGAGAGATCCAAGATGAAAAGTAAAACAAATAAGAATAAGTTTATAGGATTGATATTTGTAATCTTTTTCTTAATTTCAGGAATTGGCTCTGTGTCATTAATAAATTCTCAAGAAAGTTCTAATACTCTAAAATCTCCAAAAACTTCAACATTACAATTTGTTGATGAAATTAGTGAAACTATATATCAAAACGTTGATTATGAGTTCTCTACTGTTTTTTATGATGATGTTAATTATAGAAATGAATATACTTCAGCTTATTTACAAACAGAATTAACTTCGGTATCAGATTATGGGTTTAACGATTCTATTTCTGGTATTGTTAATAATTTTACCGAATATGCTGAGAATGATGATATAACAATAAATTATGGTGAATTAGATTCAACAGGAACATTAGATATTAAAGATGCTAATTCTACTGATATAGATTCTACAGAAGGTGGTTTTTTTAATGCAACACACTCGTTTACTGGTGATGCTAATGGAGGTAATCCTGCAGGGTGGGTCGTATATGAAGTTGATTCTGATGTTTCTGTTATAAATGATCTTGATGGACACACAAAAGTCGTGAAGATATATAATCCTGGAAATGCATGGCTTTATATACATAATACGTTACAAGACCAAACTTCTGATATAATTATAGAATTTTGGCATAGGACTGATGATTTTTCAGAAGAAATGCAATTTCATATACAGGATGATGGAAATAAATTAGTCTATGCTGCATTCGGAGGTACTGGCTCAGATTATAACCTATGGGATGGTGGAGCAAGACAAACCTTCTATGATAATCCATCTAATAATGTATGGTATAGACATAAAATAAAAATAGATATTAGTGAATCCACTTTTGATTATTATCTTTATAATGCAATTGGATCACAATTAGCATTTGCAGATGATTATGATTTTAATCAAGCTTATATAGATGGAGTAGACAGAGTTTATTTTTGGTCATATTGGATTACTGCACCAGCAACTAAAACTGATTATTTGGATGCTATGGACTATTCTTGGACAGCAGGATATAATGAAGGAAGAATTGCTGAATGTGACGATGCAACTATTAATATTACCGTTTTAATTGATGGATTAAACCCTCATTTAAGTTTAGAAGCATTAGAGTTCGAATTATATTCATATTATAAAACAAATGAATCTGTAAACACTAAATTCTACATTTATGATTTTGTAGGGACAACGTGGGAATTATTAGATGATTCGGTTCATTTAAATTTTAATGATAAAGAAGGTGTTATTCATCAAACTCCAGATTTAGAAGATTATATCAATGCTTCTGGTATTATAAAAGTTAGGTTTTTAATTGAGAGTGATTCAATTATTTCATTTATGTTTTCGATTGACCAATTAGGTGTAGATATATGGACTAAATTACATTTATCTTATACGAGAAGTTTTGATATATCTGGACTGTGGAAATATCGATGGTATATCATAGGAAGTGATTATTATTCAAATTGGACATATTTTGAAGTTATGGATTCTATTCTTAATTTTGAAGCAATAAATGAAAGTGAGTATCCAACAAGATGGATATTATATTCAAATGCTACAACTCCAATTATGGATTTTCATGATGATATTGTTGGTATAGATGTTTGGGATTTAGATGATGTTAGTGAAAGGTATTTTGATGTGTTTGAAAGTGATATAAGCTCATATTTACTTGATAATTATACTTTTAATGCTTGGGATTATACAGGATTAAATTGGGTTCATGATTTAGGTACTGTTAGTGGTGGTATTACATGGGATGGAACATATTTTTATATTTCTACAAGAACCACATTTGATGTTCGTAGATTTACATCAGCAGGAATATATACAGGATTTTATTTTAGTACGTCAGTACAAGATTGGAAAGCAAGAGGAATTACATGGGATGGAACTTATTTTTGGCATCTTGGTGGTGTTAATAATGAAGTTTATAGATATACATCAGCTGGAGGATATACAGGAACACATTTTGACGTTGGTGCTCAAGAGTCTAATCCAAGTAGTATCACATGGGATGGAACTAATTTCTGGGTATTTGGGAATACTAATAAAAAAGCATTTAAATATACATCAGCAGGAGTTTATACAGGAGTTAGTTTTGATACAAGTGGACAAACAGCTCAAGTAGAAGATTCAACTTGGGATGGAACTTATTTTTGGGTTATTGGATCAAATGATGTAGTTTATCAATATACATCAGCAGGTGTTTATACAGGAGTTAGTTTTGGTACAGGAACAGAAGATGTTTATTCATCAGGAATTACTTGGAATGGAGAATCTTTATGGATGGTTGGATATAATGGAGGAGCATTTCAATATGAAAGTTTATATGATATCTCTAAAAATTATTATGGTTCTGGATATACATATATGCAAACAGATGAAACAGAATTAATATCTATATTTAGCTCTGTTTATGCAACTAATTATACTCAAAATTCAGGTGAGTATTTTGAAGTAGATTTTCAAACAAGTTCAGACTCTTTAATAAATTTAATTTTAATAAGAAATGGAATAATTCAAAAAACCTTAATCTTAAGCACATCTGGAAATAGTGATTTTACTCGACATACAGCACAAATTATTATTGATGAAAGTGTAGAATTTGATCAATTGAAAATTAGCTCTACTTTTGAGGATACTGATTATGTTAAAATATTCGATATAAAATCCTATAATTATACAATAACAGGTGATTCTGCTGATTTTTATTTGGGCTCAAAAAGAAGTGAAAAGAGAATTCTTATTCCAGATAATTATAGTTTGAGTATATATGAAAATGGAATAAAAAAAGTGGAAAAAGTTATTGAATTAACTTATGATGTATTGTATCAAGAGATTTATCAACCAATTGGAATTATAGAATGTCGGGTATCATTATTTTCTACTGATAATATTTATTTAAATTTTAATGAATTTCGTATAAGTGTAAATAGAAGTTTAAATGGAGAATATATCGTATTTTGGTTATTAACTAATTTACTTTATGTTGATAAGGAAACAACTCTTAATTTTACTATTTATGATCAATTTGATACTTATGTTGATTCATTTATAAAAGTGGCAGATTCTTTCATAGATTTATATATTGAAGTTTATTCCCTTACTATAAAAAATATAATGGAAGAAAAAACTACTCTTTTACTTAATTCAACAAATTCTTATGAATTATTATCACATGAAACTATTGAGTTTATTCTTCCGAAGGGGAATTATCAATTGAATTGGACAGATGAGCTTAGAGATATGTTTGGTATGGTAATTTATCTAGATGAAAACTCTGCTTATGAACTTAATACTTCTTATTATTCAGTTTATTTTTCTCCATTTCTTATAAATGGGTTAGGATTAAATCATGATGTTGTAAGATTTTATATAGATGGAATAAGAAAAGATTTTGGATTTAATGTAATAACAAGTGAATCAGTTAATTTAACTGTATTAGATTTTTTCAATCAAACTATTTACTCTAATGTGGTAAATGTTAAAGATCTTAATGAATATAATATTTACTTAAATTTAAAATCTCTAAAAATTAAGAATGAAGCTACTGAACTTGTAAATTATACTCTAACAAGAAACAGTATAAATGATACGGGAATTATCTTTCCAAATGAAATTATCAATTATTTAGTCGTTAGTGGAAATTACTTATTTTCTTATACAAATAGAGAAGATGATTCAACTGATGCATTAAATATTAGTTTAACACAGGACAGATTTATTGTTATAAATTCTACTTATTTTGATGTGTATTTTGGACTGTTTAATTTCGATGGCTTGGGATTAGATCCAAATCTGTTTAGATTCTATGTAAATGGATTGAGAAGAGATTTTGGATTTAATACGTTAAAACGAGATGTAAATATTCTGAATGTTCTTGATTATTTTAATGCATCATTATTTAATGAAAACTTAGATCTGAGTGAATCTACTGAATATAATATTCTTGTAGAGGTTTATACGATGATAATCTACAATAACTATTCTTTTCCTGTGAAGTTAAAAATTGAAAGGAATAATATTGAATTAGAGCAAATTTTAGAATCAAATTTTGGAATGTCTTATAGAATGCTTCCAGATGTAGAATACCTTTTACAGATTTATCATTTGAATGGAACTCTATTAGAAGAAAAGGAAGTAGAATTAGACTCGAACAATAAGATAGTTAGTTTTGGATTTTTCGAAACAGAGGTTCCATATAATCCTGAACCACTTGTTTTTGATTTTACGGTCCTGATGGCATTTATAATTATAATATCTGTTGGTGGATGGATTGTCATAATTTCATGGTCTTATATGAAAAGTGATCGAGATATAGTGCCTGAAGATACAAGAAAACGACATAAAAGAGCAAGAAAAAGATCAGATATGTTTGATCATCGTCTGTGAGGTAAATCTCAAAAATGAATAAAAAAAATAAAGCAAACCAATATTGGAATGAATCAGTTCATACACAGCTCTCATATTGGTTTGGTGTTATGGCTGTGGGAATCCAGTTCTTTTTAGGTTTCCGTCATATAACGATTTTATTTGGTCAGTTAAATATTTTAGAAGGCTTTTTTGGGTTATCCGGTCTTTTACTTTTAGATCCTATTCATGGTAAAAAAAGTAAAAAAAAAATATATCCTGAGAAGTTCAAAAAAATACATCCAGATCTGTTATTTCGATTTGCTATTACATTTGGAGTTATTGCTCTTATTCAGTTTATATTTCAGATTGTCCCACTTATAACCTCAACCGAGATGGCACTTGCAATAGTGTTTGCACCTGTATGTGAAGAGTATTTTTTTAGAGGCATTTTGATGGAACCAACCTTTAGGTTGGGAAGAAAAGCTAAACCAGATCAGAAATTTACAGTGTGGACCTATCAATCCAAAAAAAGAAAACCACCTAAAATGATGTCTTACGCGGAATTAGGTGGAATAATTTTATCAGGAGTAGTGTTTGCAGGTTTTCATGTGAATTATTATGGACAACCCCGTCTTATTGGTATGGTATTAGTTGGTGGTTGGTGGCTTGGTTTAGTATATTTTTGGAATAAAGATTTGACAGCTGTAATTTTGGCTCATTTCCTATTGAACATTATATTTGTTTATCAATTTTATATGGTGTATCTTTAAAATGGAGATTAGTATCAAAAAGAAACTGAATATACTTGGAATTGGAAGTATTTCAACACTCTTAATTTTATTGATGGTAGAAACCTTCTTTGCTCAGCTGATTTCAGATTTCTTGATAGAGAATATTTCCAATAATTTAATATTATTTATTATAATTTTAGGGTTATTTTTGTTTACAATAATAATTTCGAGCATCATAGGATATATTATTACAAAGGACATGACTCAAAAATCAGTTTTTAAAGCGTCAATTATGAGTTTAGGATGTTTATTATTATTTCTATTCATATTTTCAAACGGATCATTATTATTTTCTTATCGAAATGTTTATAGCAAAATTAGTGGTTTTGAAATAGTGCCAATATTCCCACAGGTCTTAGTCTATTTCTCAATTTACATACTAGGAGATGTCTTTAATTTATTTATTCTCATCATAATCGTATATTACGTGTTTTTTATTATATTTTTAGAGAAGTTATATGAGGTAAAATATTATGTTTGAAAAGAGATTATTAAAGAATATATTGAGTATAGGGCTTGTACTGTTAATTATCTTTATTATTCTTTATTTTAAAATACCAATTGGTTTCACGGTATTTGAAAATATTGGATTAAATTCATTATTTCTGTTCCTGATTTTAATAATCATAATAATAATCATAGTAGTCATAATTTTGATGATTTTCCATAAAATTAAAGAAAAAAAGGGTAAAAACGATGCAAAAAAGTAAAAAAAGTAGAAGGCCTTATTCAAGAAAAAAGAAAAAAGCAAAAAGAGTGACAGGTGATGCTCTTTTATATTTCTGTTTACATAATTTAATTTCAGTTTTCTTTTTCTTTCTGTTTACAGTTAGATTAGATGTATATGACGGGATGGATGTTCCCATTGCTTTTCTGTTTACTTCAGAATTCTGGGAGATGGTTATTTTTCAAATCCTCCTTCTTTCTATAGTAAGTAGTAGTATTGGAAGAGCTACAGCATTTTTCATAATGAAAGGTTATTTTAAATATGGTGCAAAAAAGGCAATGAAACGGTGGTCTGAATTAAATACGGGGATAAATAACTTTTCTCTCATAATATTCTTACTTACTGCGTTGATAACATCCATAGTTTATTCATTAGGTATTGTCATGATCCTTCAGGACAGAATTTTTAGTGACAATTCGTTATTAACGCTAATCTTTACATATATTTTATTTAAAACAGGAGTATTTTTCTTTGTAAGATGGTTGGTGGGGTCAAAAACGTAAATATAATTAAAGAGAAGTGTATAAAAATGAAAATTAAAATGAAATTAAAAACTTTGAAGAGAAAAATGAAGAAATACCAATGGATTATTATTTTAATCCTTACTACATTTGCTGCAATGTACGTTTATGGAATGACGATAGTATATTTCCCAGAGCCAGTTCATTTAGGAGCAGGACAATATTTGGACTTGGCAACAGGAATCGTAATTGTTGTTTTATTACTCTCCGGTACGATCCTATCAATTATTTTTAAAAAAAGAAAAAAATAAACAAAAATTAAAAGGTGGAAACTAAAATGAGTAAGATAAGATTTAAGGAACGGTTTATAGGAAGAGAGTTTTGGAGATCACTTAATAGTGGAATCATAATAGGTGTATATTCCGTGTTAATATTTGGCTTCATGTTATTTCCCAAGTATTTAGGATGGATATTGTTAGGATTAGCTGTTACAATACCCTCTTATGCGGCTTTCTTCATAAATTATTTAAGAAATGTAGAAATGGAAAGAAAAGGAGAAGAAGTCATGGGAGGTTGGGTTGAACATTATCATAAAGTTGGTGAAAAATATGAAATTCCTGTCGCAGATATTCAACCAATTGAACGATTATCTGAAACTGATTTAGAAGCACTTGATGTGTATATCGATGATATTATGGAACAAGCAAAACAAGGGAAAAAAGAACCTCAACTTCAATTAACATATGAAGAAGAACAAAAAGAGGCAAAATTACTTAAAAAAGAACGAGAAGATCGAGAAGAATATGATAAAGAAACAGGGAAAATTTCATTTGAACATGGCAAACTAACTGATGATTTTAAGAAATGGGTAGAACAAAAAGGTGAATTAGCCTGATAAAAACGAAACAGACTAAAAAAATAGAAAAAATGTCTGAAGCAGAGAAAAAAATATTTGAAGATGATGCATATATATTATCAAGAAAGTACAAATATCGGAAGTTGATGTCTGCATCTAAAAAAGAATCAGCTGAAATTGAAGGGCGAGATGTTCATGGATATATGCAGAGAATGTTTTCTAATGATTATGATTGGTTAATGGAAAACGATGTATTAGATCTCGCATGTCATTTAGCTTTAAAGGATTATCAACCAGAAATATATTCTCTTGTTGAAGATTATGATTTTCCAACGATGGAACGAAGTTTGGTTTTTATAACCCATAACTATTCTTTTGGTCATTATCCTGATTTTGAGTTTAATAGAATAGTTATTTATTCTGATGAACCTCTAAAAAAAGATTTAACATGGATAAGCAACTATGAGTGGGAAACTGAGGATGGATATGATACAACTGTGAATTATGCTCCTTGCAACCTTCTGAATATGGGTTCTCCACTGCACGACCTACCCGTTGCTGTGGTTAAAGATGCTATTGGAAAAAGTAAGTTATTTTTCAAAGCTAAGACTACTTCAGAAGCATTAACAAAAGAGAGAAATGAAATACTTAAAGATCGATTCTTTAAAATGAGACAAAAGGAAAAAATGAAAAATGATGTAATTGAGGAGCTTGAGATTGAATCCAGAGTGGCCCGGAAAAAATACGCTGATTTAAAACATAAAATGTTGAGTAGAGATACATCTTCAGATGAAGAGAGTTTTAGACGTTGGGAAAAAGGATATGAAAAAAAACAATCACTTGAGAATGTGGATATAAAAAATGTATTAAAAAATCTCGCTTATGTAGTAATAACTGTGTTTTTTTTGATTTTAGCAATATACTTGTTTACCGTTGTATTTACTCCACCACCAACACCCTCAGAAATTCCAAATGGAGCTGGTATATTCATATCAAATATATTTAAAAGAGGGATTTGATAATTGTCATCTAACCAATCTAATTGGAATATACGAGATTATGCATTAGTGCAGGGGATTAATCTGCTTACAAATATGGTAGGTCAATTACGAGCAGATATAGGTTTATTACAAGGTGTAATGGGTGACTGGAAAAAAGATAGCACATTACTTTTTAAAGATCAGGTTCAGCTCATTTTTGGAACATCTGCGAATGATAAAGCTTGTGAATATTTAGTTGATTGTTTAAACAGATTAAATGATCATAAATTATCTGAATTTCCATATCGAGAATATCTGATAAAATTAAATAGTAGATGTTTAAGTGCTATATTTCGAGCAATCAGAGCACATAGTCATATTTGGAATCAAGCTCAATTACAAACAATACTTAATGCGCTAGGAACTGCTCATGTAGTAAAAGGAAAAGCACTTCCATATTATGATTCAGGAGAAGAAGACGAAAAAAAGAAAGAAAAGAAAAAAGAACGATATGTTTTGGAATATAAAGAAGATTAAGGAAAATTTCAAATGTCAAATGATTATTTGGATTCAATTAAAAGAATTAGAAATAGAATAATAGGAAACGCTGTAAGAGTTTCTAACTTTGTTGATTGTTGTAAAGAATTTCGGTTTATTCGAGCATTTGACACCATCAATTTTAACAATAAAATGAATAGATTAGGAATTGTTCACTTAGTTAACGACGAAAATTATAATTTTACTGAAATATTAGAAGATGAAATTATAGAACCAATCATACATCATAGTAGTAATACATTTGGGATTACTGGTAAAACTGGCTCAGGAAAATCCGAATTCGCTGAAACTCTTGTTCTTATTTGTGTAAAAACAAATAAGGATTTCTTAGGAAGAGATGTTAATTTCTATTTATGTTATACTTGGGAAGATTTTCATGATACGTTAAAAATATTAAAGAAAGGGGATATCCTTTGGAAAGACGAAATGCCAAAAACTATGGGAAAAGGCTCACGATTACAAAAATGGGAAATTGAAAATATTTTACATTCAGTTAGAAAGATGGAAAATACATTCATATTTATCGATCCCGTAAGCATTGACGTTGATTTATGTGATCTCTATATAGAATCAGCAGGTATGAATTTTAAAACAAAAACAAATCGATTTATGCTTCGAAATGAAAAGAAACAATATTTCGGACATATTTATGTTAAATTACATAACAATGAAAGACTTAGAGATTGGTATGAAACTCAAAAAGATAAATTCATTAGAAAAATCTTAGATTTAGCAGGAAAAGTGAAAGTGGAAGAGGTAAAAGAAAATAAAGATAATAGTGATATTAATCCAGATCAAGAAATTGAAAGAAAACTCAGCAAGGATCATAATTTTTTAAAGTTTGAAATTAGAATGTGTTTAGAATGGAAAAATAGCATAAAAAAACCTTCTGAAAGAAAATTGGCAATAAAATATTATGGAACTGAAAAAAAACGCGGAACAGTTAGAAATAGATTAAAAATTCTGAAGGAGATCATGAATGATGAAATATAATAATATTATTAGTGTTTTAAATTTGTCAAATCCAATTTTAAGATTTCTGAATCTATTAAGAGAAGTAAGATATTAGAATATAAAATAAAATGTCAAAAATCTGTCAAAATCTGTCAAAAAAATTTGTCAAAAAATATTAAAAAATAAAAATAAAAAATATCAAAAAAAAGATAAAATAAAAAATAACAGGTGGATATAATGTCAAAATATCAATTAATATCAAAAAAAGTAAAGGTAGGATACCCTAATGGATTTGAACGATTTGATCCGAGATTAGGGAAGACGGTTCATGTAGGTCCTTTTGTAAGAAATCAAAAAATTAAGGTAGCTACTTCTGATTTAATCCTGAAAAGACAGAAAGCTGAAGGTGATTGGGCGCATCTTTCCTATAAATATCCTAATCTTCTCGGTTTAACTGATAAAGAAATAGATAAATTCATTAAAGAGTCAAAAGGAAAACACTGGTCAGAGAATGAAGTAATAACAAAAGCCTATATAAAACATATTAAAGCTCTTGATAAAGACGATATACGAAAGTTATCTAAAAAAGCTTATAAAAAGTTTGATGGAAATATGACTGATAAGTATCAGACAGGAGAATTTTCGGATAAAAATCCATACAATAAGGATTCTACTATTTTTATTACAAGTCCTCGCGGTGGATTTAATATATTAGGTGATTTTGGTTATGCAAATAAATTAAATAAAAAGAATTTTCCCTATGATTTAGAGAGATTTGATTATAAAAATACTGTTAAAGCCGAAAGTTTACCCTACGGGTATAGTATCGATGATGTAAATGATATTGTCTTTATAGATGATATTTATATGAGTGGGGAACAAAATTATAGAGCTTATGGTGAATTAGAGAGTAAAATCAAGGAATTGGACATACCACAAGATCAGAAACCACGCTTACATTATATGGCTATGGCTGGGAATAAACATACAACTCAGGGAAAAGCTAAGTGGGATACGTTTACAGTTGGAGAAGAATATAATTTTAGGAGAGATGGTAAAAACTTCGAGGGTGTTTCTGCGGTAGTGTTCCCCTTTTCGATTCCTGATGGCAATAGACATCGTATAGCGCGAAGGTTATATAGGAACAAAAAACGGTTTGCTCATAGAAAAGATTATTAAAAATAAAATAATAAAAAAGATTTTAATAATCCCTAAAATGTTCATCTAAATCAACAATAAATATTTTCTTAACATCACTATATTCTTTTCCGACATAACTCCAAGACGTAATCTCATCACGCGCAAAATTCTGAATAACAAATTGGAAAATCTTTTTTGATGATGTACTAAACTGTTTAAATTGATTTATTTTTAATTCATATACATTAACGACCACTTTACCATGAGTCATACCGGAATAGTATCCAGTTTTTAATTTTTT
>SDBT01006016.1_pt1 | contig 20267 bp, 23 predicted proteins | sample 2277101 | NCBI WGS metagenome assembly SDBT01 (sample SAMN10404973, study PRJNA504765) | marine sediment metagenome | isolation source: marine sediment core GS10_PC15, 103 cmbsf | place: Arctic Ocean: Southern Knipovich Ridge | collected 2010 | reverse complement strand
GCTGGGGAAGTAATCCCTATGCTCGTCCAGGTTGAAGAAACCGTAATCGCTTAAGGAGGGATGACAAGTGCCACAGTTCGCAAGTACACATGTTGATGCCCTTCTCACTGGCATGTCTGTCAAGTACCCATTGGGTCTTGGCCAAATTGCTACAACTATCTTGCCTAACGTTAATGTTGGCAAGGAGTCGGGCCTTTATTGGATATACAACAAGGGTGACCAGGCTAGGATTCCGTTCACGAAGAGGCAGCTGCGAAGCGAGTCTCGTGCGGTTACCTGGCGAGTCACCACCGATAGCTACCTCTGTGAGGAGTACGCACTCAACGATTTGATCGATGAGCGTGAATATCAGCAAGCAGATGCACCGTTGGATCTTCAGAGGGATACTCTGGAGAACCTTCAGACTCTGCTGGTGTTGGACAGGGAGCGTAGGGTTCACACTTTGGTGACAGACGCTGCTGTTATTACTAAGAACACCACGCTGACAACTACTGCTCAGTGGAGGGATGCTGGAGCATCTGGAACAACTTCGGTACCTATCTTCGATGTAGAAGATGGCTCGGAGTCTATTCGCCAGGATACAGGACTTCGTCCTAACCTTCTGGTAATGGGCATTGCCGCATGGCTTGCCTGGAATAAGAACGACCAGATTCTAGATCGCATTATCACTCCAGGTGGTAACTGGGGATCGCCCACTATTGACGTTGATGTTGCCCGGACGCTTTACGCTCCATACGGTATCACTAGCGTTCTAGTGCCGGACACTGTTCAGAATACTGGAAACCTTGGCGCATCGGATTCATTCGCAGACATTTGGGTGGATGAAGTGCTCCTTGCATACGTGACTCCGTCACCTGGCATCAAGAAAGTAAGCTTCGGCTATACCTTCTTGAGTCGAGGATGGAGAGTCATGAGGGAAACTGTCGCAAGACAGCATTCTGATTGGATTGAGCCGAGTTACGTTGCAGATGAGAAGATTGTGGCAGCTGATGTTGCCTACCTGATCATCGATGTAAGTGACGGAACTTAACAAAACTTTCAGCAGACGGAGTAGGCCGGTTGCTCCGTCTGTTGATACAGGAGGACAAACATGAAGGCAGCCAGAAATTTTGTATACGGTGACGAGGAAGATCGTCACAACTATGTAGTAGGAGATGAAATTCCTGATGACATAGTTGAAGATTTGCCATCTCATCTTATTCTTGAGAAGGTAGCACGATCTAACCCTAATTCTCTCACGAGGGAACAACTTCTTGTCATGGCAGGACTTGACGAAGATGAGGACACAGAAGAAGAGTTCAACGAAGAAGAGTTCATGGAAGGACTCAGAGACTTCAATAATAAGGATGATCTTATTGAGTGGGCCAACGACATCTTTGATCTTGAGCTGTCAAGGTCTGATGGAACTAGGGAGCAACTAGAAGAAATAGTGCTGGCAGCAGCCCAAGGAACTGACGAGGAAGAGTAATTGTCTTACGCTGACTTAGATTTCGTCAAGCTCATATTGAGGGATGATTACTTAAGGTATCCCTCAGACTTGACTGATTATTCAAGCTTTGCTCAAATGGAGATTGATTCTAGGTTAGCTGTACAATACCCGATTCCCTTCGACGATGTAGTTTTGTATGCTACCGTTCCTCCAATTGTTCAATGGGTTTATGCATACCTAGTTGGATACAAGCTGTACGATGAGCGAACCTCTATTGAAGACATCGATAATCCAAAGGGTCAGCAATGGTGGGAGATGGCCCAGAGATGGCTTACAGGAATTGTGGAGGGAGACTATCTCCTGCACCTAGAGGACGGGACAGTAGTTGTGAGTGCTGGCTCGACTACAGGTCCAAGATCCTATCCAGATGGTGTACGGGACAAGGCTCCCTCCGCAGATAACGTCCCTTACTTCACAAGGGCACAGGCCGGAGAATGGTAGATGGCCATAGATCTTATTCTTCAGTGGGAGGGAGTTCCCGCCCCAGAGTATGCCAGAAGGTTTCGAACAGCTGCTCATATCGTAGATTTCTCTCCTGCTCTTAGGAAGATAGCTACATTAGGCATTGCTCCTGCCATCGCTAGAAACTTCGAAGAGGGAGGTAGACCAAAGTGGGCACCCCTGAAAGAATCTACCGTTCTGAACAAGATGAGAGCGGGACTCCTAAGTGCCAGAAGAATATTAGTGGCCTCTGGTGCGTTAGAACGATCTGCCACTAATCCTACAGAATATAGAATAGACACTCATTCTATCGTTGCTACTCCAGGTCCTAGTTATTGGATATTTCATCAGGCCGGTACTTCTAATATGCCCCAACGTGTCATTATGAACCTTCAGATTGCTGATCAGAGAATCATTGGCGGCATATTCAATCAATTTATTGCGGATCATTTGGCGGCTAATGGTCTAAAGGTGAGAGGTCAGAAGACTGTGGTGGGCGGAGGCGGCGGTGCTAGTGGCCTTTGAGACTAACCTTCAGGTACTGGCTAGGCACTTCACTGATGTATTAGATGACAATAGGGAAACTATAACTACAGCTGATGGTGTCTTTGCGTTTAAGAGAGTGGAGTATGGGGAACCGTCCACTATTCTAGAATGGCCACTCCTATCTGTTCAACCTATTGTTAAACGAAGGGACATCAGTACTCTTCGTAAATATGAGTTAGGGTTCGAAATTCATCTGCTTCTCTTTCATGGAGAAGTGTCAAAGACACACAAGATCCAGGAGGAAACCCATAGAAGAGCAGAGGCTGTAGAATTGTTCATAATGTCTGATAGGAAATGGAACTTTATAGATAGTACGGATAAGGCAAAAGACAGGGTGATACAAGGGACAGTCACTACTACAGACCATCCCTTCGTCATGATGGGAGAGACAAGTCTTTGGTCAGCCAGTCGGCTAGTCTTAGAAGGGTTATCACAGGAGGCATTCCAAGGTGACATCTGAGAAACTTATAGAAATGAAATATGTAGGACCTGGTACGAAACCTACCAATATTTTTGTACAGGAATCTGAGGTTCAAAGCTTAGAGAATACAAAGGTGTGGAAGGTCAATAAGAGAAAGAAGGTGAGTAGCAATGGTTGATGTTGCTGGCGGAGGCCATGTAGGATTAGCACTTGAAGCTGTAAATGGCACCTATCAAGCACCAACTAAATATGCGGCAATACTTAGTGAATCTCTCCAAGAGATAAGAACGGACTCCTTTCGTTCACCAATCTTGGGTAGAGCGGTAGCTAGTGGAAAAACTCCTGGACGTCAACACATAGCAGGAGATATCACCATGGAGGCTTTGCCTGAAATAATGGCATATTTCCTGGTTGCTAGTCGCATGGGAGAAAACGTCATAAAGGCAGGAGCGACACCGTTTACATATACTGCTATGAATGACAGTGTGGTGCATCTGAAGACAAACTTCCGATCCTTGAGTCTTGTGGTTGATAGAGCAGGAATTGGTTTCGCATATGTTGGTTGTCAGGTAGTCCAGACCACGATTAACTTTGGAGATGGTGGTGTCCCTATGGTTACTTACTCCATCATTGGTCAACGACAGTCCGAAGACTACACGCCTGCACCGCCAACCTTTCCAACAGAGCTGCCATTTTCTGTAGACGAGTGTACGCTAGAGATAGCTACTATTGCTAGGGGTGACGTTGATGCAGAAAGTCTTGAATTTGTCCTCAATGATAACGGGGAGCCAAAGTTCAACTTGACTGGTCAGGATCGAGCAGACTACATCAAGTATGGTGAGTTCGTTGGAGAAGCTAGTTTCGAAGTTGATTTCGAAAACAAGGCTGATTATGCAATTTGGGTGGCTCGTACTTCACAAGAGTTAGTTTTGTTGTTTAATAAAGACCCGAATACGATGGTGGAGCTTACATTTCACGGAGCCATGTACGATACCTTTGAGGTAGGTTTATCAGCTCTTGGAGATCAGGTCAGAGGATCAGCTGCTCTACGAGCAATTCACGATGTGACAGCAGGGTTTGCTGTTACTATGGTAATTACAACGGACGAGGATGTAACTATTGCTTAGATGGTAGTTACGACATGTACTAAGGAGGACGAAACATGTCATTAGTGAATGCAGAAGTTAGAGCGAGTGTAGAAAGATACGATCTAGAGTCTATTGATGACGGCTGGATCAAAGTCAGAAGATTCGATCATGGGGAAAGAATTGATCGCCTTAGCAAAATATTGGTCATGGGTATAAACGAAGATGATGATACTGGATCAGCCACTATTAACCATAGGGCTTCTAGACTGCATGACTTTGAGAAGGCCATAGTAGATCACAATTTAGGGAACAAGGATGGAAGAAAGTATAACTTCAGTAAGGCAGAAGATGTATTTGGTCTGGACCCTACTATCGGAGATGAAATCGATGACATCATTAGTGATCATCAGGAAGCCATTCCGGAGGCCGATATCCCAAAATCAGAAGGGAACTCGACAGATTCTATCTCAGCGCCTCCAGAAGTTCCACCGCAGGAGTAACTTCTCCGAATGTAGAAAGATACTCCAGTATCACTCTACTGGCCACAGAGTTGACTGCCAGGTACGAGGATGGATTTCTTCCAAGAGTGGGAGGTTGGTTCGACCAAGATCATTTCCACGTTATGCTGATTCAGGAGGGCTTGTCCGCCAAGAGAACTCGTGAGAATATAGAGCAACGAAGGAAGGCTGCTCAAGCTAGGAGATAGAAAGGAGGCGAAGTGGCACTAGGAACTGGAGTTCACAACTTATCATTAGTTGTCAGGGCGCACAACCGTGCCAGTCGTGCACTAGCCTCCGTAGGACGTGATCTAACTCTTCTTGATAGAACTAGAAGAATTGTTCAGTCAGGGTTTGTTGCAATGGGAGCTGTTGGATTAGCTGCTATAAAAGGTATGGCAGTTGGTATTGCTCTTGCAGTAGGTGGGTCCATTTTTGCCTTCTCTAAATTCGATGATGCACTCACAGCGTCTTTGGCTATTACAGAAACTGTATCTCCTGCGATAAGGAAATCACTTCAAGATACAGCTCGTGAAGTAGCTAAGACCACAATCTTTTCTGCTAATGAGGCAGCTGGCGCATATTTCAACCTGTTATCAGCAGGACAAAGTGTAGAACAGGCCATGGTGAGCTTGCCTGTCGTGGCTCAGTTTGCTCAGGCTGGTCTCTTTGACTTAGAAGTAGCTACTGAATTATTGGTTACTGCTCAGAACGCATTGGCTCTAACGTTTGATGATCCGATAAAGAACATGGAGCAGATGACTAGGGTAGCAGATGTTCTTGCTGCAGCTGACGAAAGGGCCGTTGGGTCAATTCAAGACTTCGCTGAGGCACTCACTAATCGTGCCGCTGCTTCTATGCGTGCCTACAATATTGATGTCGAAGAAGGTGTAGCAGTTCTTGCTGCTTGGGCTACTCAGGGACTTAAAGGCAGGACGGCTGGACAAGCGTTCTCGATTGTGGTTCGTGATCTACAGAGAGCAGCCTTGAAAGAAGCCGATGCGTTTAAGGCAGTTGGTGTAGCAGTATTTGATTCTGAAGAGAACTTCAGGAATATGGCTGACATTGTTGGTGATCTTGAAGATGCCATGGAAGGCCTGACTGATGCAGGCAAGAAGCAATTGCTCCAAGAGCTTGGATTCCAAGAAAGATCACAGCAGAGAATTCTTCAGTTGTTGGGAACTAGTGATGCCATTAGAACGTTCGAAGCAGATTTTAGAGAAGCAGGAGGAACTGTCGAAAGAGTCTCTGAGAAGCAGATGGGTTCTGCCACCAAACAGATGGGTCTTCTGAAGTCTGCGATTATTGATGTGTTCATAGGAGTTGGTGGAAAATTCGATGAGGGCTTTAAGAGCATCATAGGGAGAGTTCGAGAATGGGTAAACGATGTTGGTCCCAAACTTGTAAAGCAAGTAGAAAAGGTGATAGATAAGTTCAATGAACTTTCTGGCCCAGCTAGAACAATCCTCCGGCATTTTCAGAGAATGTTTGAGGTTGGAGAAAAATTAGCTGGTAGAGGGCTTGGTGGTCTAAACGAAAAACTTGCCATACTTATTGGATGGATAGATAAGGCTATCGTATTCTGGGTAGAACTTAACCGTCCCATAAAAGAATCTGTAGGGGAATGGGTCAAACTCATACCAATCATCATACTAATATCTGGAGGACTGAAGTTAGTAGGAATATTCATGGCGCTGATAGCCTCACCAGCACTCCTAACTGCTGCAGCTATTGCTGGATTAATTATTCTGTTCAAGCATCTCTGGGAGAATAGCCAAACGTTCAGGGATATCATTGGTGAGATAGTAGACTTCTGGCACAACATAGCTATTCCCCTTCTAAAACAAGGATGGGAAATAGTTCAAGAAGCTGCTAGGGCATTTGTCCAATGGTTTATAGATGTAGCTGTTCCATTCATTAAAGAGGCTTGGGAAATAATCAAGGTAGCTGGTGCAGTATTTGTAGATTGGCTTAAGGACGATGCAGTACCGTTCATCATTGAGGCATGGGAACAAATAAGTGATACTTTCGTAGCTGCTTGGGAATTCATTCAAGCTTTGTTCTTGGTGGCGGTAGACATTTTGAAGATTGCTTGGGATTTGTTTGGTGAATTTTTGTGGGATATTATCGTTGTAGCTTGGGAATTAATAAAGGATGTATTCATTGGGGCCTTCGAGATTATCGAAGGAATCTTCCAAGTCTTTACTGCTATCTTTACAGGTGATTGGGCTAAGGCTTGGGAAGGAATCTTGTCGATCTTGAAGGGGGCATGGAGAATAATTTGGGGAGTCATTAAGGCAGCATGGGGAATACTGAAGAGTGCCTTCAAGCTGGGCATAAAATTACTGGTTACACTTTGGACGAACTTCTGGGATGCTCTAACGGGGCTAGCTTCTGGAGCATGGAATATATTCACAGGTTGGTTTGGCAGAGTTTGGGACAGCTTTAAGGAATTTTGGAACAAGGGTTGGGAGCAATTAAGGGACGCAGTTACTGGTATTATGGACACGGTAGGCAATGCAGTCAGAGGTCCGTTTAATGCCATAATAGGTCTGACGGAAAGATTGGTTAATATAGCAATCGATGGACTGAACTCCCTCATTGGACTAGCTAACAGAATCCCAGGTGTGAATATAAGCATAGTAGGCAAAATATCCTTGCCGAGATTGGCCCTGGGTGCCGATGTAATAAGGGAGGGCCTTGCCTTGGTCGGTGAGAGTGGTCCTGAGCTTGTCAGGCTAGGCAGGGGCGCTCAGGTGGCCCCACTAGGGTCAATCGGGCTAGGTGGCGGTGAGGCAGGGTTGTCACCAACGATTCAAATAGAACAAGTTGTCTTCCAAGGGACTCCTGAGCAGATGCTAGAGGATTGGAAACGACATACTAAGCTTGCATTGAGAGGTGCCTGATGGCTGCTCCAACACTTCTTGACTATCAGTTTTGGTTTGGTGATACTTCTGAGGCAGGCAAGGTCTTTGGAATAAATACTGAAACTGATGTCATCTCAACTGAGGGTTTCGAGAAGTTAAACATTCGTTCTGGGACCAGGACCTTACCTCGTGATGATGGATCTGTTCCTGGTCTGCACTTGGTTCTCTCTAAGGATGTAATATTTGAACTTGACATACTAGGTGATACTGAATATTACAGTATGCTTGACGCCTTGGGTCCTAGAAAGAATATGGAAGCACAACTCCATTGGAAGTTTCCTGGTCAGGATCAGAAGTTTATGAGGGCCAGAGTATTTTCAAGGTCAGACAAGCGGACTGGTTTTACTAATAGTAAGATTCCTATGACGCTTGTGTTTGAAGTAGCTGATCCTAGAATATATGGATTAGTTACTGAAACTGAAAGTATCAACATCTTTAGTGTTCAGTCAGAAGGCATTGAATTTGAAATAGATTTTGAAGTAGATTTTCTACTTCAGGGTGGTGGAGGTTTCGATGTCATTCACAGGAACGAAGGCAACTCAGATGCCTATCCATTAGTTCGTTTCTTTGGTCCTGTGTCAGGAACATGCACAGCTGTCAAACTTCTAAATCTGACGACTGGTGTTGATCTGGAACTGACCACAACCATATTGGCTGGACAAACATTGACCTGTGATATGGATGCTCGTAAGCGAGGGACAGGGTCTAGAGTTATTGATTTGGCTGGAGCCTCACGATATGGAGATTGGGTTTTGCCACGAGATACATTTTACTTCCAGCCAGGTGATAACTCCATTAGATTAGAAACTACTGGAACATCTACAGATGTGGTGGCTGTAACTAACTGGAGAGATACTTCATACTAAGGAGATTTAATGCCAACTACACAAGTCACGGAAATAACTTCATCGGCAGATGCGATAGCAGTGAGAACAGATTCATCAGGGTCTGGTGTTTCACCAGATTGGTCTGCTGAAGAACGCAGAATGGATCATGAGCTAAGTGCTCCAGGTGTCATCAAACCTATTGATGCTTACCAAGTGGTAGCCGGAGCAGCTGCCACTATGAATATTGTTGTAGGGTCAGGAGCAGCCAAAGTTGATCTGGCCCTAGTGCAAGGTGACATAGCAGGACAAGGTAAATATCTTGTCAGATTTGACGAAGTCAATAAGACCATAGCTTTGGACGCAGCAGATCCTAGTGATCCTAGAATTGACGAAGTTTATTTGGTAGTTTATGACAATATTTATGATTCAACTTCACGATCACTCCCTAGATTTGCAGTAAGAAAGGGTGACGCAGCTTCATCTCCATCCGTTCCCGGACCAGATGCAGCATGGGAGGCATTTCTTCTTCTATCTGAAGTAACTATTCCAGCTGCAGCTGCTGATATATTAGCAGCAACTTTTGCAGATAAAAGAGTGATTGGGGGTTTGCAACAAATTGCCAATGGTGGATATCTGCCTGGTGGTGCTCCTGTCTTCTTCACTGCTTCTGGTTCATTTGTCAAGGCCAATCATCCAGGACTGCGGGCTGTTCGTATTCGCTGTCAAGCCGGAGGTGGAGGTGCTGGTGCTGCCACTGATAACCCGGGGATGGGTGGAGGTGGAGGTGGAGGAGGCTACGTCGAACATTTCGAGTTGGCTTCTGCCCTGTCAGCCAGCGAAACGGTGACGGTTGGTGCCGGTGGAGCCGGCGGGGTTGGTGGTAGCGGAGCTAATGGACTCCCCTCGTCTTTTGGGGCACACTGTTCTTCCGTAGGAGGCATCAAAGGCGATCAGAATGGAGGGTCTTTTGCTGCCGGTGGTGGAGGGTCGGGCGATCTGATCTTTCCAGGTGGCGACGGAGGCAGAGGAGGAAACCCTCTTATCAACTCGGCGAGCGGGCAAGGGGGAGCAGCACATTTGGGTGCTGGAGCACCAGGAGGACCAGGCGGTGGTCAGGGTGACGACGCCAATAACTATGGAGGCGGTGGCGGAGCCGGTCAAGCCAACAATGCCACTAACCGGGATGGTGGGGTCGGAGCACCAGGTATCATCATCGTTGACCTTCTATTTTAGAAGGAAAGAATATGACAGACACTGATCAAATACGAAAGTGGTATCACTCTGGAGTGGTACTCAACCATCACCAACGAGGAACCCCAGGTTATAAACCAATCTGCAATCACAACCAGCCAAAGGTGGCGTTCCCCAAAGAGGGCGGAGGATTCTTCAACGAGCCAGTTCATCCCCTCACCGTTGAGGCATGGGAAGCTTATATCAAGGTTATGATCTTCCATGATGAAACTATGCCTCCTGCTGGAGGTGTAGACCAATGCCGTAACATCGCTGGCAAGAATTGGCCTAGCCTTCATGCTTATTTGTGCGCCGCTGACTTACCTCCGAACAGTCGTAAGAGCGCAGCCTTTTTGACCGATATGAGAAGAATCAAAACCAATAGTGGAGTTCGAGTGTTCCGCAACCTATCAGGGGATCGGATGCACGATCAAATTGATTGTTCACCAGCCCATCTGGCAACCGGGATAGACCCGAACACAGTTATAGGTACTATTATAGAAGAGGACGACGATATGTTAGTAGAACTTACACCTGAACAACTAGAGGCGATCAATTGGATGGTGGGTGCCCTGGCGTCTGACCCTTCCGATCCTCCACCGTGGGGCCAGAGCCAATGGGATTGGTATCAAGATGAATGGACTTCTGCCCCCGCTCCTCTTGGTCCAGTCACCCATATTCAGTTGGCACATATTTCCAAGAAACAGCAGGATCGTCATGTCAAAGATGCTCAGGCGTTAGCAGCACACGAAACCTCTGACCATGATGGGAGCAATGGTGATGTTGATGCAGCTATCACTACGCATTCAGCAGACCCAGACGCTCATCACGCCTAGTTAAACTTTAGGAGTAAGTGGTGAACGCTGACCAACTTTGGCAGGAAGAAGTTCAATCTCAACTGACAAAGATAGAGGGACATCTTGCAGAAAGAAATGGGACAATCTTTCGTCTTCAAGAAGAGATGTTTGGCAGTAAGAAGCATGGCACTACAGGAGTCAAGGCAGATGTAGATAGCCTTAAGATACTGGTGATTCAAGCTAGGACAGTGGCCAAGATCGTTATAGGAGTCATTGCCCTTTTTGGAATCACCAATGTCTTAATACTTCTCAGAGCCTCTGAAGTTGTGCCTTAAGGTTATTCAATGGCTCACGGAATAGAAGTAGAATATAAGGTAAGTGTTTCATCCAGAGTCCCTAATACTTCCACACCTCCTACAGTAACGGAAGTTGGAGAACTAACTCCTGTTGGTAATGTAAGTTACCAAGATGCCCTAAACGCTGAGGGTGAAGCTTCCCTTAGTGTGGAACCAGAAAGAGTCACATCAGCTGTTGCTTCCAGACTGGCTGATCTTGAAGCTAATCCGTCAGAACTTACTATCATTAGGGACAACACCAGAGTATGGACTGGCCCTTTGCTATCCTGCCAACTTCAGGGTGCGACTCTTACATTGAATGCTCGTGGGTTAGCGTATTACATGAGGTACATGACGCTCGAAGCTGATCTCATATTTGCCAGTCCCACTGATCAGTACACAATAGGTAAGGGACTAATAGATGCTTACCAGGATCTAAGTTTTGGAGATTATGGAATTGATACCTCAGGAATAGGGACTGCAGGTGTAACACGTGTTCGAAGTTATATTGCCACAGAAGGCCACAATGTATTCACTAGGCTTCAGCAGTTAGCAGAAATAGATAGTGGATTTGATTTTTGGGTAGATGCAGATGATCGTGATATGAACTTTGCTGCCTCTAGAGGTTCTGATAAAACGGACGAAGTATATGCTGACCAATCTAACATCTTGAACCCAAATGTCTTTTGGTCTGTGTCACAAGATAATGTGGCATCTGAGGGTATAGCGGTAGGCACGTCCGAAGATCCTAGTATTCCTCCTGTCGTAGGAACTAAGAGTAATACTACATTGCGTGCTGCGTTTGGAAGAGTCACTGTTCAAATTCCCGTTGATGGGGTAACCACTCAAGCTACAATTGATGACCACGCACAAAGAATAGTAGATGCTAGGGATAGTCAATTGTTAGTGCCTGGACCTTCTATACTTCCTGTGGCTGATGTATTGCCCACAGACTTTGAACCAGGGGATAAAATAAGTTACTCTATTGATGTAGGCATGTTGGGACAAATCTACTTAGAGCAGCGGGTCAGAAGTAAGAGGGTCATAGTAGATGAAAATGGCGTAGAAACCATGGAACTGGAAATGCTATGAGGCGAACCGAAAGAATACCTCTGGATGCCTTGCAAGAAATAATGGAACTTAAGCGGGAGATGACCGATCTTAAGAATATGGTTCTGCCAAGAATTCACGATCTGGCCTTGATAAAGAATCGTGGGTTTCTCTTTTCAGAAACTGTTTATTACACAAGTGACGATACTTGGACTAAGGCCGATTACGATGGTATTCGTGCAGTGCGAATTCGTTGTCAGGCTGGAGGAGGAGCAGCTGGAGCAGCTATAGGTAATCCTGCTCTGGGAGGAGGAGGAGGCGGTGGTGGTTTTGCCGAACATTTCGAACTAGCCTCAGCTCTTGGTAGTACTGAAACAGTAACTGTGGGTGGTGGTGGGACCAGGGTTACAGATAGTAATGGAAATGCCGGAGGTGATTCTTCATTCGGCGCACATTGTTCATCTGTTGGAGGATCTGGAGGGGCAGTTGATGGAGGCACTTCTGCTGCAGGAGGGGCAGGATCAGGTGATGTAATATTTGAAGGTGGACAGGGTGGTCGTGGGCTTAATCCAACTGTTGCGCAGTTAGCCAGTGGAGGAGGATCTCATCTTGGTTTGGGAGCACCTCAGGCAGCAGCAGGAGCAACTGGATCTACAGCTAATAAGTATGGCGGTGGCGGTGGAGGTGGTCATGCCACTAGCGCAACCAATCGTCAAGGTGGAGAAGGTGGTGAAGGCATAGTGATCGTAGAAATATATGTATGAATATGTTCAGGATTTTATTCGGAAGATACGAACTCAAACCAGAAAGGAAGCCTATGTTTACTTGGAGATTTTGGCGAGAAGCTATCGAGAGAGCTGTGAAGACTAGTGCACAGTTCGTAATTGGTGCAGGGATCTTGGGTGAAGGGGCAGACTTTTTCACTCTAGATTTTGGCATGGTGGCAGGGTTTGCCCTTACGGGTGCCGTTCTGTCATTACTAACATCCCTCGGAACGTTCAAGCTTGGTGCTGAGAATTCACCTAGCGCCATTTCATAACCAACTTGTCCTGGCCTTGGTATCGTCCTCCTCCACCATGTAGGTTGCCTCTTGGTGTAGAGAAGTACTGAGGCCAGGACATCTCCGCTGAACTTCTCCCTCGCAAAAAGAACGCTAGTAGGGTCTGTGACCCCTATATATAGTAGAGAAAGTGTCTTAAGTGAGAGAGAGTGTATCTGTCCAAGGCAATAGATTCATAATCCCTGTTCATCCTTCTTTGGTGCAAGGTTTGTTGGCTTTGCCTGGTGCCAATAAGAGATCGAACGGGGATATTTCTATGCCGCTCAATCTAATCTCTTACCATTTGCTCAGAGAGATTGATTTCTTTACTTGGGATATGTCCGCCAAACTTTGGTACAAAAACGAACTAGAGATTATGGATGTAGGGCGTGCCATTAATAATCGTGAGCTAGAAACTTGGGACCAACCCGACCTTTGGGAATGGCAATCGCAGGCCCTAGCTAGGCTGAGAATTGGTTCGGTAGGGTTGTTTGACGACCGTGGAATGGGGAAGACACGTGTAGTTATAGAGGCTATCAGAGAGTCACAGTCGGAGGGAATAAAGAATGCGGTCATAGTCACTAGTCGTCGTCTACGGCACGTTTGGGTCGAGGCCTGCGGGCTGTGGTGGGACCCTGAGGCCGTAATAGCTCCCCGATCATCGACATGGTCAAATGCTGTAGATCAGATAGGCACAGCACCGATCACAGTTCTAACCTACGAATCATTGATGAATGAAGATGTTCATTCTGCTATCTCTGCGTTGGACCCACACTGGCTTGTTCTTGAGGAAGCTCACAATCTTAAGAAGCGTCACCGCCATAACTTGAAAGAGGACAGTAAAGGGGATACGATCAAGACAGACACTAAGTCTGGGTTAGTGAGGTCCTTGCCAGGCAAGGTTCGTATTGCTGTCTCAGGAACTCCGATGCCTAACGTTTGGTATGAGATATGGACTTTGCTCAACTTTGTCGCACCCGAAGTGTTCACAAGCTTCTGGCAATTTGTCGAGGGCATAGGTTCTGTGACCGTAAACTTCTGGGGTGGTAAAGAAATAGATATAGAGATTCACGAGCCAGAGATTTGGGAAGAAATATTTGATAGATGGATAATTCTCCGTGATAGATCGGGAGATCGTAGAACCATCTGGGACTTCGTACCTATTGTTTTATCGAAACGAGAAGCTAAAGCCTATCGTCAGATGCAAGATGATATGAGGGCAGAGAAAGATGGAGAGGTTCTCGATGCATCTAATGTATTGGCACAAGCCACAAGACTTCAACAGCTGGCAGGTGGACTAGGAACATGGGAGACATATAAAGATGAAGAGGGAAGGCTACGATCTACATACCAGCATGCTGATCCTTCAGCGAAGATTGATGAACTTATACTCAGACTTGCTGGACTCGATAGAGCCGTTGTTTTTACACGTTTTAGAAATCGTGCCGAGTACGTGGCTAGACGGATCGAGTCGGAATTGGGGTCTGAGGTTCTTCTTATGGTTGGGGGATTATCAGATCAAGCACAGAAAGAAAATCTGGATAGGTTTGCAAATCCTGAGCTTCACGATATTGTTGCTGTCTGTGTATATGGCACTATTTCAGAGGGTGTGAACGAACTCGTATCCTCCAAAGATATATTCATATTGGATTGGTTAACCGCTAAGGATGTTGCGCAAGCTGTAGATAGATTGGATCGTCCAGGCACTAAGCACGATTACATTAGGGCACATATTCTATATTCTGAAGAGACTATAGATGAGCTTGCGATTGATCGTAGTGCAGTAAGAGTGCTGCCGATTAACAAAGTACTAAGAACTCCTAAAGCTTACGATTATCTCCTGAATCTTGTAGACATAAATAATGAAGCAGAGTAGAGTCTGTTAGGCTCAATGAAAGGAGAGCGAATGGCAACCGAGAAACCAAAGAAGGTCGGCTTTGCGAAGGTTCTAAAGGATTACTTTGGGTTGAAAGAGGGGAAAACCATTAGGGATTTCGCAGAGGAGTTGAAGGCATTGACCACAGAGGACAAGGAACAACTTTCCTCTGGCATTCTGGACGAAACCTTCACTTATTGATAGGCATAGGAGAGCGTGCAGCAACTTGATGTTGGAGACATTGAAGCCGGTGATCGAATCAGATGGCAATGGGCATCTCTGGCAGGTGAAGAAACTCCAGAATATAGTGCCAGAATCAAGACTATCATTGAATGGGGAGAATCCTCTTATTACAAAGGAGCACCCTATGTTGATTTCTATGCCACAGAAGGTATGCAACGTACCATTGCCCTACCATTCATTACCCATCATAACGGAAGGAGAGTTGACAGAACACACTGGGCAGAACAGCTGCCCGAACTTGATTTGTTATCACAAACAAGTAACGGAAGTAAATCATTCGCAGTTCACCAACTACGAATACCATTGAACGAGGAGGACGCCTTGGCGTTAAAAACCAGCACCCGTAAGGGACTCGATGAAATGTCCGAGAGCCATCGTGCTCACATAGAGAAGTGGGAACCCCATGTAGAGAATATGGGAGCGGAGCACGTTTGGGCTTCTGCTAACCGATTCTCTGAGCGTGGCGGGACCGGATTGGTATATGCCGCAATCAAGCGTGGGTCTAAGGACTACGCCATTGTGGAATACAACACTGAGACTCAGAAGAAGGCAAAGGTTCTTGATGATGGTTTCGAATCATCCAAGATGGTAATGGAGGCCTTCAAGGAGTATCGTGGTCTGGCAAAGGACCAGAGGGCAGAAAGCCGAGAGGCTAGGAAGGCTGCAACGAAGAAACCAGCTGCAAAGGCAACAACCAAAAAGCCAGCTGCCAAAAAGAAGACAGCCAAGAAACCAGTTCGGAAGTAATAAAGAGTTGAGTGTGGAGTCTTCGTCCAGCAAGTATCGCTGCTGGTTGAACCCCTCCTAGGTCCGCAGGCTCCACGCTCGACACTCGTTGAGAAGGCAGGTAAAATATATAGAAGATATTTGACATTAGAACTTATGTGGGGGCCATCCGCCGTTAGCGGTACTTCCTAACTCCTCACCGACCGCCCAGGAGATCTTAGGTTGCTCTCCAAGCCGTCATCGCCTGGTGGCTCCCACAAAAGTTCTGACACAACCTAAAGGAGAGCTTATGTCGCAAGAACCAGTACTTTTGCGTCCTGTTCGGAACTCTGAACTAAGCGTATTAAGGCGTTGCAAATTGAAATGGTACTTTACCTTTGTATTAGGGTTCTTGAGTGCTAAGATCAACAAGCATTTCTGGCTGGGCGGACTAATACATTTCTGCTTATCAGAATACCACTTGGGTAGGACCACCGATCCTGCCCATTTGTTTTATGAAATTGGGAGAGATTTCATAGATACCGAGCAGATGGAAAAGATTACGGTCGAGGGTGTCGAAATGGATTTCGAAGACTTGGCTGACCTAGAGAAGTATCTTACATTGGGGACATCGATGCTGGAAGGATACCAAGACTGGCACAAGGATGATTTTTCTGTAATAGATACTGAGCTAGGTTATTATATACAGATGAAAGATTATCGTGATCGTGTCTTTACAATGGTGGCTCGAATTGATCTTTTGGCAGAGGACTCGGAAGGTCTGAGAGTCAAAGACTTCAAGACAGCGGCAGATTTTCGTGATCAGAAATGGATAGAATTAGACCAGCAGTTCAGAAGGTACCCTTGGATGGTTCGTAAGGCCCACCCTGACTGGGCTGATGATGTGGTAGGCAGCGAGTGGGTGGCACTTAGGAAGATGGCGGACACCAGTAAATCGAAGCCACCATACTTTATGTCGAAGAAGATTGATTTGACCGAAGAAGATTATGTTGAAATCGAGAGAGAGCTTCGGGCGGAGATCACCGATCTTTTTGACTTTGAAGAGCAAGTGGCTCAGGCTGATAATATTAGAGAGGTGGTCTATCCCAACCCTATGGAGAGGTGCACATGGGACTGTGACTATTACTCTAACGGCTTATGTCAGGCGTGGCGGCGTGGGCTAGATGTAACAGAGTTTGGAGACCACTTTGGCCAGTGGGGTGTGGACCCTTACATAGAGTATCGTGATGAATGGGAGACAGCAGTCCCTGTGATTATAGGAAGAAGAGAAGAAGGTGGACCGTGACAGCTAGGACCGGCAAGGAAGTTAAGAGGCCTGCCAGCACAAAGCAATCTGCCAGAGCTAAGTCTGGCAACACAGCTGCTAAAAAGAGGCTGTCAACATTAACTGATCGTCAGGCCACTAGCGGCAGGGCTGTTCTGATACATGGGGACCAGAGCGCTGGCAAGACAGTGCTCGCTATTCTGAAAGCTCCTAAGCCATTGTTAGTTATTGATGTTGATAATGGACTCGATTCCGTTATGGGCATGGTTGGTTCCGATAAGGTTCAGATTTGGGAGCCGTCAAGTGGTGTTGAATATACGTACGAAGACTTGGATGAGTATCGTAACTATATTATGGCAGGTGATTGGGATATGCCATACAAGACCATAGTGACTGACAATGTTACTGCTGCTCAGAAACCATTCATTAGATATGCGATAGACGAAGCCATGAAGCGTAACCCAGATACTCCTCGTGATCCTGATATTCCTACTCGTCAGGACTGGGGCAAGATTTACAGAATGATGGACGAATGGGTTAGGAACATTCGTGATGTGAAACGAAGAGGTGTGCATGCCATCTTTACATCAGGCACCAGGGAATGGATGGATGAAGACCAGGGCATTCTAAGAATCATGCCAGACATCGAGGGCAGAGAAAGAAACCAGATAACTACACACATGGACGCTGTGGGTTATTTGGAAATTGAGGATGATCAGAGAGTTCTGCATCTGGCGCCGACTGGAGCTGTGATCACCAAGATTAGATTGCCTGTAGATAGGCATGACGAAATGCCTGATGCAATAGAGGACCCAGACTTTATCAAAATGATGAAGGTCGTTGAGATAGTAAGTAAGGAGGCAGGAAAGAAAACCAACAAGTCCAGCACAAAGAAGGCAACCAAGAAGAAGTGAGGATAAATGCCTACAGTAAGTTATGATTTCAATGAGGCTTCAGAATTTGCAGAGTTTGTTGTTCTGGAACCAGGGAACTATGTGTTCACCTTTCAAGAGGCGGATGCTTCCCAAAAGAGTAAGAAAGGCAACCCTAAGGTCGTAGTCGATCTTATAGTCGCTGGTGCTTCTGCTGCGAATCAATGGGCCATAGGTGGTTTGGTTCGACAGCATTGGCCCACTAGAGGAGAAGGATCTGGTAGGTTCCGTGATTTCCTATCAGCACTTGGGTACAGCTTGAAAGCGAAGGGTTCCCTTAAGCTAGAGAAGTTCTACGGAGATGAGATTGGCGCTCGTGTCAGCAAGACTGCTGGTGATACTCCTGATGCAGAGGGTAACACGATGTGGTTCAATGATCTTCGTCAGCTCATGCCTGGAGAGCAGATGAGGGGCATATTAGGACTAGATGATGATGAGGAAGAGGAAGAAATAGAAGAGGAAAAGTTCGAAGAGGAGGAAGTCGAAGAGGTCGAGGACGAGGACGAAGAGGAGGACGAAGAAGAGGAGGAAGATGAAGACGAGGCAGTGGAGGAAGAAGCAGAGGAGGACGAAGAGGAAGAAGCAGCCGATGAGGATGAAGAGGAAGAAGAAGGAATAGAACTAGAGGACCTTGACGATATGAAGTTAGGAGAGCTTCGGGAGCTAGCCAAGGAATGGGAGGTCTCTACTAGAGCACCAAAGGGCAAGAAGTTAACCAGTGCGATTATGAGGAAGCGACTCGCTGCCACTTGGGACGAGGACGAAGATGAAGACGAAGAGGACCCTTTCTAGGCCAGATCGTCAAAGGCTGAGGGTGACACCGCCTACAAGTCTGTTAGACCGATGAGGGCACGCTCTCAGCGATCTGAACAGGGGAAGGGCTATCTAGGCGGTGTTACTCTCTACCAAAGCGTAAAAGAGGCTGTCATAGTGTTACCATCTCCTTTAATAACCGCACTATTAATGGACGCCCCCAGCAGGACCACACACACGGGCGAGAACGTTTTTGAGAAAAGTTTTTGTCTCAGCCCTATAGAGGGGTCCTGTGAGGGGCGTCCTGTAATAGCTCTTATCTTATAATGGTCCATGAATTTCTTCCGAGGAATGTTAGCCACAAGAAAGGCAAACAAAGATATCGTACTGAAGGAGAAAAGCGGACAAAGTACGCTAAAGAAAGAAGAGAGAGAAATGCCAAAAGAGATTTGCGAAGCGAAGAGGAATCTCTTCTAAGATTCTCTAACGCAGGGTTCAAGCAACAGTTCACCAAGGAGGTTGCTGAAGCCAAAATAGTGTTCACTGATTTCATGACTAGGACTGGCAGAATCATCGACCTTGACCGAGCTAACTACCATATGGCTAGAAGGAATCAAAAAGTTCTGAAAGTCATTGAAGAAGAATTCCCATTAAAGGGACGAACATGGCTCAATCTCAAGCCAGGGAGAGGACATCGTCCTGGGTTATCACAAGATCAACTACGACACCTCTGTGTTGTATTACAGATCAAATATTGGAGAGAAATGAGAACTGACGAAATGAGAGCGGTTTTGTTTCTTCTTGTATGGATAGACAAGGTAGACCCTGAGAAGTATTTTTGGAACGAAGGGGACCTAGATTGAAGTACAAGGAAAGATTCGAATCTATATTAGGTGAGCTGCCTGACCCTAACGAAGATAACGAAATTAGTATCATCTGTCCCTTCCACGAGGACCAGAAAAAGTCTGCATCAGTCAATGTCAGAACTGGATTATTTCACTGCTTCGCATGCTCTCAGAATCATAACTATCTGACATTCAAGAAAGCTTATGAAGCCGAGCATGGTGGAGCCTTACCGGAAGGTGAATCTACAGAGGTCACTAAGGCAATCAAGGATCAGACTGTGAGGGACCTTCATTTCTCCTTGATGACTCGGCAGGACATGATAGACAGTCTTGAAGTCAAACGTGGCATCTATTTAGAAACTATCAAGAAATGGGAGTTAGGGTGGCATGAAAGGACTAAGAGAGTAGCCATTCCTATTAGAGATGAGAATGGTGTTTGTGTGAACATCAGGCTCTACTCGTTTACTCAGAAGGGTTCACAGAAGATGCTCAGCTGGAAGGCTGGCTATGGCAAAGCTAGGCTTTGGTCACTCGATGCGTTGAGTCATGATAAGTATGTAATTCTTTGTGAAGGTGAGATGGACAGACTAGTTCTAAATGCCCAAGGACTTAATGCCATAACATCTACTGGTGGAGCTAAAACTTGGAAGAGCGAATGGTCCAAGCAATTCGTTGGACTTCAGACATACATAATATATGACAACGATATAACCGGCGATGAGGGTGCCCGCAAGGCAGCTGCAAACATAGCTCAATATGCTTCAGAAGTTAGGGTGGTCAGATTAGATCTTAGTGGTGACGGAGAAGACATTACTGATTTCTTTGTTAACTATGGTTATGGTGTCAAAGATTTGAAGAGTCTTATACAATCTACTCCTATCTACAAGGCTCCCGTGACTGAGTCAGATTACAGAAATGATGATGAGCTTAAATGGGTGACA
>SDBT01006015.1_pt1 | contig 20267 bp, 30 predicted proteins | sample 2277101 | NCBI WGS metagenome assembly SDBT01 (sample SAMN10404973, study PRJNA504765) | marine sediment metagenome | isolation source: marine sediment core GS10_PC15, 103 cmbsf | place: Arctic Ocean: Southern Knipovich Ridge | collected 2010 | reverse complement strand
ATAAAATTGACCGTGCCGACACCGCCGCGGTATACCTCAAAGGTGATCCCGCCGTAAGTGAATCCGGCCCGCATATCTTCGCGTGCAGCCCGGCCCTGTTCCCAACGTGCATACGCCGCAATCACGCCAGCTTCCCCGGTAAGGCCCGAGAAAAACGTCCTGTCGCAAAAAGCGTGAATATGATCGTAAGGGGTCGCGCCCAGGTTCCGCTCGATCATATCGACAATGCCCTCGCACGTTTCCTTGACCGGCGGTGTCGCTGCGGTGAAATCGAACTCAGCGAATCCGCCCACTACCGGAGCCGGTTGGATGCACTCGAACTCGGTGAACAGATCGTAAATAACAGTTGTCCCGTCCGCGTCCAAGATCACGCCCTTGATTGCACCGAGCCGCTGATATTCAAGCGTGGTTTCGTGGCTCTGTCGCATCTCAGCGATTTTGTCATTGACGACTTGCGCCACGCCCTCAGTCTCTGATTCGCTGCCGAAAGCCCGGACGCCCTGAACTTCGTCCGCGTGGACCGCAGCGGCATAAGTAATATGCGGCACCGTGAAATTACGGGCACGCCTATCGCCCCGTGCCGCAACGGTCGGGGGTGTGCCTCTTGCACTTGTCGCGAGAAGGCTTAACACGCCGTCTTTTTCCTCAACCATCGCTATGGTGCTCTTAATCCCTCTCGTCTTGAAAAGGCCCATCGAGCCGATTCTGGACTGTTTGAAAGGAATCCTGTTTATGGCGTCTGTCAAACTCACAATCGAGAAGGCATCGCCAGCAAAAACGTCTAACAACATTTTGAATCTCCTAACTAAAACATTTCAATTTACACTCTGAAAAACAGATCAGGGCATTATTCGCTATACGCTCGGCGTACCCTCATTTGTCATAATCGGTTCGAGACGGGCCTGTATGCCTATTGCGACAAGCGCTGTCTGCGTCTGCACAGCCGTGCCGAAAGCAGCCGTTTGTCTGGTGCCCTGTTTTGCAATCTCTGTTGCATTAACAACCGCGTGCCCCCGCATCAGGAAGGGGCGTCTCAGCTTTTCGCCGCTTGCGTTCTGCAAGTCTTCCAAGCTAACCCGTTCGAGCAGGATCGCATCCGTATTTGCAGCCGCCGCTGCGATCATCTTCATGGTCGCCAGTTCGCCAACGGTCGTTGTCAGCATGGTGGACAGGTTGGCGAAATTGGCCGGATATGCAACCCCGCCGTCAGTCATCAACCGTAAGTCCATCTGAATCTCCGGCACGTTCCCGAGAGTATTCAGGAAAGTGAACGTGTTTGTTGAAATGAGCAGATCGCCGCCGACGTTTGCAGTAACAATGTCGCCCGCTACGCCGCCACTCAAAACAATCATTACGTCCAGTGCGGTGTTCATTTGCGCCACGGTTGCGTTCCACGCCAAAGGCGTAGTCCAGTAACCAGCAAACCCCAACCGGTACGTTCCGCCGTCTGCTACAAATCCGCCGTTCGTGGTGTACGTCTGCACGGCTGCGACAGCCGCGTCGAAGTCCATCGGCGTACCGACTTCCAGAGCAAGCGTAGCAGCCAGAACTCTGGTTACTTCGTACGATTCCCGGCAAATTGCCGCCGGAGTCTCGTAAATAACTATTTCGCCCAAAGCGGGCCCTTTTGCAATCGTTGTCATAATAGTGATCCTTAATTGAATTTATTTCGGTTTCGGTTCTTACTTCTTGGCGTCGTCTACCCGCTTGTCGATGTCCGCTTTAATCGGGTTGACTTCGCCCTCGGCTCGCGTGTTCGCAAGTTCGAGCAACTGAGCGCCCGTCTTGGCACCCAACGCCACAGGGTGATTTTCGGCGATCATCTGTACCAGGAAATCAAACCCATCATCCCAACCGCCTGACAACGACAGGGAAACCTTTTCGGGTTTCATGTACTGGTCTTCGATTGCCGTCTTTGCCGCCGGTGTGAGCAAACCGGCACTGACGAGATTAGAGACTTTCACGCCCCGGCTCTCACATACCAGCTTGATAATCGGGCTGGACGGTGCGGTCTGCGCGGCTTGGGCAAGCAATACGTCTTGCTTGTTGCTCTTGTCGATAACCGCACCCGCGGTCTTGACAGCCTCGAACGCTTTTATAAGAGCGTCTTCGTCTGTATCAGCCGCGACACCCAACGACTTGGCCAACTTTTCTTTCAGCGTCATGGTTACTTCTCCTAAAGATAAACTTAATTGTTGAAAACCTTCCAGCCCGGGTATAACCGGGTCGGTACAAAGCGCGACATGCGCTATTGGTTGATCGTACTTCTGACCTCGACCGTCGATATGGTCGACTGGTACAAAAATGCTAACGTCTGTAGTAAGAGCCAATTCCGGGTTGGAAAGCTCTAATATGCCTATAAGACTGTCGCCCTCGACAAACATACTTCGCACCCATCCCTGATTTTTCCCGGGATCGCCTGCAGCGCCGTGTCCAAGCGGAATCGGGACCTTGTTTCCGTTCTTTATCCAGCGGTCGAAACTCGTTTGCCAGTGGTGCAAGGTGTCCAGTGTAACCGAAAACGCCAGCCCCGCGGACGTCTTCACGTACTGACCGACCTTAATCAGTTCCTTGCGGTACCGGGTCAACCGCTTTTGGCCCTGATCCGGGGCCGATATAACCGTCGCCGGTTTCGTCGCTAATTGTAGTGTCATATTCAGCATTGTCTTGCCCTTCAAATATGTACCCATGTTTCGCGTTTTACAATACAGCCTATATTTTGCCCTGTCAAGCCGAATTTTTCCGCCAACTCCACATTAGAAAACCGGCCCGTGGCAAATTCCGCCCGTATGTCCAGCACGTCCCTGTCGGTCAGCTTCGCAAGGCCATGCTTCTCGCCGTAAGCGTTGCGGTGTTTCCGCATACAATCGTGCACGTTTTCTAATTGGGTGCCAAGCCACAAGTGTGCGGGGTTGACGCAACTCGGGTTATCGCAACTATGGCAAACGCAAAGGTCCTCGGGGTGGACCCCACCGGCAAACCAGAACGCGAACCGGTGCGCAAGCCACATACTATCGCCAAGCCTGAACCGGCCATACATATCGTCGGCGCCGGTGCAGCCAAGCCACTCCCAACAATCGGACGGGCCCATTACTGCGACGTGAGTATAAAACCGCCTAATGTCATTTTCCGTGTACGTCTTCATTTGGCACCGTTTCCTTTGCAGCCTTTGCCGCTGCGTCAACTATTGCCTTGTGTTTCGGTGCGGCCATATGCTTTTTGACCGCCTCCGTGTCGCCTGCGTCCTTGTGGGCCTGTATGTGCGCCAACACATTGACGGCGTGGGCTTCCGCCTGTGCCTCTCTGATTGACTTCTTGTGTGCCAGCACGTCAACCGTTTCGGCCTCTGGTTGTTTGTCCTTCTTTGATAAAAACTCATACATCTTCTTATTCCTTATAAGGGTTACACGTCAGCAACCGGCAAGGGGTCAACGACCTCTTGAGCAGGTATACTTAATTGCTCTTTAAGCGATTTCGTATCGACCGAACCGGCGTCGCCCTTGACAAGTTCGAGATACAACTTCCGTAAGAAGGCGGCGCTCATATCGACAAGCGGTGCCGCGACAAGCCTGACCGTGCCAGCCGCATCCGGGCCGAAGTTCAGCGTAAGAAGTTGATTTACCATCTGTTCATTGACCTGTCGTGTAATAGCCTTGTCGATTTCCTGCATACCTGTGATCGCAAGCCCGATATGTTCGCCCGCTTCGGCCTTTGTCCCGAACTGCCCTTCAAGCATTGAACGCTCCGGCAAGATCAAGCCCCTGATTTTCAGTGAGTCCAGGTATTTCTGCCGTGCACCGAAAGACGGCTGCCGTGGCGACAGGTCCGAAATTAGTTCGACGTTCCACTGGTATAGCTTGGCGACGTTCTTATCGTTCAATTCCTGCACGTATTCCGCGGTTGTCGCAGGCAGTGTCATGCTGCCCGAACTCTCCAAGGCTGTGAGCAGTTGACTTGCAATGTCGGCGTTCTGGACAGTCTCATCGTCGACCTGAGTAGTCCCGGGCGGGTAGTGGATTATGAAATGGCTTCCCGCAATCTTTTTGTCATATCGCTTGGCGCCATTATCGCAATCGGTCCAAGAGACTTGCGTCGCCCGGATATTCTCCAAGAGCGGGACGCCGTAATGGTTCGATCCCTCGACGTCAAAAGAAATGTGCAGACAGTTTTCGACAGGTACGTCAATCGGCACCGCAGTGAGCATATTGCTCTGACGATAGCCATTGAAAGAACCGGAATGGTCGATCAAGATGGTCGTCATATCATGTAAGAGCGGTTTCAGAATCAACGTAATCCGGCCCTTGTCTACCATGAAGATTTTCTCAAAGGGCATCCAGCCGAAATCAACACGCCCGTACCCGACAGCGGCCCGCATGATTTGCTCTCTCATCGGTAGCAATGTCGCCACGTAGTCGGTCAGAGCCGCAGGCACCCCGTCGTCGGCTTCAACCGACCAAGAGCCCGCCAATACCCCGGAAACAAGCAAGCCCCGTCCAAGGGCGACAGTGGGGTCTTTACGTAGCAGCCTGTACGCCGCATACGTACCAAACTCCGTCGCGCTTCGATGAAGTGTATCATCGGCACTAAACGAGTACGTAATTGTCTGTATTCCTGTCCGGGTCTTTGTTTCCATGGTTATACTCCCGTTGTAATTGTAATTTTCGTGCTGTATTGCGGCAATTTTATCTTTAACCGCCACAGCTTATATATCAGATACCCGAGCGCGTCGCTCATATGGCCAACATCGCCTTTGTCCGCAGGGTCGATTGTACCCGGCTTGTAGGCTCGGTTCTCCAGATCAGCTATAAGGTGCTTGCATCGGGGGTCAATGTAAAGAGAAATCGTACCATCGCCAGCACATATCCGGGCATTAGTCGCAGCGAACCGATCCGCCTTGGGCGGGTTGCTTCTCAGGTAGTGCATTGACCGGCCCATCAATATGAGCGCCGCGTTGTCGGATATGTGAACGTAGTCGCTCTTGTGTGCCGACGTCTTACGGGCCCGGCCTGTCGCGTCGCCGTAAAACTCCCAGCCGCCCTTATGGTAAGCGTATCGTTTCGTCAGCACGGCAAGCATATCCGGCGTGTTTGAATCCCGCAGGAAAATCTCGTCGAACACTTCCAGAATCCCGTCCCGGATATGCCCGAGAATCCCGCACATCGGATTTACGTTAAAATCAGAAGACACGACAATCGTCCGGCTTGGGTTGTATGTGCAGGGTCGACAATTATACTCTTTATCGAAAGCGTGAAATATCCCGCCCGACGCGGAAATCCAGTTCGCATTGAACTGCTCATCGAAATCGCGCTCGTCCATTGTCTTGCGGGCATAGGCTAATTGCTCGGCGGGGATAATATCAGACGACGGCCAAGTGAAAGCGGCGCTGTCCGGTAGCTCGCCAGCCGCCGCCGCTTCATACCGTGTCTTAAATTCCACAGAGCCTACGCCGAACCGCTTGGGCACGCCGGTGAACAGACACCATCCGTCTCGTAAGATCAGCATCGGAAGTATAACAAGGTCGAAAGTCAAGGGCTTTATGTCGGAATTTTCGTCCATAACGGCGCCGTCCAGAGTAACCCCTTCAATTCTCGACGGCTTATCCAGCCCCACCAGATATACCTTGCTGCCGAAAACAGTAGATATGGACAGTTCGGAAATCGATACATCGGCGAGCCAGCGTTTCGGGATAAGATTAAGAAGTCGCTGCCATGCGATCCGCTTGACCTGTCCGTATGTCGGGGCGCCGTATACAAAAGTCGGATTCGGCCATGGTCTGCGAATAGCAAGGTGTCGCACTACCCGACGCAAGGCAAGCTCGGTCTTCCCGCTTTGCCTGCCGGCGGGGTTGTAATTGAAGCGGGCTTGGCTGAACCAAAGCGCCTCTTGGACACGGTGTTTTTTCCACTCAGTAATCATTTATCGCTCCGCATATCGGCATCCATCCGGGCCGCAACTTCCGCCGGTGATTCGGTTGCCTGATCGAGATCGTCGTACCCGTCGTCAATGTTGCCCCTTCTACTGTGCATGTATTTGTCATAAAACGCCACCGGGTCTTTCTGGTACAACTCATCCAGAGCATCTTTTAACTTGGCCCTGTTTTCGTCCGATTGCAAGACGGCAAGCGGTAAATCTGGAAAGCCTTTTGCCATGACTTAATCCCCGCATCTTCGACTCAGATTTTCGTGCCGCATCTCTGATTTCTGTATCTTTATCAGTTTCGCAAGCTGCCTTTGCCTGCCCGACTCAAACTTTCTTTGTTGACGCCTAATGGCACGGGGCGGCCTACCGACGCGGACCGGCGTCCTGACGGGCGGGACCTTATCCAGTTCATCTTGTATCAATGCCAGCCTATCCCAAAATGCGTCTACCAGTTCATCCATGGTCAACACTCATATGCAACCCGAGAGATACGGCGGCGATCACACAGGCAAGCCATACAGCCAGCAATGCAACCGCGTTAAATAGCACCCTTATATCTTTCCTCTTGCTAATCATGGTTGACCTCATCGGTTTTGACTGGTTTCGGCTCTTGCTGGACCCTGGTACGAGACTCGGCCTCTATCGATACCAGCACTTCCTCGAATAAATCAGCTTCATCTTGATAAGGGCTGTCAAACAAGCCCCGCTGTTCTCGTCTAAACTCAGTCATAATATGTCCCTATACCATAAATCTAATACGATTACAATCTTTTTTTTGTTCAATGTCAACTATTTTGTTTCCGGCGGTCCTGACCTGTAAGGTGGATCACGGTGCAATTATCTTCGATCCGGCTCGTCGCACGCTCTGTATACATCTTTCCAAGGGTTTCAAGACTTACGTTGCTTGTGATAAACGTCGGTAAACACGCTTCATACCGCTTATCGATGATAAAGTCCAAGGTACGCTTGGCAAACTGCGAATCTTCCCCGGTAAGGCTTGCTGTGCTGCCCAAATCTTCGATAAATAGCTTCTTAACGTCGATCACGCTCTGCATTACGTCCGATTCTTGCATATCACCCCTGCCGTACGTCCGTCTAATCTCGTACAGTAGATCGCTCCAGACGACACGTTTCGTCCATACCTGAGAGATAACGCATTGCCGTATAAGGGCCGCCATTGCCCACGTCTTGCCAACTCCAACCGGACCCCACAGATACAGGCCCTGCCCATCTTCGAGCCCTGTCATAACGCCCCGTAGCTCTACAGCCAGATCAGACATACGGGCTTCCCGGCACCGTGCAGGGATGATCCGGTATAGCAGATTGTCGGTTTTCCGCTGTAAAGCCGCTGCATGAAGCGCCTTTCGTGCGTCCTGCGCCACTTCACTACAGTGCCCGCACAAAGTCGGGGTGAACACAAGGGGCCCGATGCGCTTCGCCTCTATCGGTGTTTCGCAGTGTCTACACTCCAGATTCGATGGTAATTCCGACTTTTGAGGTTTGCCCATTAAAGTCTCCATTGCTCGTTCCTTTCCTGTTTTTATTGTCCTTTGTTTCGTTTCGTTGCCACACTATAACCGTCCGCTTCCAAGATTCCATCGGCGACAGAGGTTTACCGTTACGCCAGCCATTCGCCTCATACTTCTCAAAAAACTCATCCGCATCGACGGAATACCCCTTTTTCGCAATATACGCCTTCAATTCAACAACGGTAGGCTTTACAAAGGGTTTCGGGTGTTCTGCTACACCCTTTTTGGCTTTTTCAGGTTGACCCCCTACTGTAGAAGAAGTTGTTTCCATTGTTTTACATTGTTGTATGTGTCCGTCAGTTGTCTGTTTGTTGTCCGGCTGTTGTCCGGCTATTGTCTTGTCTTGGTATTCATGCCACTTTACGATAGTGATAATGCGGTATTTGTTAGTTTTCTGTTGTTTTATCTGTTGTCCGACTTCGAGATAGTCCAGTATACGTTCCAGCTTCGTCGGTTTGACCCCCACCTGCTCTGAAAGCCGCTTCCGCCCTGTCAGTAGTTGTCCGGCTTTTAGCGTAACCCACGTACCGCCATGACAGAACCGCGATTCCTTATGTTGTGCCAGTAGCAGAAGGGTTGTCCATACCGCGATATGGTCCGGGCTTGTGGCAATCGGGTTGTCCAGCAGTTTGCGGTGCAAGCAAATCCAACCTTCCATTGTAGACTCCTGTCTATGTACTATCCTGTAATCCGTTCAATTTTCACTGATAACGGGGCTTTTAGACTCAATGCAACCTGTCGCCTGTCTCGGTCAATATCCGTTATGACAACGACAGCAATCAGTTTCCCGCTCTCGGCATCGGTCAAGACGATCACGTCGCCGACATTGCGGGTCATGCCCATTGTGCGTAATTCATTGCCCATTATCGAATCCCTTACGAAAGCAGCGGGCAAGGGCAAACTCCTTTTCGCCCCGCCCACCTGTAGCAGAAAGATTATTAGAAGGGCTCGGCTTGGCCCGTATGCTGTCTCGGCGTCAATGGGCCTTTTTCGCCGTCGGCCTTGTCTTGTTTTTCCTGTCTTTCGACCTGCAATGTTGCCGGTACGAAAGCCGTTACGCAAGCAACACACAGCCAATTTTCGACGCCGACAAGTCCTATACCGTAATTGTCGCAATCGTCCGGTCGACCACAGAGGGGGCAATTATCAAACATAAAGCCCCGCCATTCTTTAAGCTCAAACTGGAGTCCGTCTTCCTTGATTATATCCTTGACGGAGACTAAAAAATTATGCTTTTTTCTGTGTCGCTCGTCGGCCTGTGTAATCTGCTTTTCCAGTAGTGTTTGGAGTTTGTCGGAGATTGTAGTTGAATCTGACATGTCCTGTTCCTTAAAAGTAAAATCCTATTCCTGTTAATGCTGCCACTACCATATTATAGGCGTTTTTCTGGATAAAACAACTCATAACACCGTAACCCCTTGCCACTGATACACTTAAAATCTTTATTTTTCCTGTGTGGACACCTGTTTTTTAGGATTTCAGATCCCGCAGCTTCTTTATCGTCGCCTTGCACGCCCGGAGAAAACTGTACGCTTCCCGAATCTCCGCCCGGCCCGCGACAGAGGTTCCGCCGTGTGTGATCGACGCCGCCGTGCATCGGGCAAGACCCTCCGGCGTACGTGGTCCGGGCTTAATCACCTGATTTGCCATGGGAAATGCTACCGAAAGCAGCTTGCCCCCCGGATTCGACGGTTACGTGCTCTACAACCATCTTTTGGCCCCAACCGTCCCGGTGCTTCTTTAATGTTTCGACCTGTATAGCATACGTCCGCATCAACTTGACGGCTATATTGGTGTATTGTTGCATGAAATCAACGTCGTGGCGCACCTTCATTGCCCTGTCCATCCACCGCATCGCCATATTGGTGCAGCCGATCATCTGGACGATCAACATCGCTTCCAGTTCGTCCCGGGGCTCCAAGGCGGCGACCGCAGCCCTGACCTTATCGAGCGTCACCGGCGTGCGGAAAGTCCCGGCAACCTGCAAAAGCAACCCCTGCGGCATTGTGAATTGTTTAGCTAACATCAAGTCGCTCCAACTGTCGGGTGAGCCGTGCGGCGGCACGGTGAATTACTCAGCAAGCGGAAGTTGCCGCCAGCGGCATCCACAAACAACGGGTCCAGCTCGATACTATGAGGACCTATGGACGGTACCTCATCCCCGGACCCACTCGCCCCAACTGTGAGCGGGGTGCCGTCTGTTTCGATAAAGCAGTTGTAATCATTGTAGATAATTGACGAAGCAGTAGTGTGTAAAGCCACAGCGCCCGGGGCGAGACTGAAAATGTTATTGAGTACAATCACCCTGTCAGCACTTGCCACCGAGACGGCAGCGTCCGACAGATTGTAAAATGTGTTTCCAGTTACCACCGCACCAGACCCTGCACTTGCGACACGAACTCCCCACTGGCCCCCACTTATAATGCACCCCATAACTGTGCAGAGGGTGCTTATGATTTGTGCCATAATACGAGTTGCGAGAACTTTCGACACGCAAGCCATTAGCATCCCGCCATGTGCCCTGAAAACATAATGGTGATGTGTTATATCGTCATGTGCATAACAGCTTATAAAAGACATTCCACTTACGGTTGCATTAACAATCTGAAACATATCACTGAATCTGCAATTTTGCAGAAGGATAGCAAGTGAATTGGCGTCTGCAAATTCTATCCCGCGATCTGTAGCATTATTCGCACCTGTAAGATGGATATTTTCCAAGACACAGTTTTCTATACTTACTCCAAACGTCATTACGTCATAAGCGCCGCCGTCGGCATCGAGCGTAACGCACTTGGTCAAATCAATGGACCCGTTCCGTAGTATTTGGAAGGGTGTTTCGTAATACGTACCTCCTCTGTCCATATCGCCGGGGATAGTATTATATCCATTTACACGCTTGAACGTGTTGTTGACCAAGTTTCCGCCGACTGCAAAACTAATGGTGCCCGCTAATGTCTCGTCAAGATTAGTGTGGATTGCAACGCTATTCGTATTGGCATCTGTAGAGCTTATTCCATTCCACAATGTAGCAAAAGCACCGCCGATGTTTATATCAACGCTTGCATCACCTGTACCGTTAATGCCTGCACACTCAATCCAGTCGCCGCCCACGTGAACGTCTGTAACTGTATATCGCCCGGTTGTAACGTCTGTGTTGGGTACAGGGGTTTCAATCACATAAACAACCATACCAATCTCAATATCAATAAATGCAGCGGCCCCTAAAGTAAGACGTTCATTAGCAGACGTGTAAGCAACTGCACCCTGTGCCATAATCGGGGCTCCGGTTGCACCCATTAGTTTCGCCAACGCTGTCGCTTCATCACTGGCCGCAACCTCTGTGTCCCACCAGTCCTGCGTACAGCCACCGGCAAGGACAATGCGTCCACTCTTATCACCGCGACCGCCTACAAAGAACATACTTTTTTCTTCGGTAAATACTTCGGCCATGATATGCCCCTTTTAAGATGTTGCAAGGTTCTCGTAATAATCCGCCGCCCACTGGTACCGGTGTAGCAGTACGTTTCCGGCGTAAGTGATTTTCTCGAATATAAAGTATTGCAGCCCCTGGTACACATTTTCCAACGTGTCCGGCTGAATACCGTCGTAATAACCGTCGTCGTCGCCGCCCCCGTGCGTAAGAGCAATATCCTTACCGCCGCCGATACCGATGTAAATGGGCTCGTCGCCTGACATAGACTCGGCAACATTGACAGCCGTAATGGTTACATAGCCAGCTTGCCCAACGTCTATTGCATCAATGTCGAATTGGTCGTTGTAGTGCTTTGAACTCTCAATGCGGATATAATCATCTGTAGTCAGACCTGTGGTGTTCATCGGAATCTTTACCTGACCACCGCCTAAAAGTACCACTGCAAGCCCGGTAGAATCTCCGGCGGGGATTGTGGCAATGTTAGCCTGCGCGGACGTGCTAATGTCTTCGTTTTGGAATACACCATCCTGTTCGGTTACTTCTATTTGTCCCGACGCGGTGCCTGCGTTCCAGTTGCCGCCCGTCTGCGATATTGCATGTACCAACGCGGTCGCCCCGCTTGTATCACCTGTGATAATATCACCTGCGATAATTTTTTCTGTACCCCCGCCGGTAAATGCCAAGACCCCTACCGGGTGCCTGCGTTCACCCTCAAAGATAGATACTTCTATCGTTGCGGTGTTTACCGGATCGCCGCTCTCGACGTCCACCAGCCCCGTTGCTTGTAGCAGTGCGTCGCTGCCCATAAAGACTACATTTTCTTTCGCCATGATATTCTCCGTTGTTTAAGATTGATCCGCGCTAAACTCACCTTCAACCGCCGGACGTGATTTCAATTTTCCCGTCCCTGCGGTTGTACTTGTAATCTGACCTGTGATTTTCGGTTCGCTCTGTAACTGCCCAACCCGTAACCCATCGGGTATAACAAACTGCCATGCACCTATATCCGGTATTCCCGAACAGGCACCCATATCCGGCATCGCATCATATATCGACATAACTACCTCACAATTAAAGTACAGTCCAGAACCCGGCATTTGGCGGTTCGTTGTTTGTGCTTGCAAGGATGCAGATATAAAACACGCCATGCCAACAAACAATATCGTCTACAGCGAACACCGTCGTTGCATCCCACGTCCGGCGCCCGCCCGGGTAGATACTCGCCGTCCCTTCAAAGGCGACAGCGTTTGGGGTGCCGATAAGATTAGAACTTACCAGAGCCGACCATGAACCGCCGTGCGATGTTACATCGGTATAATTAAAGATGCTCGATATGTGAGCGTCGGTACCGAACTGCAACAACTCATTGCCGCCGCCGTCCTTTTCGTCGCCGATAAGGAAGTTGATTCTCGTCGCATTGTCATGCTGGACACCGAATAGAAAACCCAACTTGCCCGGACCTATCAGCAACTTATAATCGCCGTTATACTCTGACGGCGTGCTGTCTGCAACCTTTTTCAGACCGATTATAGATATGGTCCATAGCTGCGGTGCATTTCCGATCCCGCCGTACCCTGTAAAACTATCCCAAAGCACATTGCCGCACGGCGGCACGTTGCTTAATGTCAGCCATTCAAGCTCGTTTTCGCCCGGCAGTTCGAGATTGTTATCGATCAGGCTTTCAAAAATGCCGGATATTTCCTCCCACGTTTCCGCACCGAGAAAAAAGTCGTGGTAAATTATATCGCCGTCGTTGTATTGGTCGGGGTCCGGTGCCTCTACAATCTCATCGATTTCGTCGTCTTGGAAACAACATATATCGTCCCGGACCATATTGATTGTTTGGTCGGTATATTCTGCGAGATAGACTTCCTTTGAAAATACGCAGCCGAACACCAGCCAGTCATATCCTATAGGTAAATCGAAGTACAGTTCGGCGCCGGTGTCGGGGTCGGCGATCATATAGCCGCCGTTGCCCACCCCGTCTGTCGAATACAGAAGATGCACCCGGTCGTGCGCGTCGAAAGCAACTCTTATATCCACCATGTTGCCATGCGGTTGCTTCCACTGCGAGACTAACGCCGGATTGAATTTCTCGACTATATCACCACTGGCGACAACGACGTAACCCTCGCTATCGCATTCGACATTGCGAATTGTATTCCCCTGCGTTCCAGTGTTGACAATAGCGGATGCAACCTGTGTGTTATCGGCGGGTAGATACTTGAATATCCTGTGGAAGTTCGGCGAGACGCCCGCGGGACCGCCGACCACGAAAATCTCATCGTCCTTATTGACCGCAATATCGCCAGCATAAGAAGCGCCTGCATATAGATCGTCGGACCATTCCAGCCCGCCGTCTCTGTCATATTTCTGTATAGAAAACCCGCCAACTTCCGGGCCCAACGCGAGATATATACTACACTCGCTGTCTGTCGCCATGCCATTGACTTGCAGCTTACTGACTGTCCAGTCCAAGGCACCATTAGCCAGATACTTTTTCACCCATCCTGTAGGCACGCCCAACACCAAATGCCAGCCAAATATAATTGCATTGCCCTCGACGTCAGCAACAACCTTAAAAAACGGTGCGGTGTTTTCTCCTGACCATATCGTCTCGCCGGTTCGAGCGTCCAGCTTGTAGAAATTGTCCGTCCCTGGTGTTGGGTCCGCCCCGACTACATACAGGTACCGCCCGTCTCTTGTCAGTGCACACTCTCGACCAAACGTATCGCCCGGCACGGTTGGCATGAAAAGTTGTCTGACCCAAACGGGATCGTGTGCACTATTCAACCTCACGACGGTTCCGTAGTGTCCGGCACCGGGAAACGCAAACGTGCGGCTGATAATAATGTCCTGCATAATGTGGACCCGGTCGTCAGCATCGTCTGCGGATATAATTCTGTCTGGATGGGCGATTAGTGTCATGTCCCAAACCTCGCACCATTGAAGATTTGCCCGACGATATACCATGTAGGCGTCCCGTTGACGTCCACTTGGTTGATAAAGACGGCATCGCTTTTATGCAAGCGCGGCGACGCATATTTCAATGTGGTGCCGTTAATAATTATCGTTTCGCACTCTATCGATACACTCACAACCGCCCACCAGTCCGTATCAGTAACAATGTGGTTCAGGTTGCCCGCCTGTACTGACGTGTACTCTATGCCGGTCCCTACCCCTTCACAGTTCGCCCCCTGTCCGAAAGTCGTAACCGCATCCCATAAGGGAACGTCGACACCGGGGTAGACGCTCATGGTGCCGACAGCTTCCGCATCCGATTTGCAGTAACCCAATTTGTCAAGACCCGTGTTTTCTGACGGGATTCGCCTTACGTGAACGCCGCGGCTGTCCCGGTAGTATTGCACGTTAGTGGAATTAAGAAGGCCTGCAACCAGATCGATCAACCGATTATATCCAAGATCCGTCGGCTGCCCGCCCGGGCCGATATATTCCTTTTCTTTGCTCATGCGAATACATCCGTAAAATCAGACGCTATATAGAAGATTTTGGCATGGTCGGCGCCGTCGTATATCCGCTCAAAGTCGACGTCCGCCCCTGTTTTCGATGGACGCGGAAAGTAATTCCAGCCCATAGGTGAGCCCTCACTGCCGTTGTCTTTGTGCAGAAATCGAAGCGTGATCCGGTATATCGTCCTGTCGAGCGTAACCTCAGCGGCGACAGACGGGGCGGCATAGAGCAGCGTCCCGGGTGCGAACGTCTGGCCCATGTCGCTTGACGTTATCGCGGACGTGTTTACCTTGCCGATGTGGTCGAAGATGGTAGACGGGATCACATACGCACCGCGGATCGTGTAGAGCCATTCTTTGCCGTGGCTCAACTTGCCCGGTGCATCAAACGGGGCAATACTCTCACGGCCCCCGCCTGTACCCCAATAGAGCCCTTGCGTAGTCATGGTCAGAAATTCAGTCGTGTCCAGGATTTCCTCTGAAAGCGTAACAAAACCGTACCTATCCGATGCGATCCTGTTAGCGACTTCGTAATTTACATCGATAATCACTCCGGGATAATTCGCATACCTTGCATCCGCTGCAACCGCCGACACGCGACCAAACGGCTTTACAACAACGCTCGTCGCTACCAGAGCGGGAATATCCGGGCCATAAGGTGCGGGGTAGTGTATCAGCACGTTACCGCCAACGCTCTCGGCATAACCTAACAGTTCCCGGACCAAAGATATTCTATCTCTTGACAGGCAATGCAGCTTCCGGGTTGCGCCCACGCCGCCCCATGCACTTGCGATCATTTCCTCCGGTGATCCGGCAAGCTCTCCGAAATAAGTCGTAACTACGTTTCTTATAAATCTGACAGTTCCCGGTTTATCCATTAGCCTATCCCTTAAAAGCGTTTTGATCCAGTGTTCTGCATGCCTGCACCCGCCCGTCCCTGTTCTTTAATCTCTCGCAGTTCGTTTTCCATCTTGGTCAATACGGCAAGCGATTGCTCATCAACTCTTTTCGCCCCGGTAGCAATCTGATTCCAAGACGACTGAAAGCCAGCCAGCCCGACCTGAGCCATTTCGTCCGGCGTTTTCTTTGCCAGCCGTATCGCCTCTTCGAGTTTCGCTTCCATCCGTTCCCGGCGTGCCGTGTCATGTAATTCGCCGTATATCTGCTCGGGGTCAAGCCCCGTTGTCTTGGCGGTCTCTTTTGCTTCATAGTACCGCAGAAATTTCTCAGCTTCGGCCTTTTCCTTTTCATAGCCGCCGACTTTATCGTAGTAGTCTGCTAATGCCCGGTTGCGTTCCTCAGTTCCCATTACGGCGGTACGTGCTTCGTCTTGGGCCTTCTTTGCAGCCGCATACGCTTTTGCCATCGCCGCCCTTGCGTCGGCTCTCGCCACGGCTGCCGCCGCGTGTACTTTTTTCTCAATAGCGAATTGCCGCTTCTTTGCTTTGATCGCTCGCTCGTTTGCGGTCTTGGCGGCCATCCGTTCCCGTTCCTCAAACGTCGATCCGCCTTTTAGTTCTTTCCTGTTTTTCCAAATGTCCTTAATAGACTGGATGGTATTGAACTTTTTCAACAACGCAATCAGCACAATAAGGGGCGCAATGAAAAGACCGATAGTGCCGATCATGCCAGCTTTGACAGCCAGCGACGCCTTGCCAAACGCGACCATTGCAAGGCGGGCTTTCACAAGCAACGTAACCATTTTGCTCGTACTGGTTTGCCATGCCTTTGCGGGAAACAGTGGAAGCGTCCCTTTGAGTTGTCGCTGCGCCGCTATCGCCTTGGAAATGATAAACCAGCCCCGCATCGCTTTGACGCCCCGCAGAATCCCTTTTGTCATGCTGCCGATCCAGGGTAGAAATGGTGCAGAAATCAATGCCAGAAGCGCACCCAACATAAGCCGCGGGTTTTTGGCCATGAACACCATAAGCGGTTTGAGCCGTGAAAGTGCATCGCTGATCGCATCCATCCACCGCCTGACGTTTTCCGTTACGAGTTTTTGATTCTCGTCGGCCCATTCCTTCACCGATTTCGCAACCGCACCTATCTTTTTCAGAAGCGGGGCGCCGATCACTTCGGCAATATCGCCGATTGTATTCCATAGCTGCTTTAACTTTCCTGTGGTAGAAGACGCCGCGGCTTCCGCCAACTCAAAGGCACTTGCCCCGATTAGCAAAACCTCGTTGAATTTCTCTTGCGACGTCAACCCCTCATCGAGTACGATCCCGTACCGCGTCAGCATCTGTGTTTGGCCCTGAGACGCCCGACCAACCAGCATCATAGCCGTACGCAAATCCAATTTGTACTTTGCAGCCAAGCCTATCGCAGCTTTCGCCGCCGCTTTTAATTGAGCCGTGCTAACGCCAAGGTTTTTAGCGTACGCCATTTGTGCGATAATTTCCTCATCGCCAAACTTGGTAGTCTCTTGTAATGTCGCCGCGTACTTTTTGAGCCCCCGCATATTCTTTTCGGTTGCGTCGCCAGTCTTCCGCAGGGCCGCGGCAAGCGAGACCTCGGCATCTTCTTGGACCGCAGCGGCCTTTGTCGCCCATGCCAGTGCAGCGACAAGAGCGACGCCTATCGCTATTGCAGCACGTCTCGCCATGCGACGCATACCGGCAAAGCCGCGTTTCAGCATCGCATTTGCCTTTGCCAGCGATCCTTTGAGCGGCGCCAGCTTGGCATTTATGTCGACGATCAACTCGGCTAATTTTTCTTTGATTGCCATACGATTATCCCTCGATCAGCCTGATTCGGTGCTTTTTGACCCGGACAGGGTGCCGAACTGTCCTGACACGGTAGAAAACCCGTACAAGCGTCCTGTTGACCTGTGGCGCCCCGGGTGCCTCTGAGCGATACGACGGGGTCGGCGGGGCCGCGTTTGCCGTCTGGTGGTCCTGTGGCGGCCTGATTTCACAGCCAAACACACATACAAGAACGAAAGTCAGCACGATCAACCAGAAAAACTTACGATAAGTCATAATTTCTCCAATATCAGCTTAATATCTGTCTTCATTTCCCGGACGTCTTTTCTGAACTCCACAAGGTCCGCGGTGTTTTTCTTGACCTGTCCCTCTTGCCGGACCGCCCATATCACCGGCGCGACAATGAATAGAATCGCGGCCATGAAAGCTACCAGCGTCGACGTGTTGCCGTTCCATATCTTCTTTGCCATGTTGCACCTTTTAGTTTAGAATCACTTGACAAATCTATCAAGTGCCTGTTTGCCGTCGAGCACGAAAGCTCTGATATTCCGGCCCTGACATTTTCACAATGCCGGTGCCATCCTTACCACCCGACAGATACGAGAATATCTGCGCAGGCGACATATCACTAATCTCGGCGGCGGTCCAACCATACATTTTGGAAAGCAATCGAAACGCCGTCTTCATATTCCTTGCAGTGTCGGCGGGCGATGCTCGGGTCCCTGTGGCGCCCTTGGGTGTCTTCGGTATGCTGAGTTTGCATATCAAATCCATCAAGTCCGATTGCTGATCCTGACTGTGTCGCCGTGTCCAACGACGGACGGCCCGGCGTGTCATGGTAGGGTCGGCCCGGTGCAATGAATAGTACAGAAAATCTACCACGGCCCGGGACTTGTCGACCTCATACATATCGCCGAACGCCTGCCACTCGCCTACAGATACGTAGGAAACAAGCAACACGCCCCGGCCTGTCTTAAACACGGTTGGACTGCCAGTAATCGGGTTCACGACTAGTCGGCACCGATAATGAAAATATCCGCAGCGCCTGCAGAACCGGTGATCGTAAGCGTATCGTCTGCGCCAAGGGTCAAGCCCGTGGGGTTCAGATACATAAACGTGCCGCCGTCGACCAACTCGAACGTGTCCGTAACCTTGTCGCCGAAAATGTTGATGGGGTTTGCACCCGCACCGATTTGCACCGTGTCTCCGGAGTTGTTCTTGATGTAAATTGCGTGTAAGGTCAAGAGCGATAAACCGTCTCCGTGCGGATCGTTCATCGAACCATCGTTCAGCACAAGCACTTCCGGGTTGCCGAGCGCAGCTTCGCTGCTGTAAAACTTGATGGTTCCGCCCGTCTTGGACATTCCCAAACTTGCCAGACTTATTTTGGCTTTCACTTCTCCCTGACCATAATCTTTGTCGCCAGTTGCTGTTATATTCAGAGCGATATTTGCCACTTCGTTTGCCATAATCTTGCTTCCTTAAAAAAACTCGTTTCGATTTACTATTCCGCCGCGTGGTAGGAAGTCGCGCTATCGGCGCTACAACTCAGCGCAAAACCGACCAACGCACCGCCCTCAACATCGATTTCCAAAGAAGACGTGTCGATTATCATGGTGTAGGGTTGGGTGTCGTGTTGGAATTGAACGCTGATAATCTGTCCGGGCCGGAAAGCTGCGGGAACTTCGGATTCGCCGTCTTTCGCATAGACCGAAATTTCCCACGTCGCGTCCAGGTTCCCCGGCACTCTGTGGTTTTTCCCGTCTGTCTGACTGGACACGAAAGCCTGATTTTCCGCAGCCTTGCCCTTTGTCTGCGTCCTGACGTCATAGGTGGACAGATCACCAAGAGTAACCAAGCCCACCGCTGAATAAGTATCACTTGCCATAATCGTAATCCCTTCTTAATTAACACATTTCTGTAAATCTGATTTCTGAAACATCTTTATCGCAGGCCGCATGAACGGCTGCGCTGCTCTCTTGGCGGTGCCGAACTCAATAGCCGAAGCATGGTCCGCTGTCGCCACAACACTATCGCCGGTCGCTTGGATGCTGCTCTGTAGCTCGCCGCTCTTGACGACTACTATTCTCCGGGCCTTTGCCGCGATAACTTCCGCGATCCGGCCCGGTATGCCTTCGACCTTGCTTTCCAAGTGTCGCTGCACTCTTGCACCATGCCATTTTAGCCGGTTCATATGGCCCTCGCTCTCACAATGTAAGTAACATTGATTTGCCATACGCCCTCGACTTTTCCCATTAGCGTGCTTCCCGGCGGTCTCACACAAGACAGAAAAGTATACCCGTCGATGGTAAGGGCGGCAAGGTCGAACCGTGCGAGTAGAGCCGTGTATGCAGCCAACAAATCGGACCCGTCAGCGTTATCATCGAACAGGTTAAACTGTATCGTCCATTCCTCTGTATAGTGTCCGCCGGTCGCTCTGTCTTCTGGCGAACCGACAACCAACTGCAATACAGAATAAGGAAAGTCGGCCCGGTCGTCGGCTTCGGTATTATACAATGCCAACGCCGTCAATGGAGCCCCTGCGCCACGGTAGTGAGCAAACACAGTATCGAATAAAGCCTTCATGCGATTCTCCGTAATGCAATTTTGTACCGCCGACCGAGATTGTTAATATCCCGCACGTCGACTATCTCGAAAACATCGCCAAGGTAGATTATACGGTCGGAGACTTTCACAACAACGCCCGGGATCACGCGACAAATCAACACAGCGTCCAAGAAATAACTTTTCTTGTCGAATAGTATCTTTTCGGCGCCGGTTTTCCACTTTATCGCACACTGCCAGTCAGTCGCCAGCGTTATAGTGGTTTCAGCTTGCCCGGTAGACGTGGCGGTCCGTACAGGCCTGACCACGTCTACCCCACAATTATACACCCGCAGGCTCGGGCTGTGCGACTGGACTTCGATTGTTGTGCCGTTAATACGCATCTTGCCACCTTATACCATTCTTGCGCGAATCAAAGTCATCGGACGATTGCACAAACAAAGCGGATTGCTTTGCGTGTCGATCATAACGCCCTTGTCGAAAGCCATTTTTTGCTGTTTGGCGTAGTAAGGCTTCCCGATCGTGTTGACCGTCTCGATGTAATCCGCAGGTGCAAACGCGGTTGTGAAAAGGCCCGGAGCCCCGACAGGGAAACAGTGGCAAGCGCCAGCGTCGATAAAATTGACCGTGCCGACACCGCCGC
>SDBT01006014.1_pt1 | contig 20267 bp, 19 predicted proteins | sample 2277101 | NCBI WGS metagenome assembly SDBT01 (sample SAMN10404973, study PRJNA504765) | marine sediment metagenome | isolation source: marine sediment core GS10_PC15, 103 cmbsf | place: Arctic Ocean: Southern Knipovich Ridge | collected 2010 | reverse complement strand
TCCACGCTTGCCGTCTCGTAGTTCAGCCCGGCGTGGACGAAGATGTTCTTGCGCTGGTCCCTCTCCTGCAAAGCCGCCAGCCCGTTATACCCGTTCATGCGATTGCTCGTCTGCGAGATAAAACGCTCGACGTTGTTGGTGACGCGAGCCCTCAGGGAACCGCTGCTCAGACGGATCCCCGGTATTTTCGATTCATCGTTGGAGGTCTGCGACCCGCCCTCGGCGAGTGCATCCTGGGCGAGCAGCCCCCACAAGACGACCACCGCACCGGCCGCCGCTGGAATTATTAATCGCATCATGATCTGCTCCTCAATAGAGACCAAACGCTTCACCGTGACGATTTCGAATATTTCCACCCGTATGGCGCTAAGCCCAATAAGATCCACTGCATTATAACCGCTCAATTCTTACCCTCAAGAACCTCCTGACCGCGAATGCGATCGGTGCGGTGCTATAATGCGATGTCAGCCCCCGCAGCGGGCGGGGCAAATGGAGCGAATACCATTCCAAAGGGGACCCGCCATGAATGCCAGCGACATCATGACTCGACACGAGGTCTGGGCCTGCGGTGAATCCGCGACCGCACGGGAAGTGGCGCAGATGATGATGCAGCACAACGTGGGGGCGATACCGATCCTGGACGATCAAGGCCGCCTGGAGGGTATCGTCACCGACCGCGATCTGTGCTGCAAGCTGATCGCCGAAGAGCGCAGCTGCGATACGCCCATCCGCCAGATAATGTCCGAACCCGTCCAGTGCGTGCATCCTGATACGCCTCTGTACGAGATCGAATCGCTGATGAGGCAGCACAGGATTCGGCGGCTCCCGGTGGTCGACGATGAAATGCACCTCAAGGGCTTCATCTCGGTCGGGGATCTGGCCTCGCATTGCGCCAGCGTCGAGGAAGAGCACGAGCTGGTCGGAGTCATGGGCGCCGTCTGCGCATCCGCCACGCCTTGAGAGAAGGCTAACCGGTAGACAGCGGCGCTCATTGCATGGAAGCAAATGTCGAACCTCCCTGCCGGTAGGCAGGTAGGGAATCCCACCGCCTAATGAGGCGATGGGACGCGATTTCTGGATAACTCGAAATCCCCCGAGTCAGTTGGACTCTTTAACCCCAGGTATCCCCTGGAGGGTCTCGATGAGAGGCGGGAGGTCGCCCGTCAATATCTCCCACACAATCGCCATGTCCACGGAATCGTACCCGTGAATCAGCCTGTTGCGCAGGCCCACGATCTCGCCCCAGGGAAGATCGCCGTGCTGAGCCTGCGTCCCACCGGAGACGCGCCCCGCCGCTTCTCAGATCATTTCAAGCAAGCGGACCAGGGCGAGCGCGAGAACTCGATCCGCTTCCAGGTCCTCGCGGGAGCGCCCTTCCTTCAGACCCACCGCTTCTCGGGCGAGGTCGAGCATATGTCGCATTCGAACCGTGTCGTCACGCGGCGGCATATTGCACCTCGGCGTGGGCGAGGATCTCGTTCCGGAAGTAAGGACTGAGAAAACGCGGTGTGTTCAAATCCACCTTGTGCCCGATGATCTCAGCGAGTTCAGTTTCCATCGCGAAAAACGCCAGCCCCGGGACGTGTCCTTCCTCAAACTCGACCAGGACGTCCACGTCGCTTTCAGGAGAGAAGTCATCTCGCAGGACTGATCCAAAAAACGCAAGGCGAACGATGTGATTGCGCCGGCAAAACTCGGCGATTTGCTCTTTGTCGAGTGCTATTTTCGCAGCCATCTTCGTTCCCTGTCGAACCGACTCTTGTCGCACGCTGCAATCATACAGAGACCGAACCGGCTTTAGAAGTCAGCTCTCAGGCGCCTCCGATCCCGATTTGCTTATCTTGGAGGATCTGGCAGACCGCGCAGCCTCCGCGGAGGATTACCTGATAGAAGCTTTCCTCGTTCGTTCGCACCTTTCTGTGCATCCGTGACGTTCGAAGAGTTCATGGGCATTCGCTCCGCTGCGAGCGGTTCAGTTGATGGAGACGTGCAGTTCGTCGTATCGCAGGTCGATATAGCGGTTGAGCCCGGCGAGTTGCCCGCCGTGATCTTCGGCGTACTCGTCGAGATAGGAGAGCTTCCGCTCGGGTGAGATCACGTAATCCCCACCGGGTAGGGGAAATCGCCCGAAGCGAATGTCCGTCGAACCGCCGCGCCCCACCTGAGCATACATTCGCAGGTGTGGTTCGGCGCGCGAGATTCGCCCGGCGAAGTTGCGAACGTCGATGGCGGTGATCTGATTGGCGTACGGTTTGTTGTGGACCAGTCCGAGCACTCGCAGCCCCGTGGCGAGGTCCGCCCCGCCCCAGGCATCGCCCACCGCAGGAACGGGGGCCTGCACACCGTTGATCATTACGTAATGGACGCGGGAGAGTTTCCGCCCGGGCGGTGCGTCGTCGCGGTCCAGGTAAAAGGTCACCTTCGCGGCTTCCGCAAGCGCCCATTGCGGAACCTGGGCGGCCGGGAGGCGGACGCCCTCGGCGTCAATGTAGGCGTATCCCTTTCCCGTGTGGACTTTCGCGACGGCTACGCGGAAAGCGGCGCCAACTTCCACGACGGCCAGCGAGCGGTCGCTATCCAGACGCTTCTCCACGCGATGCACCTCGCGGACCCACGGATTGGCCTGGGCGCGGCGCATTACGGTGGCGGTGAGCTGCTTGTCATAGTACTTCGCACCGGAGGGCAGAAGGGTCGCGCCAATCTGTCGACCGAGGGTGAGCGGCATCCACGAGGGTAAATCCGTCAGTGCGACCCGCAGCTCGCATGGGACCGCGGTGATCCTTCCCGAAAGCACGCGATGCTCCATCTCGCGGAAACCGAGCGCGCCAACTGTCGCCAGGACTGCTGTTATCGCGGTCCACGTGAATGCCTTCTTCCAGTGCGACGAGGCGGAGGAATCATCGTTTCCCAATCCCAACTTACTCCCCTGGGGACGTTGCTTTGGCTTCTTGGTCTTCCGTGACATGTTTTGTTTCCTTAGTCCGTTCTGCTGCAAACCGGGTCTCGCTCCATCGCCATCTGCACCAGGCGATCGGCGAGCTGTTCGAAGCTGATTCCGGCGTGGGCGGCGGCCATAGGCAGCAGCGAGTGGGCGGTGAAACCGGGAATCGTGTTGAGCTCGAGCACTTGCAGTTCGCCCGCCGGGTCGAGAATGAAGTCCACGCGCGAGAAGTCGCGACACCCCAGCGAGCGGTGGGCGGTCAGCGCCTCCTGCTGCGCCGCTTCGACAATTCCCGAATCAAGCCCGTGCTCGAAGGAGTATTGAGTACCGGCGTCGTCGGTGTACTTGGCGTCGTAATCGTAGAATTCGTTCCTGGGGATGATTTCCAGCAGCGGCAGCGGCTGGTCCGCGAGGATTCCGACGGTCAGTTCCCGCCCTTCGACGAAGCCTTCAAGCATTACCCGGCCGTAATCGTCGAGCATCTCTTCGAGGATTCTGTCGCGCTTGGTGGTATCGCGCACTATGTAGATGTCGATGCTGGACCCCCCATCGACGGGTTTTATAACCAGGGGCGGGGGAATTTCTTCCAGCCAGTACTTCAGGACCTCGGGCCCGTGGAAATCCTCTATGATCATCCAATCGGGAGTGGTCAGTCCGCATCGTCTGAAGATTTGCTTGGCCGCGGGCTTGTCCATCGCCAGTTCGCTCGCCCGCGCACCGGACCCGGTGTAACGCAGTTCGCGCTCTTCGCAGAGCGTCTGGACCTCTCCGGATTCACCGAACGGACCGTGCAATGCGATGAACACTGCGTCTATGGCGTCGCGGTCCAGGGCGGAAGTATCTGAGGCGGATATGTCGCTGCGGGTAACGCGGTGTCCGATTCGCTCAAGGGCGTCGGCGATGAGTGTTCCGCTCATGATCGATACTTCGCGCTCAGCAGACTCTCCACCCATCAATACAGTGATATCCAGCGGGCGCTCGGTTTGTACCCGTTCACACTCAGCCCCGTTATCCATGCCGCCGGTACCATCCATCTCACCAGACCTCGACTTCCATTTCCAAATATACCTCGAATTTCTTATAGACCGTCTCGCGGATCTCCTCGACGAGTTTGAGGACGTCGAACGCCTTCGCGCCCTTACCCGCGATGATAAAGTTCGCGTGCTTCTCGGAGACCATCGCTCCACCGAAGCGTTTCCCTTTAAGCCCGGCGCGGTCGATGAGCGCCCCGGCGGAGAGGCCCCGCGGGTTCTTGAACATGCACCCGGCGTTGCGGCGGGCGAGCGGCTGGGTGTTCTTCTTGTATATCCAGATCTGCTTGACCTGCTTGAGGATTCGGTGCGGGTCCTCTTCGTTGAGGCGAAACTCCGCCGCAAGTATGAACTTGGCGGAGATGTTCGTGGAACGGTACGCGAACGCCAGATCGTCCCGATAGCGCGTGAATATCTCCCCATTGTCCGTCATCACGTGTACCGCCTCGACGATGTTCCCGATATCACCGAAGGCGCCCCCGGCGTTCATCTTCACGCACCCCCCGATGCTCCCCGGTATTCCGGTAAGGCATTCGAGCCCGCTGAGCCCATCGCGCACGCATCGCAGAACGAACCGGCCCATGTCTGCTCCGGCGCCTACCTTCACCCCGCTGTCCGTCCGCTCGGTCTGCGTGAACTCATCGCCGCTGAGGCGGATGACGGCGCCTTTCACACCGGAATCGTTTACGAGCAGGTTCGCCCCGGCGCCCATCACGAAGATGGGGATCTCGTTTTCCCGGCAGCGTGCGGTCACGGCGGCGAGTTCATCGACCGTTCGCGGTTCGATAAAGTACCTCGCCGGCCCGCCGATCCCGAACCACGTGTACGCAGAAAGCGGGACGTCTGTCTTAACTATCTCTTCCAATCCAGCGAACAATTTCATCAGCGACTTCCCAGATATTTCCGGCGCCCATCGTAACGACCAGATCGCCCTCTTGCAGTGTCTCCGCAGCGTAGCGGGCGATTTCGTCGAAGGTCTCAAGGTAGATCGCCGACCCGCCGTTCAGGCGGATCTGGGCGACCAGGTCCTGCGAGGAAATGTAATCCTTCTCCAGTGCGCTATCACGCACAAAGTAGATGTCGGGTACGATCACTTCGCTGGCGGCGGCGAAGCTGCGTGCGAAGTCCGTCAGCAAAAACCGCGTGCGCGAGTGCTGGTGCGGCTGAAAGATGCACAGGAGGCGCTTGGGTTCGTAGCGGTCGCGGAGGGCCCGCAGTGTGGCCTGGACCTCCGTGGGGTGGTGGGCGTAATCGTCCACGACGGTAACACCCCCGCTTTGAGACTTAAGCGTCATGCGCCTCTGGGCGCCTTCGAATTTCGGGAGCAGTTCGGCGATCTGCTCGCGGTCGATCCCAGCGTGATGCAGGAGCCCCACGGCGGCGAGTGCGTTGCACGCGTTGTGGCGCCCGGGCATCGGAACCGAAAGGCGAGCGAACTTCTGCTCGCGGTAGAGCACGTCCATGGTTATGAGTCCGCGGTCGGTGGAGAAATTCGTGCCCGTCCACGTGCACCCTCCGATCAATCCGAACGTTTCGACCTCGCAGGTTCCCGCCCGCCCCACCGCATGTGCGTTGCGGTCCTCGGCGTTTACCAGCAGGAGCCCATCTGGGGGAACGAGTGCGGCGAAGGCGCGGAACGCCTCCACGATCCCCGCGAGATCCTCGTAGCAATCGAGATGGTCTTCCTCGATGTTCAGTATCGCTCCCAACTGCGGGCGAAGGTTCAGAAAGCTGCGATCGAACTCGCACGCCTCGGCGACGAAGTGCTTTCCTTCGCCGACCCCGCTCGGTCCTCCGAGCTGTTCGACGGTGGCTCCGATGATGAAGCTCGGGTCCGCACCGGCCGCCGAAAGCACATACGCCACCATCGCCGTCGTCGTGCTCTTCCCGTGTGTCCCGGCGACGGCGATGCCCACTCGCTGCGACATCAACCGCCCGAGCATCTGAGAATACTTGATGACCTCGCACCCGCGCTGACGGGCTGCGAGCAGCTCGGGGTTCTGATCGTGGATAGCGGCGGAGTAGACGACCAGGTCGCATTGCTCCGGAAGGTTGTCGGGCTTCTGGGCGATTGCGATATCCGCCCCGGCGGTGCGGAGTCGCTCTATCGCTCCGCTGGAAACCTGGTCCGATCCGGTGAGAATGGCTTGGCGATCGAGGAGCATCTGTCCCAGTGCTCGCATCCCGGAGCCCCCAGCGCCGATTAAGTGTACGCGCTCACCCTTATACTCATCGCCCCCACACTGCAAGCTCACCGCCTTTTGCCTTTCGGTCTTCATTGCTGCGCTCATCCTAATTCTCGCCCGCACCGCTGTCAAACACAGCGGGACTATACGCGCGCAGCTGCTCACGGCGCAGCCGTCCATCGACTATATCGCCCCAGTAGCGCAGTTTTCTTTAGCCGCAGACCCAAACGCCCCCTGCCCCGCAAGCGGGAGAAATGCTCATAGCTCTCTTACGTATCGGAAGCCGCAGCGGCAACCCCAGGATCTCTTCAAGACGAAACAATGGGAAGCGTCTTATTGAAGTCGCACGAACTGATCAACGGTCATGCCGGCTGCGCGGATGAGCGACCGCAACGTTCCTGGTGCAAGCTCCTTATGCTGCGGAATGGAAAGACTCGCGATTTGCCCCTTTTTGAGCATGATGACGTGACTACCGCGCTGCCGATCCTTACCCCAACCCGCCCTTCCAAATACCTTGACTGCGTCTGCTCCTGAAACTACAGGCAGCTTGGGCATCAGACGGCGACTTCGATCTCGCGAGTGGTCACGGTCAGAGGCATTCCGCTGGCGGCGCGGGCTTCGAGGCACCCCTGGATCGCCTCGCGGATGTTGGCGAGGGCTTCCTCCTCCGTCTTTCCTTGAGAGATGCAGCCGGGAATGGCGGGGCATTCCGCGACAATCATCCCCGTCTCGTCGCGCTTGAGAGTTACGATTAATTTCATGGTAGTCACCTGCACGTAATCTTAGCGGTGCAATTCCCATACCGTCAAGGAGCTTTCACAGCGGGAAAGCTTTCCTTGAAGCGCTTACGGAGCCTAATCTCTTGACACATAGCGGCGCCGCTTCTAGCATCCCCGGTTTGAGCTACTAAGGAACAAATTCATGCGAGTACTATCAGGGATACAGCCGTCCGGAAACCTGCACGTCGGGCGTTACTTCGGTGCGATGCACCAGCACGTCAAGTTTCAGGAAGAAGCAAACGATTGCTTCTACTTCATCGCCAACTACCACGCATTGACCTCCATCCGCGATAAGGGCGAGCTGGAGCGGCTGACGCTGCACGTGGCGGCGGGTTATCTCGCACTGGGCATCGACCCCGAGCGAAGCGGTTTTTTTCTCCAGTCCGACGTACTGCAGGTCACGGAGTTGGCCTGGATTCTCAATTGCATCTGCCCGGTCTCGCTGATGGAGAAGGCGACTTCCTACAAGGACAAGATCGCCAAGGGCTTCGCCCCGAACATGGGCCTGCTCGATTATCCCGTCCTCCAGGCCGCAGACATACTGATCTACGATTCCAACCTCGTTCCCGTCGGGGCGGACCAGAAGCAGCACATCGAGATGACGCGGGATATCGCGGTGAAGTTCAACACCGCGTTCGGGCGGGAAGTTCTCGTTCTCCCCGAACCGCACATCGTCCCCGACGTCGCTCTTGTTCCCGGGATTGACGGACAGAAGATGTCCGCCAGCTACAACAACTCGATCGAGATCTTCCAGACGCCCAAGCAGACTCTGAAGCGATGCGCCCAGATCGTGACCGACTCGACGCCCCTGGAAGACCCCAAGAACCCCGAGCAGTGCAACGTCTACGCGCTGCTGAAGCTCTTCACGAGCGACGAAGAGGCCGATGAACTCGCTGCTAAGTACCGCGCGGGCGGATACGGATACGGGGACGCCAAGAAACGCCTAGCTGAGCTCATCAACGAGTACTTCGCCGCCGCTCGCGAACGATATGATAAGCTGATCGCCGATCCCGATTCACTGCGCGACGTTCTCCGCGATGGTGGGCAAAGGGCGCGCGAAGTCGCCGAGGTCACCATGGAGCGCGTCCGCGACGCCTGCGGAATCCTCATCAACCGATAATCACAAGGATCTATCCGCGAAATGCCCCATGTTGACTTACCGGACTGGTGGGAGTGGGAGCTCGAATCGAGCGGGCATCTACTGCGGCGTATGATCGACCGGGGATTCAGCGAGACCGACCTGAGGACCATGCTCGCTGAAGCGTCGAGTTTCGCACCTGACGTGGAGCCCAATCGATGGGTGATCTCCACAAAATGGCGTGGGCGACCCTGGGAGATCATCGTAGAACCCGACGCGTCGGTTCAACGACTGGTCGTTATCACAGCTTATATGTTATAATGATAGTGCGATGACACGAGAGGTATACTTGGAAATCACTTATCGGGGCGGGAAACCCTTGGCGGGATATCTTTACTTACCCCGTGAGGCGGACGACACGGTCGCCCGTTCACGTAAGGCAGCACCGGGGCTGGTGGTCGACTATTCACCCGACGGGCGCCCCATTGGAGTTGAGGTCACGGGGCCCTCATCTGTCTCATTGGACGCGATCAATCAAGTGCTCACCGAGCTGCACCTGGAGACTCTGGACAGAGACGAATTTGCGCCGCTGCTGACTCAGTAACGCGTTTTTTGTCCAAAAGGCTCCCCCATCCCCTTTGTCTCTGTTATTCTCCCTCTCATTATGAGTGACAGACCAAACATATTGATCTTCATGACGGATCATCAGCGGGGGGACACGGTCTCACCGGATCACCCGTGCATCACACCGAATCTGGACAAGCTTGCCCGTGAGGGTTTGAGCTTCACCGAGACCCACTGCCCTTCCCCGCATTGCTGTCCCTCGCGGGCTACGTTCTTTACCGGGCTTTACCCGTCGCGGCATGGAGTGTGGAACAACGTGTGCAACGATCGCGCCCTTTCGCGCGGTTTGAATCCGGGAGTCCGCCTCTGGAGCGACGATCTTCTCGACGGCGGGTACAACCTCGCGTGGTCGGGCAAATGGCACGTCAGCGCTGAGGAGGGCCCGGTAGACCGCGGATGGAAGGAACTCTTCCTGACCTCCCGCGAGGCCCAGGAACACGGAATCCGCTGGAACCTCTACAAGGACGTCGCCGCCAAACCCGACGAGACCGAGCGGGGAGAAGGGCAGATCCTTCGCCCCGGTTACGGGACCTACACCCTCTACGGATCGACAGGAGCGAAGCCCCGCGATCAGGACGAGCGAGCTGTCGATGAGGGCATCGGGATACTTCCGGAGCTTGCGAGCGGGGACGACCCGTGGGTCCTCTACGTCGGGACCGGGGCCCCGCACGATCCGTACCGGGTCCCGCAGAAATATCTCGATCTCTACGATCTCGACGATGTCCCCCTCCCGCCCTCCTACGCCGACAACCTTACCGACAAGCCCCGCATCTATCAGCGCATGAGGAACATGCGGTTCGGTCAGCTCAGCGAGCGAGAGGTGCGCGAGGCGATCCGACACTTCTGGGCGCTCTGCACGTACCTGGACGATATGTTCGGGCGACTCTTGAAGGCGTTGGAGGCGACTGGGCAGGTAGATAATACGATCGTTCTCTACTGCACCGACCACGGGGATTATTGCGGGGACCACGGGCTGTTCGCCAAGGGGATCCCGTGTTTTCGCGGGGCGTACCACGTACCGGCTGTGATGCGCTACCCCGCGGGAATCACAAATCCCGGTCGCCACGTCGACGAACTCGTCTCCCTCGCCGACTTCGCCCCCACTTTCACCGAGCTCGCACTCGGTAAGAGCGATCCGAAGCTTACGGGGCAATCCCTTGTCCCGTTCCTCCGCGATGAGGTACCTGAAACCTGGCGCGACGAGATCCACACACAGTGCAACGGTGTGGAGCTGTACTTCAACCAGCGGTCCGTGCGGACGAAGGAGTTCAAGTACGTCTTCAACTGCTTCGACGACGACGAGCTCTACGATCTGCGCAGCGATCCGCACGAGATGACCAACCTCGCCGCCGATCCCAAGTACAACGACATCGTCAAGGACCTGATGCGCCGCATCTGGCGGTTCGCGTACGAGCAGAACGATTCCGCCGCCGTCAACTACATCACCGTCTCGCTCGCCCCCTACGGACCCGCCGAGGCCTTCCGCGATTGAGCACCTCATAACGGCGTGCGCGGATTCTGTCGGCAAAAAGAAAAAAACATTCCGTGCACTCCGCCCCATGCTGTTAATCTCTTGGGACCGATGGGCGAATATCGCGTCAATCTGGAGATCTACAACGGCCCGCTGGACCTGCTGCTCTACCTCATCCGGCGGGACGAGGTGGACATCCACGATATCCCCATCGCCAGCATCACCGCTCAGTACATGGACTACGTGGAACTTCTCAAGAAGCTCGACCCGAACCTCGCCGGTGAGTTCCTCGTGATAGCGGCCACCCTCATGGAGATCAAGACGCGGATGCTCTTACCTTCGGTGGTCTCTGAGGAGGAGGGTGCAGAAGGTCTCGAGGTCGATCCCCGGGCCGACCTGATCCGCCAGTTGCTGGAGTACAAATCGTTCAAGGACGCCGCCGCCGACCTGCGCGCAGCCCGGGAGGAGCAGGCGGGAAGGTTCGGGCGACAGCTAATCGAGGACACCAACGCGCAAGGGGAGGTCGCTCTGGAAGACGCACAGGTCTGGGACCTGCTCGATGCGTTCAACGGGCTGATGGCCGCTATCGGCGCCGACTCCGTCACCCAGGAGATCATCTACGACGATACCCCGGTCGAGCTGCACGCAACGGATATCATGCATCGCCTGCAAACCGAGGGACCCACAAGCTTCGCGAAGATCTTCGAGGGGCGCACCGCGCGCACCGAGATTGTCGGATTATTCCTTGCCCTCCTGGAGTTGATCCGCCGCAAGTGGGTCCTCGCCGGACAGACGGGCAACTTTCAGGAAATCCAAGTCCACTTGAACCCGAACCCTCCGGCGGAGTCCGTCGACAACGAAGACGGCGCTGCGGAACCGCAAAAGACCACTGGTGGGCGATACATCACCGAGGAAAGGGGAAAAGACGACCGTGACGACGAGGGAACAGACGGCTCACCAGCTAGGCTTTGAGATCCCCGCACCCGCAAAACCTATCGGTGCGTACGTACCGGCGGTGCGGAGCGGGAATCTGGTCTTCACGGCCGGTCAGATCGCTACGAAGGGCGCTGAACTGATCGCGAGGGGCAAGGTCCCCACGGATGTCTCACTTGAAGACGCCCAAGCCGCCGCCCGAGAGGCGCTGCTGAACGCACTGGGGGCTCTGCGGAGCGAGATGGGCTCGCTCGATCGCGTAGTGCGCATCGTTCGCCTGAACGTCTTCGTGAACTCCGCGCCGGGCTTTACCGATCAGGCGAAGGTCGCCAACGGGGCAAGCGAGCTGCTCGAGCAGATCTTCGGCGACGCCGGGTCCCACACCCGCTGCGCCGTCGGCGCCGCTGAACTACCCCTCAACTCCCCCGTCGAGCTGGACCTGATCGCCGAAGTGTGGTGACTTACGGCCGATAGCGCTCACTTATCATTAACTCGCTCGTCAACAAGGCCTTGCGGCGTCTCCGCAACTGTTTACCAGGAAAATCCTTGCATTTTTCGCCATTTCGCTTATAATACCTATCCGCATGAAAAAGACCTGTCACGGAGCCCACGATATCCGAAACACGTGGGGCACAGGTAGATAACCAATGAAAAGTCGAGGGAGCGCCCTGTAGTCTAATGGGTCTGCATCGCCTATTGCTGGTGTGCCTGGTTCCTTTGTGCGCATAGGCGGACCCCTTCATCGCCTAGGGACCCAACGCCAACGGAGCGTGCAACGTACCGCTCGCTGCGGGGCATACCGCCCTGCTGAAGAGGTCTCTTCCCGCCGATTGCTCGATTCTCTTTGACTCGGTCCGACGGTCCGGGGTAACTTTCCCAACAGTTACCGCATTGCAACCGTTCTGACATCGGAAGATCGGAAGGTGAGATCGCCGGGATTCGACTATGGCTTGCGGTCCTAACGCCTGGATATTGAAGAGCACACTGCTTGAAGGACCCTCTGTCCTCGCTCTGCTGTTAGGAGTATTCCTGCTCGCGGTGGGTCTGATCGCCCTGCGCCCGTCACCCGGGCTTCTCGCGCGCATGTCCGCCTTCGCCGCTCTCATCGGCCTCTACGTACTCGCCGCCATCGCCTATGTTCGCTACGACGTGTACATCTGGTGGTGCGAGGAAGATCACGTTATCGAATGGTTGAGCGCGCATTTCCTGCTCGCAGGTTGGGTGCTTGGGCTCATATTACTCGCCAGACTCGCCTCTCGTCGCCGCTTCTCCACCACGGGCGCCATCCTCACGTGCGGGTATTTCTGGGGCTTCTGGAGAGAGCTCGAATGGGGCCAGCCGTTCTTCGGGGACAAGTTCGTCTACACACGCAACTTTTTCCGTCTTCGTGCGTACCTCGACCCCGCGTACTTCGACGAGTTTCGCCAAGCCATGATACCACGAGCAATATCGCCCCCTTTACACGATGCACTGGGTCGCCGCGATCGTCGCTGCCGGTTCCCTCGCGTTGCTTATCGCCTACCTGATTCGCCACCGCGCAACGCTCCTGCGCGACCTTAAAGAGTTTCCCCGGACACCGGCGGGAATCTACTTCCTCCTTGGTTGCGGGATCTTTCTCGCTTCTCAGTTGGCGGGGAAGCTGCTCGGTTACGGACTGCATAGGACGTTTTCCCTCGCCTACCGCCGCCGCTACGCAATCTCCCACCGCCTCCTCAACGAACCGTTCGAATGCCTCGCCGCCGCATGCTTCCTCCTATCCATAATCGCCCTCTGGTGCGTCCACTTCCCCCGCGCACGCAATTCCGGCGTACCGCGAGACACCCGCAGAGACCTGCCTGCATAGCGCACCTGCCTGCTACCCCTGCCTGCCTCCGGCAGGTAGGCAGGCGCAGGGAGGCAGGGGTAGGCAGGCGCGGATAACGCGGAGGGGGCAAAGTAGCCCGTAATCAGTAGCAAGGCGAGAAGGGCGACTCTATTTCCACCGTCTCGGGGCGACCCCTCACTTTTTTTCCGCCTTGGCGGTCTTCCGCGTTTTTCGCATTTTTGCCGACGGGGCCGCCTTGCGTTTTCGTTTCCGCCGACGCCCCAGTTGCGGGACATCCGGCTGGGGAATGCGAACCGGGTGCTCCTCCACCGTCCGCAACGCCTCCTGAACGTTCCTCGCGAACAGATCCGCGCGAATCTCCTCGGCCAGGCCCTCCGCCCGATTGAATACTCCGCCTACCGTGAGTATCTGCATCTCCTCGCAGACGCCTACCTCCCGAATCAGGTCGATCAACTTGCGCGTGCTGGGTACCCCCTCGGGGGCCGTCCCGTAGATGCAGAGCACCTCAGGAAGGTTCTTTCCGACAAACTCAAGTATCTCGTCGTTGGGAACGCCCGATCCCAGGACCCAGACGCTCCAGCCCTTGGCCTCGAACAGGTCAGCCGTGATCTGCGCTCCAAGCTCCTCGCTCTCACCAGACCCGCAAATAACCACCATCCGCCGCCCAGTCTTCGCCTCCCGCCGCAGATACCCCTGAAGCTGATCGGCAACCATACGATTGATTCGCGTAGCCATCCGCTGAGTAATCCGCGGGATCCGGTCCTTACGGTGAAGCTCTTCTACCTGCTCCATCGCCGGCCAGATCACCATCTTCAGCAGCTTTTCCGACGTGATCCCACGGTCCTGCGCCGCCAGTATCACTTCACGCGCCTGGGCGCGCTTCCCATAAAACAGATGCTCCAGATACTGCCTAAACAGTTCAGCAATCGTCATCTCTTCGCTTCCTTATGTTGTGGTGAGCGCTTCGGCTCACCTTAACTGTGTTCGGCCCGCTGAATCCCTCGGGTCGCCCGCATCGCGCCTGCTCCCCCGCTCCTGCCAATTCCCGCATGCACCTGCCCAGTGCTAACCACTACGCGGTATTGCACTGGCGGTGTCTTTCCACGAGAATAAAGCGTTGTGAAGTGCGGTAACGTGTTAAGATAGGGGGCTTGCATAGCACAGGCAAGATCGGCGGCTTGGGCTAGAAAACTTGAGGGAATGTGATAAGCTAGGGGGTGTGCGTAGGTTCGGCAAGATGTGCTCGGTTACCCTAATCCCCTGTAACGGAAGCCGTTAATGCCAACATGCAAAATAAAGTGCTACGAGCGAAGATTCTCACGTTTCTGCCTGTTTCTGCACTGCTCTTACCGCCACTTCCACTCGGTTGCGACCCCTGTCCTTTGCCAGGTACATCGCGGAATCGGCCGCGTGCATCAGGAAATCGAACTCGTCCGTCCCCAGTTGAGCGTTCGTTGCGACCCCCATGGACACCGTCACCGAGACGCTCGCTTTACTGAGTGCGATTTTGGCGTTTTCCACCATCGCTCGAATCCCGTCCACCCGCGCGGCGGCGTTTTCGACGTCACAGCCGGGCATGACTATGAGGAACTCCTCGCCCCCATGGCGCCCGATAAAGTCGTAGTCGCGCAGGTTCGAGCGAAGGGTTTCAGCGACTTTGCGAAGGACGACGTCCCCCCCGTCGTGCCCGTATGTGTCGTTGACCCTCTTGAAATGATCGATGTCCACGACGATTAGAGCGACCGGGCTTCGGTCCCTCTTGGAGCGAGCCAATTCCTTCCGGAGTAGCTCGAATATTGCAGGTCGATTCCACAACCCTGTCAGCGAATCGGTCATGGCCTGGTGGCGGAGGGCGTCCTGGACGGACAGGAGTTTCGCCTCCAGATCGAGCACGCGCCGGGCGGCCCGAAGGCGAACCTTCAATTCCCCCGCCTCGAAGGGCTTGATTATGTAGTCATCAGCACCGGCCTTCATTCCCTCGATGATGTCCTGCGTCTGTCCTTTTGCCGTCAGAAGGATGAGGTACGTGTATCGCCCGCGTCGCTCGCCCATTGCCCGCACGCGTTTGCAGATTTCCACCCCGTCGAGCCCGGGCATCATCCAATCGATGATAGCGAGGTTCGGGGGGTCGTCGTCGCTGAGCATCTCCCACGCCTCGATTCCCTCGTGAGTCGCTAAGACCTCGTAGTCCCAGTTCGTCAGGACCGCATCGAGGAGGCGGCGTGAGATTGCGTCGTCTTCGGCGATCAGGATTCGCAAGACGCCTTCTCCTTGGCAAATACCTTCAGGGCCTGCTCAAGCGCGGGCATTCTATCCTTCAGGACGTTTAGGGCTCGCTCAGCGCGATCCCAGCCTTCCTCGGCGGCGATCATCTCCAGATTCAGCGCCGCTTCACAGGCGGGCTTCGCAGCGAGGCTCATTAAGGCCCCTTTTAGAGTATGCGCCGTTCGCTGGAGCGTCTCGACGTCGCGGGAATTGATGGAGGCTTCCATCTCGGATATTTCCCCCGGGTAGGTCTCCAGCAGCTTTTCAACAATCTCTGCGAGCAGTTCGAGGTCCCCGCCCACTCGATGCATCAGCTCGATTTCGTCAAAGGCCTTTTCCCTGGTCCTCCACGCACGACCGCCCCCCGGGATTTCCTGGTCTGGTGCATCGTCATTCTGCGCACCGGCGCCTTGGGCTGGGCTTTCGTCGCGGGTCTCGAGTGATCGCATAACCTTTCCGATCTCCTGGAAGAGCGCATCGAAATGGATTGGCTTTGTCAAATAGCTATCCATCCCGGCCTCGAGGCACCTTTCCTCGTCGCCTCTGATCGCGTGCGCTGTCAGTGCGATGATGGGAATGTGTTGGTGTGTTTCTCTTTCCCGCGCACGGATGGCGCGGGTGGCTTCGAGCCCGTTCAACTTGGGCATCTGAACGTCCATTATGACCAGGTCGAATTGTCCTGCCTCCAGAGACGCCAGTGCTTCCTTCCCGTCGCGTGCGGAGGTGACTTGGTGCCCCTGCTTGGTTAGAACCCGGGACATCAGTCGCTCGCTGACCATGTTATCTTCAGCGAGCAGGATGTTGAGAGGCCCCGAGATCTCCATGGTGTCAGCCTCTGCGGTATCTGGTTCGCCCTTGCCCCCCGCGACACCGTAACACCAAAGCGTCCTCACGATGGTGTCCCAGAGCTTGGACTGTCTGATCGGCTTGCGGATGCACTGGGTTATTCCCGCCTCGAAGCATTCTTTGGAATACTCCTCCTTCGCACTGGATGGGACCATAACGATAATCAGCGCGTCGGCCAATTCCGGATCGTCTTTGATATACCGGGCCAGTTCGATCGCGCTGGTGTCCGTTATAGCGTGATCGACCAACACGAGCGGATAGGGACGATCCTCCTTTAGTGACTGCTTCATTGTCTCGAGCGCACCGTGGGCTGAACGGACGCAGGTGGGGTTCAACTCCCAACTGTTGAGCATTCCCTGGAGGGAGCGGCGCGTCCCGGGGTCCGGAGCAACCACGAGCACGGGCAGACCCGCGATATCGAGAGGGTCGTTGGTAAGCACGATGGCGGATGCGCGATCCTGGAGCCCCAATCGGAGAGTGAAGTGAAAGGTGCTTCCGCGACCCAATTCCGATTCCACCCAGAGAAGCCCTCCCATCATTTCCACCAGTTGGTTGGATATCGCCAACCCCAGCCCCGTGCCCCCATACTCGCGAGTCGCCGAACCATCGACCTGCTCAAACGCGCGGAAGATTTCCTCCTGCTTGTCCGCGTGAATCCCCAGGCCGGTGTCCGTGATACTGACCTGCAGGCGCACTCCCTCGTGGGTAAGCTCCTTGACGCCAAACCGGAGGGCCACCTCCCCGCTTTCGGTAAACTTAATGGCGTTTCCTACCACATTGATAAGCACCTGTCGTATCCGCCCCGGGTCGCCAATCAGCTCATCGGGGACCTCCGCCGATACGTGTGTGGTGAGATCGAGCCCCTTGGCGTCCGCGGAGACCGCCATCAGGCGCAGGACCTCCACGATCAGATCGCGAAGACTGAAGTCAACCCGCTCCAGGGTCATCTTCCCCGCCTCAATCTTCGAGAAGTCCAGGATGTCGTTGACGACCTCCAGGAGAGATTCGGCGGCGTCATTGACCAGGTGGATGTATTCGCGCTGCTCGGGGGTCATTTCGGTATCAAGCGCCAACTGCGTCATCCCGATTATCCCGTTCATCGGGGTGCGTATCTCGTGAGAGACTCTGGCGAGGAAGTCGCTCTTGGCGCGATTGGCGTTTTCCGCTTCATCTTTTGCCAGCTGCAGATCGTCGTGAGTTTGTTTGAGTTCGGTGATATCGCTTATCGCGGTGGCGAGGTAAAGGGGGTGTCCCTGCTCGTCGCGAACCAGGAAGATGTTCTGGATGACATGGATGGGTTCGCCCATAGCTGAGACGATCACCAACTCACCGACCCACTGTTCTCCCTCGAGGACCGCGGGGATGATTTCCTCTCTCAGGCGACCCTGCACGTCCTGCGAATAGTAAGACATCATGGATTTACCCTCGCAGGCCTCCGGGCTCTGCTCGCCCAGGATCCCGCAGAGCGCGGGGTTGACGTACCTGACGGTCCCGTCGAGTTCGGCCATGGCGAATCCCTGACCCGAGGCCTCGGCGAACCGTTTGAAGACGGCTACCTGCTCCCGGGCGCGCTTGCGCTCCACGACTTCGTTCTCCAGTTCGAGGTTGGCGCGAACCAGTTGGCTCACAAGCCGCGCGACGTTCCCTCCGTGACGGACTGCGCTGAGACCGTAGGTGATCACCAGACCCGTCAGGACTATCCCCACGATCAACCCGGCCCAGGGATACCAGGTGGTCCTGGCCGCGATGAACTCGGGCCCAGGAGTGCAAAGGACGGTCCACTGCCTCTGGGCAACGGGGATCTTGCTTCGAAGTCTCAGGTCTGTGCCTGCGTCGAAACTCGTATGATCTTCTGAACCGGTCCTGGACGGGGTACAGAGGCGGCAACAATGGCGGTAAAGAAACTGCTCACCCGCCGGGGCCGACTCATCTAGAATCTCCATGCAAATTCCGCCCGGAATCAGCGCCCCCCACGCCCGCTTCACCATGTCACCGACGCGGAACACACCAAGGACAAATCCTTCCAGGTTCTCGTAACGCTCTTCAGGAGTGTTTGTGGGGGCGCCTTTGCGATAAACGGGGACAAGAATCAGGACCCCGAATTGCTGGTCGGTCTCCTGTACCAACGTGATTCGCTTCGTCGCTACGATCTTCCCCGTCCTGCGGGCTTCCGCCAGCGCCGCCAGACGTGTGGGCTCAGAGCCCAGGTCGAACCCCACCGCCCGTTCGTTGCCCTTCAGCGGTTCGACGAAATAGACCGGGAAATACTCTTCTCGTTTTCCCGCGGGAACCATCACACCCTGAGTTTGGCGCTCGGTGATCTGGAAACCATCGAGCCCATCGCGTCTGGCGGTTCTTTCATACACCGCCCGTTCGCTGTCCCGCACGCGTGGGATCCACTCAAGCGCCTGAATCTCAGCGTGATGCACCAACAAAGGAGCGACAAACGCCCGGAATTCGTCGCGTTTGACCCGCTCGGATGCGTCAAAGAGTGCGTGAAGCGACTCCAAAATGAGCACGTCGGAGGTCAGTTGCTTCTCCAGGGCGAAGATGCGTTCTTCGGCCTCTCGGGTAAAGTCGGCGGCCATTCGCCCTCGCTCCCACGCGCGGATCTCGAGGAAAGCCACCGCGGAAAAGGTTATCCCGATGCAAAGCGCCGCGCTCAATGCGAGGTAGGGTCGCAGGACCGTGGATCTCGGGTTATCGGGGCGTCTTATGTTTGTCTCCACCGCGCTTATCCTCTCCGGTGCTCTCCGGGGATTTTTATTTCCGGGACTGACCTGGTCGTTCATCGCCCCTCTGGGTTACCGCGGGCTCTGGGGCGGTGAACAGCTCGAACCATGCCCGTTCCACATGCACTTCCGGGGGAGTGCACGAGGGAATGGGGCATTGGGGTTGTCTGGAGACTCTCAAGAGGCTCAGACCCTCCGAGGAAAGTCATCAGGACCATTGTCAGTCCGGGAGAAACCTACTGCTCCTTTTCAGGGAATCACTCTTCGAACGAACCGTTCCTCCACACCCCTCCATCGGTCAAATCATCGGTGCACCTTAGCAGCGACGCGCGATTCGGTAGGACCTAAATCCTTGTGGAGCCCCCGCATTTGGGATAACCTGAAGTGATGTTTCGCGTAGGTTTCGGATACGATTCTCATCGCTTTTCCGCACAGCGTCCGCTGATGCTCGCCGGGGTGCGCGTCAACTCCGAAAACGGGCTTGCGGGTCACAGCGACGCCGACGTGGTCCTCCACGCAATAACCGATGCGATTCTCGGTCCCGTTACGGGTGAGGACATCGGGGAGCATTTTCCGGATACGGACCCGCAATGGAAAGACGCCGATAGCTCACTGTTCGTCAAGGAGGCAGTAAGAATCGCAAAGCTAACAGGTTACCGTGTCGGTAACTGTGACGTGACCGTTCTTGCCGAGAAGCCCCGACTTTCTGCGTACAAACTCCAGATGCGAACCCGCATCGCCGAACTGCTCGAGGTTGCCCCGGAGGCGGTCTCCGTCAAGGCGAAGACGAACGAGGGAATGGGCTTCGTCGGCCGCGGTGAAGGCATCGTGGCGATGGCGGTAGTGACGCTGCAAAGCGATTGACGATTGACGGTCGAGAACAGGAACCAACGCTTGAGTATCACACTTTATAACACGCTCACCAGGAGCAAGGACGAGTTTGTCCCGATCGAGCCCGGGAAAGTCGGGCTCTACACCTGCGGGCTGACCGTCTACAACTACGCCCACATCGGGAATCTGCGAGCGTACATCTTCGAGGATGTCCTCAAGCGTGCGTTGCGCCTCTGCGGGTACGATGTCAAGCACGTCATGAACGTCACCGACGTGGGGCATCTGGTCTCCGACGCCGACGAGGGCGAGGACAAGATGACCCTCGGTGCTCGCCGCGAAGGAAAAACCGCCTGGGAAATCGCCGAGTTCTACTTCCAGGCCTTTCGCAAAGACCTCGCTCGCCTCCACATCATCGAACCCGATATCTGGTGCAAGGCGACCGACAACATCCCCGAGCAGATCGACCTCGTCCGCAAGCTCGAGGAGAAGGGATTCACGTACGTCATCGAGGGCGACGGGATATATTTCGAGACGTCGAAGCTGGCGGACTACGGGAAGTTGGCGCGGCTGGACATTGAAGGCCTCCAGGCCGGTGCGCGGATCAAGATGATCGCGGGTAAGCACAATCCGACGGACTTCGCGCTCTGGAAGTTCTCCCCGCCCGATCAGCAGCGTCAGATGGAATGGGAGAGCCCGTGGGGGGTCGGGTTTCCGGGGTGGCACAT
>SDBT01006013.1_pt1 | contig 20273 bp, 12 predicted proteins | sample 2277101 | NCBI WGS metagenome assembly SDBT01 (sample SAMN10404973, study PRJNA504765) | marine sediment metagenome | isolation source: marine sediment core GS10_PC15, 103 cmbsf | place: Arctic Ocean: Southern Knipovich Ridge | collected 2010 | reverse complement strand
GGCCGTTTACGACTATCTTCGCAGCCTCGACGACGACCCGATCGAGATGACACAGGGCGAGATCCGCGAGCGGTTGAATCTGAGGATCGCCGACGACGGTGTGGGGAACTGCGAGCAGTTGCTCGAAACGGCCGGCGTGCTCGAACGTCTGGTGGCGTCGGAGAATCGGGCGATCGTGCGAATCGATAGCGATCTGCCCACGCTGGTCGATCTGCTGCCGCAAAAGGCCAAGGTCCGTCGTCGCGTTTTGCAGGCAATTGAGCGATTGGTCGGCGACCGGCGCAACGAGATGGTCTACTTTCATCCCCGTCAACTGTCGGCCGCTACGGAAATGGATACCAACTCGTTGGGCGCCGCGATGCGAGAGCTCAACCGGCTGGAAGCGTTCGTCTATGTCCCGCCCTTTCGAGGTCGGGCCGTTCGGATGCTCTCCCGGGACAAGCGGTTCGACCAGTTGGAAATCGACTTCGAGGCCAACGAACATCGCAAGGAGGCCGAATACGAGAAGCTCAACCGGGTGATCCGCTTCGCACTGAGCGGCGGCTGTCGGCAACGCGAGATCCTGCGTTACTTCGGCGAGCGGGGCGCCGGGCAATGCGGCCATTGCGACAACTGCGAAAGCCATCCAGCGGATCCGTCCGACGTGTCCGACGTGTCCGACGTGTCCGAAAGGCCCGAGACGCCGCCGGTCGCCGACGACAAGAAACTGGACGAGGCCATTCGCATGGTGCTCGCCGGCGTGGCCCGGGCAACGAACATGCTGCCGTGTGGTAAGAACCTGATTGCGCAGATGCTCTGCGGCTCGACCAGCGCGAAGATGAGCAAGCTCGGCTTGGACCGGTTGAGCACCTACGGTCTGATGAAACATCTGAAGCAGACCGAAGTGGCCACGCTGATCGAGGCCCTCATGGCGGTCGGCTGTTTGAAGCAGGCCGACTTGGACGGTCAGCAATTTCGCCCGGTCGTCGAACTGATGGACTTCGGTACCGAGATAATGAAGGGCGAGGCCGAGCTGGAAGGGGAATTTCCGATCCCGGCCGATTTGCTCCGGCGAATTCGCGGCGTCGCGCCACCCACGTCGCCATCCGCAACCCGACCGGATATCCCGGCGGAAGAAGTGCCCGCGCTGGACTCCGAGCGGCTCGCGGCGCTTCGGCAATGGCGGCAGGAGGTCGGGGCGGGTATCGGCGTGCCACTGTATCAGATCCTGCCGAACAAGACGCTCGAGGAGCTTGCCCGATGGTGCCCCACGACGACCGAGGAACTGCTGGAGATTAGCGGCATTGGTCCGGCGAAATTGGCCCGATTCGGCGAAGCGATCTTGGCCGTGTTGGCCGAAGGGGAGTCGCAATCGGACACTTTGGAGGAGCCGCCCGAGCCACCGCCACCCGAGCCACCGCCGCCCGAGCCACGGCCATCCGAGCCACGGCCACCCGAGCCACCGCCGCCCGCTATGGTCGAGCCGAGCCCTTCGGACACACAGCCGTCGCACTACTGGACCTGGCGGCTTCTATCGACCGGCTTCTCGGCCGATGAATGTGCGGCCATCCGGCGGTTGGAGCGAGAGAAGATTCTCGACCATGCGATGCGGTCGATCGATAGCGGCTGGAAAATCCGGGCCGACTCGTGCCTGGCGCCGGAACTGCTTGTCGCACTGACCGAACTGGTCGGCAACGGGACGCCCGAGCGAATCCGGCCGCTCTTACCGCAACTGCCCGAGGGAACGAGCTATCAGGAAGTCGAGCTATTCCTGAAGTGCCGCTCTCGCGACGGCGTTTGAGAGCTACGGCGGACTCTTACCGCAGCTTCAAGTGTGAAATCTGGGTAAACTTACCCCCGCACTAGCGGGGCATTTTCAGCCCGATTTCCGGAGGAATCTGAAAAGCTCCCAGGAAAAGCAATAAAATCGTTGCAATATGCGACACCCCTGCTACACTTAGGGTTATTCGGCTTGGGCAGATTGGCCGGTGTGGTCTAGTTAGCGCTGGGGAACTGAGATAAGGCAATAGGACTATTTCCCCTTTTTCTCGGGCTTTCTGGAGACATCTGATGAGAAGTAACAAGTTGCTGTGGGCAGCTGCGTTGATGGTGGTCGGTGCAATGGCCAGTCCGGCCTCCGCCGATTTGCTCGTCTACGAACCGTTCGACTACGGAGACGCGTGGCTGGACGGGCAGGGCGGCGCCTTGGGCACGACCGGCACTTGGGAATCCAATGACACGAGCGTCGCAGAAGGTTGGCGTGCCCACCCGCGAGGCCAGCTTACGGGGATCGGTGTCGACGCCGCCGATCCGCCCACTATGAGCACTTTCGATGGCACGGTGGCCAATCTGGCCACTTTGGGTGGTTTTGCCGGGATGCCCGGCCCGGAAGACCGCGGGTTGGATTACGGAACTGACACTGGGAGCGGCCGCCTGAGTGCCGCCATTGGGCTGGCTTCCAGCGTGACCGCGACGTTCCAGCCCGGCACGACCACGTGGATCAGCTACGTGTCGGTTCGGGCCTGGGACCGTAACGTGGAACAACCGAACTTGGTTCTCGGCACGGACCCGGCGCCAGAAGGATCCCGCGGCGATGATTACGGTGGCATTGGAGAAAATGGGTTCAGCGGATTCGGTACTGGCGGCGGCCCGAACCGCGACAATCGGACCAGCGTCTACCCAATGTTCTACGATGCCGGCCAGTACTCCAATATGCAAGGTCCGATTGGGGGCAATTCGTATGCTGCAAATGCCGATACCTACGTGGATGCTACCGGATCATTTGTTTGGCAGGCACTTGATACCAACGGTGATTTCGGCGCGCCAAACATCGTAGTCATGAAGCTCGAATGGGACGCCGACGGCGGTAAAGATATCATCTCGCTCGGCAGATTCCTCGAAGAAGACGTGCTATCCGAAGCGAACTTCGACGCCATGATTGCCGACAAACCCAATCTCTCCAGCGCTAACTGGGATGGAGCGAATAAGCCGGACCTGGCTCAAGGCGATCTTGACACCCTAACCTTCATGGGCATCAAGTTTTTCGTCGACGAGGTCCGCATTGGCACGACGTTCGGTGATGTCACCCCGGCGGGCGTAATCCCCGAACCATCCAGCTTGGTCCTGTTGGGCCTCGGATTGATCGGCTTGGTCGCTTATCGCCGACGCAAGTAAATCGAGTTCATCTCGAATTCGCAGTAAACCAGAACGGTCGCGGGAAATCCTGCGGCCGTTTTTTTCGCGCCGTTAGGTTCAGCAAGTAAGTAAATAGGGTGCGTCGCGACGCACCATGAGAATCGAGGGGGGCCGTCACGACGCACCCTCCTCCTAACTCTTCACCGGTCGCAACGGACTATCACCAAGCCGGAACTTCTTTCTCCCGACCGGCGGGGGGAAATCGATCGTGGCTTTGCGGGCGTGGCCGTCGCCGCTTAGGGCGATGATCCGGCCGAGGCCGAAATGCGGGTGGCGAACGATCATGCCCTGGTGAAAGGCCTCGGGCGAGATGGCCGCCGCCGGTGTGCTTGGATTGGCCATCTCGGCCGCCGTTGTTAGTCCCATGCCCAGGCCGCTGCTCGGAGGGGCCGTTTTGCTTGGCGGCTCGGATTGCGAGAAGATCGGTTCCTGGTACGTCGGCTCTTGGCAGGTCGGATCGGTTGTGTACGGCTGATGGAGCTCGAACGTCCGGACTTCCATCTCCTCGCGCGGCAATTCCATTAGGAAATGACTCGGAATGGTCATCTTGCGCTGGCCGCGAAACTCGCGATATCGGGCCATGCTGATTTGCAGCTCCTCTTGCGCCCGAGTCGTCCCGACGAACATGAGCCGGCGTTCTTCCTCGAGCTGTTTCTCGTCTTGGCGACTTCGCTCATGGGGTAAAAGCCCCTCTTCAACCGCCACGAGATAGACGACGGGAAACTCGAGCCCCTTCGACGCATGGAGAGTCATCAGCGTGACCCGATCTATCTCGGCTTCCCAATCGTCGGTCTCGTTGACCAGACTCGACTCTTCGAGAAACGCTTCGAGATTACCCCGCCCGCCGTGGCGCTGATCGAACTCGCGAGCCACGGTCGATAGCTCCTTGATGTTATCCAAACGCTGTTGATCTTCTTCGTCGGAATCGCTCAGTCGCTTCGTATAGCCGGACTCGAAGAGCACGTGGCCGAGCAGTTCCTCGACGGACGAATCGGCAGCCGCGGCCATGCGGTCGAACAGGGCGACGAACTTGCCGACCATCGCGGCGCTCCGCTTACTTAACTCTTCGACCGACGTCACCACTCGGGCCGCGTCGAGCATGCTCAGGCCGTGTCGCGTCGCATGGCCGGCCAGTCGCTCGACGGTCGTCTTTCCGATGCCGCGAGTCGGCGTATTGATCGCCCGCAATAGGGCCACCTCGTCTCGCGGATTGTTGATCAATCGCAAGTAGGCCAATATGTCCTTGATCTCTTTGCGTTGGAAGAACTCCTGGCCGCTGATGATCTGATAAGGGACCCCCACCTCGCGCAGCGCGAACTCGAATCCTCGCGATAGGGCGTTGACGCGATAGAAGACGGCGAAATCGGCGGCCCGTCGACGCCCCGAACGGATCTCGGCCGCTATTTGCCGGGCGATGTCGTCGACCTCGTCGCGCTGCGTGGCGTAGGTGACCAGACGGACGGGCCGCCCCTGGTCGTTTTCCGTGAATAGGTCCTTCTTCTTGCGGTGGACGTTGTGGGCGATCAGGTCGGCGGCCACTCGGAGAATCCGCTTCGTGCTGCGATAGTTCTGTTCGAGCCGGACGATGCGAACCTCGGGAAAGTTCCGCTCGAACTCCAAAATGTTGTTCAGGTTGGCACCTCGCCATCCATAAATCGATTGGTCGGGATCGCCGGTAACCGCCAGGTGGGGATGGTCGATCGACAAAGCCCGGGCAATGGCATATTGGGCCAAGTTGGTGTCTTGATACTCGTCGACCAGGATAAATCGATACCGCTCGTCCAGCGACGCCCGAATGTCGGGGTTTTCTCGCAGTAGCGTGGCGACATGCAGCAGGAGGTCGTCGAAGTCCATGGCGTTGGAACCGACTAGCTGAGCCTGGTAAGCTGGATAAGCCTTCTTCACCGCCTCTCCGAGCAGGCTACCCGGCTTGGGTTCGTACTGAGCGGGCAGAATGAGATTGCTCTTTGCCCAACTGATCCCGCGAGCGATGGCCTCGGGCGTAAAATGGCTCGTGTCGAGCTTGATCTTGGCCATTGCTCGGCGTAGGGCCTGATAGCTATCGCTCGTGTCGTAGATTGTGTAGTTTTCCTGGCAGCCCACACACTGCGCATACTTCCTAAGTAGCCTAGCGCAAAAGCGATGGAACGTACTCAGCCCGACGGACTCGCCCGGGGCCAACCGCTCGACGCGGGCCCGCATCTCGTCGGCCGCCTTGTTGGTAAAGGTCATTGCCAAGATCTGATGGCCTGGAACCCCCTGTCCAAGCAGCCACGCGATCCGATGGGTGACGACTCGCGTCTTGCCGCTACCCGGTCCGGCGAGGATCAGCATGGGGCCCTCGAAGTGGGTCACGGCCTGGCACTGGGCCTCGGTTAATCCCTCTAGTAGGCTATTCAATACGGGCTCCCTGGGGTGTCCAGCAAGAGAGATTTCACCATGGCGAGTCGATCGACCCGCAGGACAAAGCGTACAGGATGGCTCGATTGGACAAAAGGGGACAGAGGGCCGGAAGGAATACTATCTGGAAGTCGGCCTCACTGATACAATTCGGGGTTGGTCTTCTCCGGCGTGAGTTCGCGCTGCGCCGCTGAGGAATCCGGCGGTGGCATCCTTTATCGACGGCGGGTGAGTTGCCCGGGCAAATGCGGCTCTTCTGGCCGCGGAGCATGGACTTTGGCTCGCAGACTCCGATATTACGGCAAGAAACGAGGCGACCGCCGGACCGGTTCGCATCTGATGGGGAGCGCCGGCGAGGCGATGTTCTTCGGCGTTCTCCTGTTGTTCGGTCTTATCGGGCTGATCGTGCTGCTGAGCTTGCCTTCCCCGCGCCAATGGCAAGTGAACCACGACTTCCTTCGGACGACTTGCCGCGTGCTCGAAGCCGACGTTGCCGAGCGAGAGGTCGAGGACGGCGTCTTGTTTCGCGCGGAGATTCAGATCGAGTATGAAGTCGACGGCGTGGTCTATAAGCGGCGAACCCGCGACATCGACACGGCCGACGATCTCGACGGCTCGTTCTCCCAACAGCAAGAGGACCAACGGAAATTGCTCGTCGCGTTTGTCGTCGGCAAGGAGTATCCCTGCTGGTACGACCCGGACCAACCGGGGACCGTGGTCCTGGTGCGCGAGTCGAGTTGGTGGGTGTGGCTGATCTACAGTATCCCGCTTTCGTTTCTGCTGGTCGGTGGGGGCGGTTTTCTCTATCGCGTGTTGCACTGGGGCAAATCGACGGAGCACCGCGCGGCGATGGCCCGGCGAGCCCAAGAGCTCGATCCGTTCGCCACCAACGGCAGGTCGAGTCGCGAGTATCCCAATGTCCCCGACGGAGCCGATCTGACGAACAGCCCGGGCACGACGTTGCGGTTTCGACTGCCGATCGATATTTCGCCCGGCTGGGCGTTGTTCGGTACGTTGGTTGCTTGCGTGTTTTGGAACGGGATCGTGGCGTTTTTTTCCTTCTACGCGATCTCAGGGTATATCGAAGGCAAGCCCGATTGGCTTCTCACGCTTTTCCTGATTCCGTTTATTCTGATCGGCGTCGGGCTGATCTATGCCTTCGTTCGGCAGATGTTGGTCACGACGGGCATCGGGCCCACGCTGGTCGAGGTCTCGGATCACCCGCTGCATCCGGGTGGTTCGTGCCGACTGTTTGTGTCGCAATCCGGCCGGCTCGTGGTCAATCGGTTCGAGGTTCTGCTGGTCTGTGACGAGGCGGCCACGTATCGACAGGGGACGAACACGCGTCGGGAAACCTGTCGAATTCAGGAACACCGGGTCTTCTCTCGCGAGGGATTCGACGTGACTCATGGCGTGCCGTTCGAGACCGAATTCGAGCTAAGCGTACCCCTCGGAGCCATGCATTCTTTCAAGGCGGACCACAACGAGGTCAACTGGAAGGTGTTGATCCGCGGCGATGTGGACGGCTGGCCGGACTACGAGCGGGTTTTCCCCTTTGTCGTTCGGCCGCGCAACGAGGGGACACGGCCATGAAGATCCCCTCGGTCAGTATTCGGTTCGACGACAACGTTCGCACCTGTGAACCGGGCCAGGCGCTCTCGGGTGAATATCGCTTGCGATCCGTCTCGGCCGACGAGATCAAGGCGATCGAGTGGTCGGTTCTCTGGTATACCGAAGGCAAGGGCGACGAGGATCTGGCCGTCCACGAATTTCAGCGGCTTAACGTCGACGACGGCGACACGATCGAACCGAGCCGCCCGCAGCATTTCGACACCGTATTGCCCGCTAGCCCACTAAGCTACGAAGGGCGAATCGTGAAACTTCGCTGGTGCGTTCGCATTAGGGCTTTTCTCCGCAGCGGCAAGGAGGTGGTCGGCCAGAAGATCTTTCAACTCGGCGACGTCCCGGCCGCCAAGGCGGAAGTGCCGTGAGCCGGCGTGACGATCTGCCTGTTCGCGAGAACCCTTTCTGCAGCCGTCGGATTCGGCCCGGGGCCCTGCCGTTCCTGTTCGCCACCGGCGGGGGAATGGCCGAGTTGCTTACGCGGCTCGAGGAAAACGGCTGGTGGGGGCAAATCACGGGGCCCCATGGACATGGGAAGTCCGCGATACTGGCCGCTCTGGTCTCGGCCATCGAACCGACCGGACGATCGACCGGACTCTGGGAACTGCACGACGGCCAACGACGGCTGCCCGATGGATGGCAACAGGGTGTCATGGCGAGCGACAATAAGGAACGCCTATGTATCGTCGACGGCTACGAACAACTCGGCCGATGGGGGCGATTCCGACTGAAACGTCTCTGCCGGAGCCGTCGATGTGGGCTCGTGGTAACGGCCCATGCCCCGGTCGGACTTCCCGATCTATTCAAGGCCGCGTCCAACGTCGAGTTGGCTCAACTAATAGTCCGGCAATTGCAGGACGGATTTCCTGATCTCGTAACGCCTCGGGATGTCGCCGAGTCGTTCGAACAACACGCCGGCGACCTTCGCGAGATGTTGTTCGATCTTTACGATCGGTATGAACGGCGTCGGTGATCAATGATCTGCGGGTGCCATGCTCCACGCTTGCGTGGGCATGTTTCAACATCGCGCGCATGCCCACGCAAGCGTGGAGCATGGCACCCGAGCCCCTGGGGATGACGTATCGTCTACCGCTTGTCCGCCAAGGCCGGTTTCGGCTGGGCCGACAGTTTGGCACTCGGGGTCGCGTCGGCTGCGAGATCACCCAGGGCGTATTGGATGCCGTCGAGATAATGCTGCAGGATCGCCGGCGTCCAGAAGATCTCGGCGTTATGGCCCAGCGAGCAGTAGAAGACGCGCCCCCCTCCGAACTCGCGAATCCAGGAGATCGCGTTGTCGTTGTCCTCGCGACTGCCGCGCTGGTTGACCTCCTTGGTCATGTCGAGTCCCAAGAGGACGCGGAGGTTGTCTCGCGTATAGGGATCCTTCATTCGATAGATTTCGTCCTTGATCCAGAACCCCTTTTTACCGAACGCCTTGTTCAAGACATGGTCGGGTTCGCTGATCTGGACGGCCCAGGTTCCTCCGCTGCCCCAGGGGTGTCCGTTGAAGAGTCCGCCCATCATAGCGGCCGCCTCGGGCCATGTGGGGAAGTTGTCGGTCGCCGCATGGACGCCGATGATGCCCTTGCCACCTTTGATGAAGTCCATTAGCGTTTTGCGACGCTCGGGCTCGGCGAATTTCAGTTGCGTCGTGTTATTGAAACACACGGCGTCGAACTGGTCGAGCTTGCCCGGGTCGAAAGCCGCCATGTCGTCGCTGATCACCGACTCATAGGCCCCGGTCTCCTTGCCCATCAGTTCCAACGCCTTGTTGCCGGTCACGATCCCGTCTTTGTGGAAGAATCCCTCGCATCGCCAGAAGATGAGGAGCTTTCTCGGCTTGGCCGGCTTGGCGGTTGCTTTCTTCGGCAGCGCCTCGATGACCTTCTTCAGGCGATCTTCGGCCAGCGGATCGAGCTTGCGCTGGGCGAAGACCCGGCTGCTCATCACGGTCGGGACGGCCAACGCAGCGGCCGAGGCGGCCAGGAAATCGCGTCGCGTAACAGGATTCTTCCGAGACATGGTATTCTCCTCGAGGCAAAGGGCTGTTTCTCTTGTATGGTTTCCTTGCATGGCGCTCGGCACCGCCCGGATTCTACCGAATGGCGAATCGCCGGGCAAGCGTTCGGCCCGACTTTCCAGGAGAACTGCAAAGTCGGTTGGATCGAGTGAAAAAGGGGGACTGGCTCCGAGCCCCAATCGATGTCCAACCCGCCGAGATACTTGCCGCTGGGTGCCTGTCCCCCTTTTTCACGGTGCCCCAGTGGTGCCGCCCGAAAAAGGGGGACAGGCACCGTCGGCACCACGAATCCCCACTGCAATACGCATCGGCGACGGAGCCAGTCCCCATTTTCGGGCTCCCGCGTACTTTGCAGTTCTCCGGCCCGACTTTCCCGCGATTCCGTGATAAACTATAATGACGGTCGCCCATGGATTGCCAATCACATTCGCGGGAGTCGCGCTATGGAGCGACGTGAGATTGTAAAGAAGGCCATCGAGTTCGATACGCCGCCGCGGTTACCCTTTTGGCAGGACGTGGTCGATTGGGCCCCCAGCGATGTGTGCGATTGCTGGGAAATGGACCGCGCCAAGCGGGGGTGGTTCTTTGACAAGGCGGTCGAAGACGACTGGGGATGCGGCTGGAAGACGACCGAGTTGAAGAACATGGGCCAGTGTGTCCATCACCCGTTGCTCGATTGGGCCGCGATGGACACCTTTCGCCCGCCCGACCCTCGTGACCCCTTCTACTTCGAGCGAATCGACCCGATTATCTCGGCCGCCGAGGATCGCTACGTCGTCGTAACGTGCCATTTCGGCCTGATCGAACGGCTGCACATGCTGCACGGGTTCTCCGAGACCCTGAGCGATCTGTTGCTCGAACCGGCCAACATCGACAAACTGCTCGACATGATCCTCGAATTCAAGCTCGAAATGATCGACGAGCTACATCGTCGTTTCGGCGATCGGATTCACGGGCTGTTCTGCACCGACGATTGGGGGACCCAAACCGGGACATTCATTAGCGGAAAACTCTTCGAGAAGTTCTTTCTCGAGCGCTATCGCCGGCTGGTCGACGCGGTGCATGGCCATGGTTGGCACTTCCTCTTGCACAGTTGCGGAAAGATCAACGATTTCGTACCCTACTTTCTCGACGCGGGCGTTGACGTGTTGAACATGCAGCAACCCCGGGCCTACGGCATCCGCGAGCTGGGTCGACGGTTCGCCGGGCGAATGTGCTTTCTCACGACCGCCGATATTCAGGCCACCATGCCCACGGCCGATGCGCAGCTCATTCGCGAAGAGGTCGACGAGCTGGTCGAAAACTGGTCGACACGCGAAGGCGGCCTGATCGTCTTTAACTATGGATTCGACCACGTGATCGGAACGACTCGCAAGGCGACCGAAGCGATGTTCGACCAGTTTACTCAGCGAATGCAGCACTGGAGCGGGTAGCTGACCATTGAGATTTTTCCGATTTTTCGATGGTCCGGGCCGGCCGGCAGAGATACAATACGGGTAGCTGCCTTATGACTCCTCCGAGATCAACCATTACGCCAATGAGCGCTCGGGGGTAAGGCATGCAGGCCGCGTCCGCTTGCCAGTTGTTTGAGGACGCGGCCCCTTTTTTGATGGCCCGCTAGCACTGCCAGTAGCCGAGCATATGGTCGTAGAGGCGGGAGAACTCGCGCAACGGCTCCCGATAGCTTTGGGAACTGTCCGGCCGCGGCGTGATGGTCTTGCCCGGCGTCATGCGTTCTCGGGCGACCGCGGCCAGATCGCCGATCAGTCCGGCGCCGGCGGCCCCGAGCAATGCGGCGCCCTTGAGCCCGGCCTCGGGTTCGTCGGAGAGTTGCAGCGGGGCACGAACGACATCGGCCTTGATCTGATTCCACAACTCATTGCGAGCCCCGCCGCCGACACACAGGATCTTATCGACCTCGACGCCCAAACCGCGGAACAGTTCGACGTCCCGACCCATAGCCAAGGCCACGCCTTCCATGGCAGCTCGGATGAAATGGGCCGACGTATGGTTCAGCGTGATGCCGAAATAGCCACCCCGGGCCGCCGTGTTCTCGCGCCGCCGCTCGCCCAGCATATAGGGGTAGAACAGCAACCCTTCGCTCCCCTCGGGCACTTCGGCGGCCATCTCGATCAGTTGCTCGAACGAGACGTCGCTGCCGGCGGCCGAGGAGATCAGGTCCTTGCACCACTTCATGCTCAGGCCGCCGCAATCGAGGATCGTGAAGGGGATCCAGCCGTCGACCACATGACGAAGATTCTGCACGGCCGGATGGATCAGCGGCCGGGGACTGTGCGTGGCGAAAAGCGTGCTCGTGCCGGTCACGTCCGAGGCGACTCCCTCGCCGACGATGCCGAAGCCGAGCATCGAGACGGGAAAGTCCCCCCCGCCTGCGACCACGGGTGTCCCCGCGCGAACACCCGTCTGACGCGACGCCTCTTCGGTCACCTCGCCGATCACTTGGCCAGAATCGGAGACCGGAGCAAAGCGGCCCAAGTCGACGCCGACCGCACGGGCCATCTCCGGTGAATAAGCGTCGCTACGGCAGTCCCACAGGAACGACCCGGAGGCCTCGCTCGGATCGGTCGCCGCGACGCCGGTCAGTTTGAAGTTGATGAAATCCTTGGGCACCAGGAACCATCGGGCCCGATCGTAGGACTCCCTCTGGTTCTCCTTATACCAACGGACCTTCAGGCCGATCCAGGCGGGATTGATCGGATTGGCCGCGACGGCCGAAAGCCGCGACTCGTCGTTCGACTGGCGAACCTGCTCGCACTGAGGCTGACATCGCTTGTCGCACCAGAGTTGAACCCAGTCGGTCGTGACTTCGCCCTGCTGGTCGATACCCACCGGCCCGTGCATCTGGCCGCATGCCGCGACGGCGGCGATCGACCCGACGTCAACGCCCGTCTCGGAGAGCACGTCGCCGATGGCCCGACACGTCTCGTCCCACCAATCGACGGGCCGCTGCTGAGCCCAACCCGGCTCGGGACTATCCACCTCGTGTTGGATTTGCCCGATGCCGAGGATTTCGCCGTCGGCAGTAACCACGGCCGCACGAATGCTCTGCGTGCCAATGTCCAAAGCGAGGATATTCTTGCTCACGATCCTTCTTCCCCTATCCGCGTATATCCGTGTTCATGTGCTACTCGTCCAGCAGGATCACCGAGAGCGTTTGCGGTTCGTCATGGCCCGAGTTGAGCTTGTCGGGGCCGGTGACCATATCGAAATTCGCAACGATCAGTTCCTTACCGCGGACCAACGGTTCCCCCGGCTGGTCCAGCCCGCCGTTCGAGCCATCGCAATCGGGGCTCGCGGCCAACTGCCGGACCTCGCCGTCGGGGGAGACGATGCAGATCGCGTTGTTCGAGAAATCGGCCACGTAGATGTTGTCCTTCTCGTCGATGCAGATGCCGTCGATGCTCTTCATAACCTCTTTATCCTGGGCCCAGCGGGTTACCTCGTCGACGTTTCCCTCGGCATCGAACGTGACCTTGTGAACCACGGCGTCGCCGAAGTTGCCGACGTAGAGATTCCCCAGGCTGTCGAAGACCAGCCCGTCGGCGCCGTATTGGCAAGCCGGATCGAGCGTCTTGATCGTCAGCAGCAGGTTCTCGTCGTCCAGCGTGTTATTGACCTTGATGCCCGTATCATCGAGCTTGAAACGATAGACGCCGCTGATCAGCGGGTCGTCGCCCTCTTTGATCAGCATGCTCTGGGTGACGTAGATATAGCCGTTGTGTACACGAACGCCGTTGGGGTGACTCATGCCGTAGGCAACGACGACCGACCCATAGGGCTTGCCGTCCTTGATCTTCAGCCGCAAGATCCGCCCGAGGTTGTTCGCTTTCACCCAGCCCTGGTTATCGGCGATCAACAAGTCGCCGCCCGGCTCGAAGGCGATACCCATCGGACAGGCCACGCCCGTCTCGGGATGCGTGGGCATTTGGCAATAGAGCCTTGCCCGATTCTGCGAGTCGATCTTCATCAACACGGCCGGATGGGTCTGATCGAAGTAATTTGGGCAAGTGAGGATAATATTGCCGTCCGCGTCCAGGGCCATGCCGTCGGGCGTCGGGCAAATCTCGGGCAGCGTCAGCAGCAGCTTCGGCGTCTTCAGCGTCGAGGTCGTGTCCGCATCGGCCACGGGTGTATCGGCCGCTGGCGCATCGGCCACGGGTGAATCGGCCGTTGGGGCATCAGCCACTGGGGTATCGGCCGTTGGAGCTTCCGACGCTTCGGGGGGGGCCGCATCCTGGCCGGAAACGGGGACCTCGGAAGCGACAAATCCAATACAGGCCGACGCCAAGATGGCCGGCAACACGTTTCGCAACATCGCAGTGATTCTGGACATTTTCTTCTCCTCCTGGGTGGTTGGCCATGTGAGCCGCAACAGATCCCGAATATATCGGCCCGAATCGGCATAGTCAACCTGACCGGGACCCCGATCATCATGCTGGCCAACTCGATGGTGGAATGGTATGCTGCCCCCACGGACCTTTGCGACACTGCGGCGAGCAGGCAGCTTGGGAGGACGTCATGGCCCGGAGTGAATCAAACAGACACAAGCGGCGGAAGCGTGGACAGCAGGACCGCGCGCCGGGGGATCTACCGAACAATTGCCTCGGCGTGGGGGCTGGCGGCTTGCCATTCTTGGCCTGATTGTCGTGACGGCGATTGGTGCCGTATGGATCGCGAATCCATCGGATCGCACGGAACCGGTCAACGCTCTCGAACGACCGTCGTGGCCTCCGTTGGACTTGCGGGAATTCGTTGGAGGAATGTGGCAGTGAGACAGAGACGCATTTCCCTCTCCATTGTCGTTGTGTGCTGTGCGGTCGGTCTGGTCGTTTGCCTTGGAGTTGGGTTGTGGTGTCGCACCGTCGACATAGACTGCTGTTCCGGATGTCTCCGTTACCAAACCAGGATCGGCCCATTGCTGTTGAAAGAAACGCATCAGCAGACTGAGTTCTCCGAGTACGTCTTGCAGCTTGCACCGGTCAGTCAGGAAAAGGCGTGGCGGCGGGTGAAGACAACGTCAGTGCTGAAACCGATCTCCCCACATCACAGATTCCATAGCACGCCGAACGACTTGAGGATGTTCATGCTCATGTGCGAGCTGTACGATGTCCCTCCAGGAGAGAAGCACAAAACGGCCACCAAGATCATGACGCTGCTGAGAAACGAGCACCCAGAGAAGATCGCAAAGGTCGTAAGCAGCATGGAGGGCAAGTTGGGGCCAATGAGAAACCAGTAGCTGTTACGGCCCAGCGACTTTCGTAGTGGCGATGGTGACAGTATGCAGGACACTCGGAGAGACGATGCTTGTTCTTTGATGTCTCCCAGCGCTCGCGGGCGCATCTACCGCGTCAACCGCATGGCCTACCTCCGGGCCCCATTTTACGCCGATCAGCGAAAAAACGGCTGGAACTGTGCCGCTTAGCGCCGGAAATCGATTTCCGGTTCCACCGCGAACACGCTTGACAGGTCCTCGTCGGCGCGGAAGAATGGGGCCACATTCCGACCGTACTCGTATATTCGCCGACCCACATAGAAGGAGACACGCCATGAATTCACGGAAAACAAGACTCAATCGTAGACAATTCGTCGCCGGCGTGGGGGCCGGGGTGGCGTCGGTGACCGTGATCCCTCGCCATGTGCTGGGCACCCAGGATACTCCCGCGGCGAACGATAAGGTAAATATCGCGACGATCGGCTGCGGCGGACGTGCTTGGTCCGATATTAGCGGGGTCAAGAACGACAGCAACATCGTCGCGCTCTGCGACGTCGACTTGCGTCAGACAGGTCGGGCCTATAAGGAATTTCCCGCGGCGAAGCGATTTCGCGACTTCCGCAAGATGCTCGACGCGGTCGAGAAGCAGATCGACGCCGTGATCGTGGCCACGCCCGACCATATCCACGCCGTCGCCTGTATGGACGCGATGAAGCGCGGCAAGCACATCTATTGCGAGAAGCCGCTGGCCCATTCGGTGGCCGAAATTCGTGCGTTGCAGAAAGCGGCCAAAGAGAACAAGGTGATCACACAGGTCGGCAACCAGGGCCATGCGTCCGACGCGATCCGCACGTTCTGCGAATGGATCGACGACGGCGCGATCGGCAAGGTGACCGAGGTCCATGCCTCGTGCAACGCGTTTGCCAACGTCTATAGCCAGATCCGTCTGTTACCGCAGCGGAGCGAGCGCCCCGACGTTCCGGCCGAGTTGGATTGGGACCTTTGGCTCGGCCCGGCGCAGTTCCGTGCCTATCACCCGATGTACGTGCCGTGGAACTGGCGTGGCTGGCTACCGTTTGGCACCGGGGCCATCGGCGATTGGATCTGTCACGTCGTCGACCCGTCGTTCTGGGCACTCGATCTGGGCTCGCCCGTGTCGATCCAGGCCGAAGTCGAAGGCTACGACCCGAAAGAGCAGAGCGACGTCTATCCCCCGGGCGTTGCCATCACGTTCCAGTTTGCGGCCAAGGGCGACCGGGGCCCGATCAAGATGGTCTGGTACGACGGCGCGAAGAAGGCCCCGCGGCCGAAGGATCTCGAAGAAGGTCGCAACCCCCCGGGAACCGGCGCGATCGTGATCGGTACCGAAGGGACCATCACCCACGGCTCGCACGGCGCCGGCGGTGTTCGGCTGGTGCCCGAGACGAAGATGCAGGCCTACGAGCAGCCGGAGAAGACGATCCCCCGCGTGGCGGGCCATCATCAGGATTGGCTCCTGGCGATGCGCGAAGGCCGCCAGGCCGGCTCGAACTTCGACTACGGCGGATCGCTGGCCGAGTTGGGCTTGCTGGGCGTCATTGCGACGCAGTTCCCGGGCGTCAAGCTCGATTGGGACGGCAAGGCCGCGAAGTTCACCAACCACGACGGAGCCAACAAGCTCGTCGATCCGCCCTATCGCAAGGGCTGGTCGTTGTAGACGATTGAGGGTGGCTGGGGTATAGCGAAACGGTGCCCCAGTAGAACAATACGCGATAGACAAACATGTGTGCCACTGCTTGCTTTCAAGCAGTGTCTTGGCCGGGGTTTTAGGCCCCACTCGACGACACTGCTTGAAAGCAAGCAGTGGCACACGACTTTTTTCGGCGGACTACTAGGTTGTGTCTCAAGACCCGTACGATGGCCCTCCGAGGCCGTCGAAAAGACCCGTACGATGGCCCTCCGAGGCCGTCGAAAAGGCTGGCTTTTTTCAACAGCGACGGCCTCGCAGCGCCATCGTACGATAGCTCACACTACTCACCAACCATCGATTGCAAGGAGACCCTTTCATGCTCGGACGCAAGACGCTTCGCGCATTGACGATTTTGGCCCTGTTGGGCGTTCTCGTTGGCGTGGCCCCATTGGCGGCCCATGCGATCGAGGCCGCAAACGATGCGGAGAAAAGCAGCAAGGGTGTCGAGGCAATCGACTGGGCGGTGATTGTGGGCTACTTCATCATCCTCTTCTTCCTGGCTCGCTGGGTCATTAAGAAGAACAAGGATACGCCGGACGATTACTTCTTGGCCGGGCGTGGTCTGGGGTGGTTCGTCGTCGGGGCGTCGATCTTCGCCTCGAATATCGGATCGGAACATCTGGTCGGCCTGGCCGGATCGGGAACGACCGACGGCGTCGCCATGGCCCATTACGAGCTACACGCCTGGTGTCTGCTCGTGTTGGGCTGGGTCCTCGTGCCGTTCTATGCCCGATCGAAGGTCTTTACGATGCCGCAGTTCCTCGAGAAGCGGTTCTCGCCCGCCGCGCGATGGGTCCTGTCGATCATCTCGCTGGTGGCCTATATCGTGACCAAGATCGCCGTGGGCATCTTTGCCGGCGGTATCGTCTTCTCCGTGTTGTTGCCGGAGATCAACATCAACCTTGGCTTCATGATATTGGATAGCTTCTGGCTCGGGTCGATCTTGGTGCTGATCTTCACGGGCGTCTACACCATTCTCGGCGGGCTACGCGCCGTGGCCTATACCGAGGCCCTACAGACGGTCGTTCTCATCGTCGGGTCGGGCCTGGTCACGTTCTATGGATTGGCCGAACTGGGCGGTTGGCAGGAACTGCGGGACACGGTCGGTTCCGATATGTTCAACCTCTGGAAACCGCTCGTGCCCGAGGAAATCGACGGTGTGAAGGCCGAGGGTAGTTGGGCTCCGGTCGACAAGGTCGTTGAGTCCGAAAACGGCGAGAAAGTCCACCGGATCGCCTGGTACTTCAACTCAGATTTCCCCTGGTTGGGCATGTTGTTCTGCGCCCCGATCATCGGGCTTTGGTATTGGTGTACCGATCAGTATATCGTCCAACGCGCGCTGGGGGCGTCGAATGAAACGGAGGCCCGGCGTGGTACGATATGCGCCTCGTTCTTGAAACTACTGCCGGTCTTTATCTTCATCATTCCCGGCATGATATGTTTCGCGCTGATGATCCAGGCGGAACGTGGCGAGAACAATAACGCCAACTTCGACGATATCTACAAGGAGGGGCAAGTGGCCGCGGCAGGGGATATTCCCGCCGATGAGACGCTCGAACAAACCCGGGATCGGCTCAAGAAGAAGATCAAGAATCACGGCGATAGCGGCAAGGCCTTTCCGCTGATGGTTCGCGAGGTCCTGCCCGCCGGAGTGCGAGGGATCGTCGTGGCCGGGCTGTTGGCCGCGCTGATGAGTTCGCTGGCCGGGGTGTTCAATGCCTGCTCGACGTTGTTCACCATGGACCTCTATATCAAGTTCAGGCCGACGGCGTCCGAGCATCAGTTGGTCAAGATGGGCCGCATCGCTACCGGCCTCATGGTTGTGGTCGGCGTCATCTGGATTCCGGTCATTCGCGGTTCCGAGGGGTTGTATCTCTATCTGCAATCGGTCCAGGGCTATCTCGCGCCGCCGATCTTCGTCGTCTTCTTCCTGGGTATCTTCTGGAAGCGACTCAACGGCAAGGGATGTCTCGCCGCGCTGATCCTCGGATTCATGCTGGGGATCTTCCGACTGGCCGTCGATACGCCGATCAAGATGAAATGGTTCGGCATAGACGAGGCGGGAAAAGCTCTCGGATACACCGACGGCTCGTTCCTCTGGATCATCAACAAGATGTACTTCCAGTACTACAGCCTGTTGATCTTTATCATCTGTTCGATCGCCATGATCGTGGTCAGCTACATGTCAAAGGCCCCTTCCGAGGAGCAAATCCAAGGGCTGACGTTCGGCACGCTGTCGGCCGAAGACAAGGAGAAGACGCGAAACAGTTGGAGCGCCATCGACGTGATCGCTTCGGTATTGGTCTGCGTGGCGATCCTCGCGGCCTATCTCTACTTCAACGGATAGTGCTACCAATGGGAGCAAGTCGTCGTGGACCATGGCCGCTCGGCGCAGTTCTCTTCGTTCTTGCATTACAGACCGCCGCGACGGCGGGAGAAATCCACGTCTCGCCCGACGGCGACGACGCTCATCCCGGGTCGGTGGAAGAGCCGTTGCGGACGCTCCAAGCCGCGGCCGATCGACTCGAGCCGGGGGATACGTGTCTCGTTCACGGCGGCGACTATCGCGAGACGCTCCGTATAACACGATCCGGCCAGCAGGACCGGCCGATTCGCTTTGCCCCGTTCGATCGCCAAAAAGTCGTTCTCTCCGGCGTCGATCCCATCCGAGCGAAGTGGGCGCCCCATGACGGCGCGATCTACAAGACGCAACTCGATGCCGACCCGGGCCAGCTATTCCTCGACGGAAAAATGATGGTCGAGGCCCGATGGCCCAACCAACCGCTGGAGCGGCGTTGGGACAAAACGACCTGGGCCCAAGAAGCCGAGGGAAGCGAGTATGGCCGGATCGTCGACCCCGAACTGGCCGCCACCGGCATCGATTGGACCGGCGCCCTGGCCACGCTGAACGTCGGCTCCTGGACGACCCATCTGCGGTCCGTTCGCAATCACCAAGCGGGTAGCGATACGTTCGAGTACGCTCGCGACATGGGCAAGCGGCTCGAGTTGCAACGTGCCCGACCGCCCGGCTTCAATCGCTATTTCCTCTGGGGGAAACTCGAAGCACTCGACGCGCCGGGCGAATGGTTCTTCGACGCGAAGTCCAAGACGCTCTACCTTTGGCCGCCCGACGGCAAGGACCCGACCGGCCGGCGTCTCGAAGGCAAGGCCCGGGAATATGCGGTCATCGCCCGGGGAGTTCACCACATCCGGATCGTCGGGTTTCGATTCTTCGGTGCGACGTTCCTGTTGGAAAACGCAGACGACTGCGTGGTGGAAGATTGCGATCTGCGATTCCCAACCTACGCCGGTCCAGTCAAACGCGCCAACGGCCCGGCCTATGTCCCCGAGTTTTCGCGGCGTTTTCGGGAGGAATTTCTCGGCGGGCTGCGGAGCCTCTCGCCCACGCTTATTTCCGGCCGACGCAATCTGCTGCGAAACTGCCGAATCGCCTACAGTGAATCGCCAGGCGTCATGGTCCGGGGAAGCGACAACACGATCGAGAACTGTCTAATCCATGACATCGACTGGCGAGGGCTGGGCAACGGCGTGGTGGGAAACTGCGCGGCCGTCCACATGGCCCCGTCCGCCAAGTCCACCTTCCGCCGCAATACGGTCCACCACATCGGCTCATCCGAAGGGATCGTTCTGCCAACCGTCGGGCCGTCGCTTTGTGAACTGAATTACGTCCATCATGGAGGGCTCGTCCAGAGCGACGGGTCGTTGATCCAGTGTCACGGCACGAAGCTGGCCGGCACCGTCATCCGCTATAACTGGGTCCACACACACGACGCGTTCAACTACGGCGGTATCGGAATCCGCGGCGACGACCTCACCCGCGATCTGACGGTCCATCACAACGTGGCCTTCGACTGCCGCAGCAAGGGCATTATGGTCAAGGGCGATCGCAATCGGGTCTATAACAACTCGTGCTTCGACAATCCGATGTCCGACATAATCCTTTGGCGATCGGCGGAACCGCGCAAGCCGTGGTCACCCAACCAGTGGCCCCATCTGGTTCAGCAGCAGAACGGTCACTCCAGGGCGTTCAACAACTACGCGCCCGTGCTGACCGGGCAGATGTATTACGAGAT
>SDBT01006012.1_pt1 | contig 20273 bp, 19 predicted proteins | sample 2277101 | NCBI WGS metagenome assembly SDBT01 (sample SAMN10404973, study PRJNA504765) | marine sediment metagenome | isolation source: marine sediment core GS10_PC15, 103 cmbsf | place: Arctic Ocean: Southern Knipovich Ridge | collected 2010 | reverse complement strand
GATTATAGTCCTGCTTGGCGCTGCGGCGGTTGCCTATGTCGGCATCATGAATGCCTTGGTGGCACGATGGCTCTTTGACCAGAAGTGGCCGTCGAGGTTGCTGTCTAGGCTGTTCGGAGACCGCTTGCTGAGCGCCTACGTGCCGGCAGTGGCTAAGCAAAAGTTCAGTGGTGAAGCTCTCCCGTATACCGCCATCTTCTGGAAGATGCTAGGAAGCGATGAGTATCTTGGCCAGGTACCTGGCTTCATCAAGCCCCTGATGGATGGCATAGAGGGCTTGATCGGGCCGCCTCCGGCGACGGAGTATCAGCAACCCAATGATTCGCTCGACCTGGCAGAGGGAAGAGCGTACTGGGACGTGGCGAGCGACGTGGTCAAAGCCTGGGTCCTTACCAGGGTTGGCGGCACTATAAGTCGGGATGCGTGGAGCCATGCTGTGAAGTTCCGGTACATGAACGACGCGTACCGCAATCTGTCGACAGCCATGCCCATCGGGATACTCGTGCTACTTGTCCCGCGGATCGCTGGACTGAGCATCCAAGCATTAGGTGCAAACCCTACGCCGGCCATCTTCCTGGCCATCGTTGGCGTCACGGGTATCGCCCTGCTGAGTATCGTCGTACTGTGTGCCCTGGCTATGCTATGCCAACTTCTCCAGGTGCAGGCGCTCGTGAACTGGATTCAGTGGCAGGGGGAGTTGTGCAGGCTCTTCTTTGTGGCCTACTCCCAGGAAACGCCGAAGACCCAGGCCTCTGCTTGACACCCGTGCGGATCGGCAGCGTCCCCGTCCTGTCCAGAAACTCATCCGTGCCTCAAGGCGCCCTCAGGCCGGTCCCATGGGCCCTCGACACCCACAGAGGGATTCGACGGCAGTGCCCCGAACTCATTCTGCAAGCAAGCCGTGACGTATGGACTCCAGTGACACGCTGGGGGATAAGGCATGCCTGAGGGCAATCCTAAGTCCGGAACCGATCTGTTCATCGTCGACAACACTGACCAGGACTGGAAGGTGCTGCGTTACCTTCGAGACTGGTGTGAGATCTCGCGAGCCATCGACATCGCGACCGGCTACTTCGAGATCGGCGCGCTCTTGGCACTGGACGGTCAGTGGCAGAAGGTTGACCAGATCCGTGTGCTCATGGGTGACGAAGTATCGCTCCGCACCCACCGCGCCTTTGCCGCGGCCCGGGCCGAAACCGGAAACCGGCTGGACGCCAGCATTGAGGCAGAGAAGGACAAGAACGACTTCCTCGTGGGGGTGCCGGCTATCATTGAGGCGCTGCGCTCAGGCAAGATAGCCTGCCGCGTGTACCGCAAGGCGAAGTTCCACGCCAAGGCGTACATCACCCACGCTCGGCTCGAGGTCGTCGGCGCATCGGCCCTGGTTGGCTCATCGAACCTGACACGTCCTGCCCTGACCGAGAACGTCGAGTTGAACATTCAAATCACCGGCCGTCAGGTCACGGCTCTCCAGCAGTGGTACGAGCAGCACTGGGCCGAGGCCGAGGATGTCACGCCGGACATCCTGCGGGTGTTCGAGCGCCACATGCGCGATTACACGCCATTCGAGGTCTACGCGAAGGCACTGCACGAGTTTCACAGGGGTCACGAGCTGACCGACACCGAGTGGGACGAGGCGGGTCCGGAGAACGGTGGATCGCGCATGTTCCCGGTGCTCGACAAGTACCAGCAAGATGGCTATCGAACGCTGATGAAGATCGCGCAACAGCACAGGGGGGCCCTTCTGTGCGATGGGGTCGGCCTCGGGAAGACCTTCGTTGGCCTCATGCTCATCGAGAGACTTGTCGTGCATGAAGGGAAGAACGTTGTCCTCCTTGCCCCGAAGGCCACCCGCCAGGCTGTCTGGGATAAGGACATAGAGCGGTACCTCGGACACATCCAGGGAGCCTTCAGCAACCTCAGGGTCCTGAACCACACGGATCTGCAAAGGGGAGGGGATTACCCTCAGGTTCTAGAGAGCATAAAGCAGAGGGCGGATGCCATCATCATCGACGAGGCCCATCACTTCCGCAATCCCGGCACCCTAGGTGACATGCCGCAGACGGCTGCACTGGCGCTGAGGAAGGGGCGGATCCGCGGGACAGGCCGGGTCCGGCCCTCCCGCTACCGCGTGCTCTATGACCTGCTGGAGGGACCGCGCGGGCCAAAGCCGCTCTTCATGCTGACGGCAACGCCCGTGAACAACAAGCTCGACGACTTGCGGCACATGATGGAGCTCTTCACGCGCCAGCAGGATGACCGGTTCCGGTCCTCGGTCGGCATCCACTCTGTGATTGGGCATTTCAGACGGCTCGAACGCGAAGTGAAGAAGGCTCTTGAGGACGAAGGGGTGCAGGACGGCGAGATAGAGACCAGCCTGGCCGAGGCCGAGGATGTCCTCGGACGAGACTCGCTCTTCCGGGCTCTCGTGGTCCAGCGCAGCCGGTCCTACGTCAGACAGAGCCAGCTCCAATCCGGCGCCCCGGTGACCTGCTTCCCTCAACGTGAGCCACCTCGCGTGGCGAAGTACTCGGTCAGGCGAACCTATGGCCGGTTGCTCCAGATGATTGATGAGGCATTCAACCGCAATAAGCCGCTGTTTGCGCTGGCCATCTACTACCCCCTCGCCTACTACGAAGGTCCCGACGAATCCATAGACCCGTTCCTTGAAAACCGCCAGAAGCAGGTTGTCGGCCTGATCCGCACGCAATTCCTGAAGCGATTCGAGAGTTCAGTCTCCGCCTTCGAGCGATCGTGCGAGCGACTTCTGTTGAAGCTCCTCGCGTTCGCTCAGACGCACAGTCGAAGCAGGGACGAGCAGAACCGGTTGGAGCGTTGGCAACTTCAACATGCCGAGTTGCTCGATCACGTCAGGTCCCATCTCAAGGAACTAGAGATCGACCCCACGGACGATGAAGCCACCGACGACCTCGTTCCCGAGGAGATGTTGGAGCACACGGATCGGCTGTCGCGCGATGAGTACCGCGTCGAGGAGATGCTCGCCGAGACCTTCCTGGACATGAACCAGATCATGGAGTTCCTTGGCGAACTGCGGAAGCTCGAACCGGGTCATGACGATAAGCTGAAGTCCCTGCTGGGATTACTGAAGACCGATCCGGTGCTCAGCCAACACAAGGTCCTCGTCTTCAGTGAGTTTGCGGACACTGCGCGTTATCTCGAGCGGGAGCTGACCGCCGCCGGTATCACTGGCGTGGAAGAGGTGGACAGCGCCACCAAGCGGGACCGCGCCGAGGTGCTGCGCCGGTTCGCTCCGTACTACAACGGGGCTTCATCGGCCGAAGTGGGGGAGGACGAGATCCGCATTCTCATCTCTACCGACGTACTCTCCGAAGGCCTTAACCTTCAGGACGCTACCCGTCTCATCAACTACGATCTCCATTGGAACCCGGTCCGCCTCATGCAGCGCATCGGCCGGGTCGACCGCCGTATGAACCCTGAGACAGAGAAACGCCTCCTCGCCGATCACCCTGATCAGGCCGAGCTCCGCGGCAAGGTAGTGTACTGGAACTTCCTGCCGCCCGAGGAACTCGATGTCCTTCTCCGGCTCTATGGCAAGGTCGCTCACAAGACCCTGCGCATCTCGAAGACGTTCGGCATCGAGGGCCGCAAGCTCCTGCGCCCAGAGGATGAGTACGAAGCCCTCCGCGAGTTCAACGCCAACTACGAGGGAACGCCGAGCGCCATCGAGCAGATGCAGCTGGAGTACCAAGAGCTGCTGAACGCCCATCCGGGCCTTCGTGAAGAGCTCGACCGGCTTCCCGGCAAGGTGTTCAGCGGCAAGGAGCATCCGCAGCCAGAAACCAAGGCCGTCTTCTTCTGCTATGCACTGCCGGCGGCTGACGATTCGGCTGGCGATGGGAGCGAAGTAACCTGGACTGAGGAGGCAGGTACGGTCCGCTGGTACCTGTACGACCTGGGAACAGACCAGATTCTGGATGATGCACCAGCGATGGCTGACCTCGTCCGATCTACGCCTGACACGCCCCGGCACTGCGCCATCGAGAGGGAGATTCTAGCGGCGATCCGGGCGAAAGTCGAGCGCCACATCAAGAACACTTACCTCAAGCAGGTTCAGGCACCGGTTGGCGTCAAGCCGAAGCTGAAGGCTTGGATGGAGCTGAACTAGAGAGGGGAGGCCGTGACCTCAGCCGGATATGAGCGACTGCGACAGATAAGGTCGTTCCCACAGTTAGTGACGTATCTCCGGGACGATCTCGGCTGGCCGATCGAGTCCGAGGACTTTGAGGATCTGACCTACGAGTACGTGCCGGAGGAGCTCGGACTCGATGAGGCAGCAGCAGTCAAGGTCCGGAAGATCCACCAGCTTCGTCCGTTGGTCTCAGATCAGCCGTGGGGCATCTTCTTTCTGGACTTCGAGCCCAAGCGCCTCCCCGTCGTCGTGCTCCGAAAGATCCTGAGCGCCCTGGTCGTCAAGAAGCGCCGGACTGCGGCCCAGGCACAACGGGCGAGTTGGCGGCTTCACGATCTTCTCTTCATCTCCTCGTATGGAGAGGACGAACACCGAGACATTACCTTCGCCCACTTCGCTGAAGACCCCGGCAGTAGTGACCGTCCCGCCCTCCGTGTGCTTGGGTGGGACGACGAGAACACGGTCCGCCATCTCGACCACGCCAACCGAGTCCTCAGTGAGAAGCTGCACTGGCCGTCTGATGACCAGGACCCGGCGGATTGGCGACGGGACTGGGCTGAAGCCTTTCTCGGGCACCGAGAGGTCATCAAAACATCCAAAGCCCTAGCCGAACGGCTAGCTGAGCTGGCCAAGTCGATCCGGAAGCGCGTCAATGCGATCCTGGCGGTGGAGTCGGACCGCGGTGCATTCCGCAAGCTAATGGCGGCATTCAAGGAAGCTCTGATCCACGACCTAACCGCGGATGACTTCGCCGATGCCTATGCTCAGACCATCACCTATGGTCTGCTCGCCGCCCGCGTCTCGCGTCCTGCTGAGCTGGTGGCTGAGAACATCACCGATATGGTTCCATCCACCAATCCCTTCCTGCGCGACCTGCTCGCCACGTTTCTGAAGGCAGGTGGGAGACGCGGCAAGCTGGACTTCGACGAGGTCGGTGTTAACGACGTCGTGGAGCTTCTGCGTGCCAAAGAGACGAATATGGAGGCCGTCCTGCGCGACTTCGGGGACCGCAATCCCCAGGAAGACCCGGTCATCCACTTCTACGAGTTGTTCCTCAAGGAGTACGACCGGAAGAAACGCGTCAAGCGCGGGGTCTTCTTCACACCCCGGCCGGTCGTTTCGTTCATCGTCCAGAGCGTGGACGAAATCCTGAGGACCGAGTTCGGGCTCGAGGATGGACTCGCTGACACGACCACCTGGGGAGAGATGGTCAAGCGCCATCCCGATCTGGAACTGCCAGAGGGTGCGAAGGGCGACGACTCCTTCGTGCGGATCCTCGATCCGGCCTGCGGTACCGGCACCTTCCTGGTCGAAGTGATAGACCTCATACACCAGACGATGCTGGCGAAGTGGCGCAAGCAGGGCCGTCTCGAACTCGAGCTGCCAGGACTGTGGAACGACTACGTCTCGGAGCATCTGCTCCCGCGCCTGTATGGTTTCGAGCTTATGATGGCCCCCTATGCCATCGCCCATATGAAGATCGGTCTGAAGCTCGCTGAGACGGGATATCGCTTTGGCTCCAGTGAGCGCGCCCGGATCTACCTCACCAACAGCCTGGAAGCACCGCAGGAATTCGCTCAGCGCATCCTGCTGGACGTGCCAGCCCTGGCGCATGAGGCACAGGCAGTGAACGCCGTCAAACGCCATCAGTGGTTTGCCGTTGTCATGGGCAATCCGCCGTATTCAGCTTCAGTGAGTGAGCCCGCTTGGTTGATGGACAGTCTGGAGGAATGGAAGCGGGATCTCAACGAGACCAAGATCGACGTGAACCGCGAGGAGTGGAAGTTCCTCCGCTATGGCCAGGTGATATGTGACCAACTTCCCATCGGAGTTCTTGGTCTCGTCATTAACCGTGACTGCCTCGATGGCGTGGCCAAACGGAGGATGAGAGACAGTCTTCAGAGGAGCTTCCCCTATCGCACCGTCATTGATCTGAACGGTGACTTGAGGGGTAGCGTCGCGGACGAGAATGTCTTTGAGATCACGCAAGGAGTCTGCATACTCGTGCTCTGTCGCCGTGGGGGCACTGAACACCGGTTCTTCTCTCTGACCGGCACTCGTCGCGAGAAGTACTCGATGCTCTCCGATAGAGCGCAGCTCAACCAGCATCTCGAGGCGTTCGAGCCAACCCCCCCATACTACCGGTGGGTACCATTCACGGGCCAAGCTCATGGTGACATGGAAAGAGAATACTCCCGGTGGCTTCCTCTCAACGAAGTATTTCGCGTATACTCCTCCGGCATCCAGACCAAGCGGGACAGCTTATGCGTTCACTTCGATGAGAGAGGGCTATGGACGACGGTGCGTCGCTTCCACTCGGTTGGCGTCGCAACTGCTCGGCAGGAGTTTGGGCTCAAAGATGATGGCAGGGATTGGACTGTCGCGTCCGCTAAGGCGGACATTGCCGCTTCTGGTCCAAACAGACGTCATATTGTTCGGATACTGTATCGCCCATTCGATGTCCGCTACACCTATTGGACGGGGAAAACAAAGGGATTCCTGGCTTACCCGCGGCGAGATGTGATGCGACACGTGATCGGCCACCCGAACATCGGGATGATATTCAACAGGCAGGTGGTTGGGGACTGCGTCTCTCACTTCGGCGTTTCGCGCGTCCCGATCTGCCATGGGACGTTCTACTTGGGGAACAAGGGCCAAGACTACTTCGCACCCCTGTTTGTCGTGGCCGAGCAGGATCTCCTCTCGCACGAGACATCTCCTCTCAAGGCGAACTTCACACCGACGCTGTGGGCTGCATTGTCCCAAGTGCTCGGTACACGAGCGAAAGGCCTGACCGCGGCGGAGGTCTTTCACTATGCCTACGCCGTTCTGCACAGCCCCGACTACCGAGGCCGCTACAGGGAGCTGCTCAAGATCGACTTCCCGCGCCTGCCCTTGACCGGGAACCTGACGCTGTTCCGCGCTCTCGCCCGCCTCGGCGAAGAGCTCGTCGCCCTTCATCTGCTGGAGTCGCCGAAGGTGGACGATTTCACCACGACCTACGCGGGCCCGAAGGACCCCGGGGTCGGACGCGTGGGCTGGTCGGACGAGACCGTCTGGCTCGACGCCGCTGCGACGAAAAGAGACCGGGCCGTCAAGCCCGGCACCATCGGCTTCTGTAGCGTGCCCGAGGTCGTGTGGGACTTCCATATCGGGGGCTACCAAGTCTGTCACAAGTGGCTCAAGGACCGCCGGGGCCGCGTCCTGACGGACGAGGACATCACCCACTACCAGAAGATCATCGTCGCCATCAGCGAGACCATCCGGCTCATGGCCGAGATCGACAAGGTCATCGAAGAACACGGCGGCTGGCCAGACGCGTTCGTGACGACGTCGGAACCGGGAGAAGCGTCCGGATAGGAGCGACCGTGCAGGCTGATGGGAACCAGGGCTGCGGCCACCAGTTTGAGTTGCCGATAAAGCCGAGAGATACATGTAATCGGGAGATTGAGGCGCGCTGCCAGGAGCATCCACAGCGCTGTTACTGGCACTGTGCCTGCCAGGTCATCGCCAACGAGAAGCGGTTCGGCCCGCCGCTGAAGGAGCGACTTGAGACTGATGCTGCTGCCGACCTATATTTCGAGGGCATCCATTTGGACTACGCGAAGCTCCCCGGGGCTGAGCTTCCTAAGGTCATGCTGGCAAAGTCGAGCCTGAGGGGCGCAATACTGACCGACGGGCAGTTGGCGGCGGCGAACTTGTGTGGGACCGACCTCCGGGACGCTCACCTCGAGCGCGCCCGCTTGAAGAGGGCCGGACTTCGCGAGGCTCGGCTGGATGGGGTCTACCTCCAGGAAGCAGATCTACGTCATGCTGACTTGGGAGGAGGTCTCACAGTCCAGGACGCCCTCCTCGCAGACGCTGACCTAAGAGGCGCATATCTCGAACACGCGCACCTACAGGGTTCGGGCCTGTTGCGAATAAGGCTGGACCGTTGGACTCGATGTGAGACGACTGAGTGGGGGACTCCTCGCGATGCATTTGAGGTCGCTGAGAGTGCGGAAGGTAGGCCGAGAGAGATTACGCGCTGGCTCTGCCAGAAGGCTGTGTTCCAGCTTCTTCGGGAGCATTATCGCGAGACTGGCAATCACGAACGGGAGGATCACTTCGCCGTCCGCGAGGCCCGCTGCCGACATCTCGCGCTACCAGGATGGAAGCGTTGGACAACGTGGAAGATCCACCAGATCCTATGGGGATACGGCGTAATGCCGTGGCTGCTTCTCGGGTGGATGGCAGCCGTCGTGCTCCTATTTGGCGTCGCGGTCTTCCCTCGCGTTGGGATCGCGGACGGGTATTCCGTCTGCCACCAGGTGTGGCAAGGAGTGGCCCTGAGCCTGGTGACTTTTGCGACTCTCGGGTACGGCAACCTTCATCCAGCATCCATAGGGGGCGAGGTCTGGGCTGGGGTCGAGTCCATACTGGCCATGGTGTTTGTGTCCATGTTCGTGGTGAGCCTCGCGCGCAAATACGTTCGGTGGTAGGTAACTCTCAGCATCGCAGCTTCCGCCATGGGTGAGGGCTATATGCCAGAGAAGTATGAGCTCAGCGTAGATCGCAAGGAGTTCGTGAAGGCGCTAAAGGACATCGCCAGGTTCAGGCGGCGGCGCGGCGGATTCACCCGCTTCGCGTACGGCGACGGCGAACTCTCGACCGCCATGCCTGACGTTACTATTCGAGTCACCGCGCAAGGCAATTGGCCGACTGAGGTGACGATGGTTGGGGAATGGGTGAAGCGCATGGCAAAGGTGCCTCCGCCCGATGACCCGGTGAGCGTGACCTATGACGGAATGCGGGTCCGTATCGGAACCACGGTGATCCCGGCGGTCAAGGCGCAGTGATGGTCCCTCAGGAGCGCGACGCAGTGGCTGGTCGTTGGCTCGGCATCGACTTCAGCGGCAACTGGAGAATGTGGCGTTCTCGTTGTATGACGAGTAACGTCTGGGTAGCCGAGGTGAACGAGACCTCAAGCCGACTATCCCTGACCGCCCTATCGAGAGTACAGGACCTCGCCGGCGATTGCGGGTCGCCGTTTGAGTGGCTCGTTTCATTCCTCGGCGCAGGGCAGTTCACCGCGGCCGCCATCGACGCCCCCTTCGCAGTTCCCAAGCAGTTCGTCGGCCCAGGCGGACACACCGATCTCATCTCCATCGTCGGCAACTACGATCTGCCCAGTGGGCGTCCCTTCCTGACAGGATACGATTTCGTCAAGGCAGTGACAGGCAGGACACCGCCGCTCTCATCGCCCAAACCCTACAGACGGACAGAGCAGTTCTGGCGAGACAGGAAGGTCGAAACGCGATCTACTCTGTGGGCGGGGCCGCGCGGTGGCGCGCCCATGACGGCAGCCTGCCTTCAACTGCTACACGTGGCGAAGCGGCCGGCATGGCCGTGGGCAGAGCCGCCAACACCGGGCATCCTAGTCGAGGCATTCCCGGCAGCGCAGCTCTGTCAGTGGGGGTTGCCGCACGAGCAGTACAGCGGCCGCGACGAGGCCAGCAACGAAACGCGGCGTGTCATCATCGAGTCACTGAAACCACGGCTTCACATCCCCTCAGACCTAGAGCAACTCATGCACGCGAGCGCCGACGCTCTCGACGCTGTCGTCTGCGCCTTTGCCGGAGTTGCGGTCACGACCGGACGGGTCGCCCACCCCCCGACACCAGACGCGCACATAGAAGGTTGGATCGCCGTCCATGCGTAAGTGCCGCCGGCGCCCGAAGCGTACCAGTACGGGATGCCGATCTGCGAGGCGAACCTGTACCCGTTCGCGGCCTCCTATGACCCAGGACTAGCATTAGCTTCGGTATCACTTATGGGGGCAGGCCAGTAAGGAGCGAAGATGCGCGTAGATATTAGATGGAGGGGACAGGCGGCGTCGGGTGAGGCCGCCGTGCGGGGGCTGAACCGCGTGCTTGAGGAGGCCGCGCTGCCCAGAAACTCATCCGTGCCCCAAAGCACCCTCGAAGCGGTCTCACGGGCGCTCGACATGCGCAAGCGGCCCCCCCCATATGGTAGAATGCTCGGGAATCACAGGCAAGCCTACAGGTCTGTCAGAGGTGTCCCATCGCCATTTGACAGGGACACCGTGTTCCGTTTTCCAAACTGGGCGGCCTGCTTCGAGAGCGTGACCGGTGGGTTCCCAGCGGGATGGCTAGCGTGCTAGCCTGGCTCGCGCTTGGCGGGCCGGGAACCGGTGAAGGAGGACGATTCGGCGGTCTGACGGCCGAGGAGCTATTCGACAGCTTGGTCGGCTGCGCTTGACCACCGATCGACGGCGTGGCCTCCCGCTGACAGTGCGCTGTGCGCCAGGTGTGGAAAGCGGTGTGTGGTAGAATGCCTGGCGTTCGGCTACGGGGCCCACGGGGCTGTCGGCGGTGTTTCTTCGCTACTCAACACCCGCAGGGCGTTCTGGGGATCTGAGAGCCAGATGAGTTCCTGGACAGCACGCGGAGCCGGTACAGGTCTCGCTGTTCGATCAACATGAGATGGAGGAGCAGAATGGCCAGTAGAGATCAGGTCATCGAGTGCCTGAAGAGCAATGGATATGTGCTGGGACAAGAGAAGCGTCTGACCAACGATACCGGTTGGCAGCTCCGGACTGAAACTGGCCAGATCGTCAATGTCTTCGACAACGGCAATTTCTACGTCCAAGGGAAGAACCCTGAGAACTTGAGGGCCAAGCTTGCCTCTGCCCTGAGTATGCCTGAGTCAGCGCCCAGCATGAGCCGGCGGGTATTCGTGGTCTACGGACATGATGCGGCTGCGCGGACAGAATTAGAGGCCATGCTTCGAAGATGGGATGTGGAACCGCTCATCCTCGACCAGTTGCCATCAAAGGGGATGACGCTGATCGAGAAACTCGAGGAGTACCAGGGCGACGTTCCCTATGCCGTCGTGCTCGCCACACCAGATGATGAAGGGCATCGTACTGGCCAGCCCTCTGAAAAGGCCCTCCGGGCTAGGCAGAACGTTGTGCTGGAGCTTGGCATGATGCTGGCGATTCTCGGGAGGTCGCGTGTTGCGATTCTACTCAAAGATAAGGACAATATGGAGCGGCCCTCTGATATCCAGGGGCTGATCTACATACCCTTCAAGGACAATGTCCATGATGCAGCACTCACGCTGGCGAAGGAGATGGATGCGCAAGGCCTCAAGGTTGACGTTGGCAGGATCTAGAAGGGGCGACGATCATGCTTGAGGTCCCTTCGACTTCTTGACTGCGCCGTGGCCGTGTTATCCAGAAACTCATCCCTGCCCCAAAGTGCCCTGAAAGCGGTCTTGCGGGCAACTGACTGCTGTACGCGGCCGCAGACGACTTGTGATATAGTGCTCCCTTACAACTCCCGGATAGTGTTTTTCGGGGGGACAGGGGGCGGATCGAGGTCATACTGGCAGGGGCCCCCTCCGATCACGCCGCCGCCCAGTCCATCTTCTTGCCCCCTGTCCCACCCGCCGCCAGGGGGAGCGGGCCAGATTATGGTTGCGAGTAGGACAGCCAGGACCAGAAGGGCCCCGAGGATACCCAAAGCCGACGACCACCATGGGACCTCTCTGTGGCGCAACTCCCACTCTTCCAAGAGTTCCCGCTCGCGAATGATAGATTCGTTGTTCACCTTCGGCTCTTCACGGATTACACACCTTGCACGGCACCTGCCCCGCCGCAATCGCCTCCGCCCTGGCCTTGAAGTACAGGTGATTCTTTCGGCCGGGGACATACTGGCAGGTCAGCCGATGGAACTTGCCCGAGCCTTTGTTCCCGATGAAGTTGGCCCAAGCGGGGATCTCTGCTTCTGTCCCGTCCCAACATACCACCTTGCGCGTCTGTGCCGCAGGAACCGCCTCGGGTTGTGTTATGCCCCGCGGTGTCGTGGGCGCCGGGGTGAGAGCGGCCGGCGCAGGGACAGGTGCAAGATCGCGGAAGCGTGTCGCGTCATTCCACAGCCTCTCAAACTCCACAGCGAACGCGCTGGCGATCTGCACCTCGCCCAAGAAAACCACCAGGTTCTCATCGTTCCGCCCGATGGCCGCCTTCGTCCAGTTGAAGCTCCCGGTGGCCAAGTCCCTGCCGTCCGCCTCCAGAAACTTGTGGTGCATCAGCCCTGAGTGCGCGTTCACCCGGACAGGAACCCCGGCGGCAAGCAGTCTCTCGCCCTGGCTCCACGCCTGCGCCCCCTGTCCTCAATCCAGTATCACCCGCACCCGGACGCCGCGCTTGTGCGCGGCCGCGAGCTCGTCGGCGACGGACTCCAGGGAGAAGGTGTAGCAGGCCGCGTCCAGGTACATGCGGGCCGACCGCGCCAGGCTGGTGAGTGCTTCGTCTGCTCCTCCCCGGGGCGAGAAGAAGACTTGGACCTCGGCGCGCAGCCCCGTGGTGGCCGTCGCCAACAGGACCAGTAAGACCAGGCTGCACAGCACTCGCCGCGCGCCGTGTGTCCTGCCGCCGAAGGAATGTAGTAGCGTGTTCATCTCCTCGCTCCAGGGTCAGTGCCCCCGGAGGAGGGCGCGCTCCAGATGGGCTCGCCATCCTTATCGTCCAGCATCAGCGCGGCGAACCTACCCCACACGATGGCCGCCGTGATCCGCGCCTCGCCATCCTTATCGTGCAGCATCAGCGCGGGGGTGCCGTCCGAGCCCACCATCAACCGGGCCCCTGCCATGCTCCCCTTGTCGTACAGCGCCAGTTCCGAGGTGCCATCTTCGGACAAGCGCAGCGCGGCGCGTTGCTTGCCCCCCTCGTCGGATAGCGAAAGGCCCGAGCTGCCGTCGGAAAGCCCCAGGCTGACCCGCGGCTCGCCCTTCTTGTCGACGAGCCCCAGGCGCGGGCCGCGGGCATCCAGCAGTAGCAAGAAGCGCGGGTTGCCCTTCTCGTCGTAGAGCGTTAGGCCCGGGCTGCCGTCGGGATTCAGGGAAAGCACGGCGCGTTGCTGCCCGTGCGTATCGAGTAGGTACAACGTCGGCCATTCGTCGTCGATCAGACCCAGTCCTCCGCACAGTTTCCCCCTGGAGTTATACAGCGCAAACTCCTGCGCCCTCACCACCTCGGCCACCGGGGCCTTCCCCTGCCCCGCGGCATAGGCCGCAGCTACCGCCGCCAACACGATACAGGCCGCCAGCACTATCGCCCACTTGCCTTTGCTCATCTTGCTCGCCTCCTCGCTGTCAAGGTTCGCTCAGCACAACCTTCCCATTGCTCAGTAGTTAATAGGGACACCCGTACGAGTGAACGCGGGAAAAGTCAACGAATTCCTCGGCCGCGCGCTTCCCCAGATCGGCAAGAACACCGTCCGTGACTTTAGAGTACCGATACTCCGTGGTTGCGCCCTGAGGGCCGACCTGGCGATATATGAAGCGGCCGCCTTCGCGGTTGTACTCCCACGTCAGGTCATAGGTCTTCCCCCCCGACCGCTGAGAACCCGTGACCACGATGCTTCCTGCTGTCGGATTCTCCGCGATCAGCTGTCCTAGGAGTGCCATTGCTTCGCTGTACTCCTGGTCGCCAGGCAGGTCCGCTTGCACTGCTCGGACCGGCGGCCCTAGTGCCGCAACCTCCGGCGGCTTAGTCGAAGGGGTTTCTGGCGCGTACGTGCCTCCGGTGCAACCCGTCAGCAGACAGGCCATCACAACCAGCAGCGCAGATCGGAGTCGCATCTCCCTCGCCTCCCTCTCCCTCGCCCGGGCGCGTCCAGCGAAGGGGAGTAGCAGCGCGGTAACTCAGTAACCCCTCGCCCTCACCTTCCCCGCCAACCATGCCCCTCCTGCCATGCACATCAATACGCGTCTCCGCAATCGCCTTCGGGCTCTCGGAGGTGTCTTCACCCATCTTCGGCCTGCGCGCCTCTCTCAGCGAATCCTCTGCGAGATACAGCCATTCTGAGAGAGCGCCGTCGCTGCCCCACCAGTGTTTCCCCGTGAGTTTCCTCCGTGTTCTCTGGCGGTCGCAGTCCTCATCCCGCCTCGCCTGTCGCCCGCGGGGTCTGTCGGCCCCCGCTAAGGTTCTATTACGTCGAGATGTTCTCCACCTTGCCGTCGACGAACATGACGCGCTGTCGCGTGATATGGCGGTAATCCTCCCAGCGCCAGTGCTCATACACGGTGCTCCTGTTGATACTCCGAGAAACGTCGTCCGGCTTACCCCAGGACTCTTGGACCTGCTCCTTCGTCATGCCAATGCGCACCTTGTGTTGACCGATGAGTACGCACACGTCTCGACCCCAGGACGGGTGCTGGGTCTCAAGGCTCTTTGTCCACTGGCACTGCTTCTCCGCGCAGTAGTCCGACGCCCGCACGGTTCCGACGCGCACTCGTCGAGTCTCCGTCCATGCTTTCCCACACAGCGGGCAGGTCACAGTCACAGACCTCTCCACATACTCGAAGGCTAGCGGGTCGGGGGCCTCTACTGGGCCGAGTTCGCGCTGCAATCGCGCGAGGAGGTCAGGGCTGGAATCAGCCGTGGTCTCAGCAGTGTTGCCTCTGCCCGGGACCGACGCCGGTGGCTCCCCGCTTGCCCTCTTTGAAATGCGAATCTCGTACGGCTGCATAGCGTTGATTTCGAGGTAGTATGTGCCGGGTCGATGTTGAATGCTCTCGTCTCTGTCGGCACCCATCACGTTCACCAAGACAGATACCATCGCGCCGCCTTCATCGCGAAGGAACACGCCCAGTACGCCGCTGCCCGCGATGCCTGTCTGCGTGTCCCACTCGATTCTCCATGGGGCACTGACCGTGAACATCTGTGTAGTCTTCGGCCCCTTCCCCTTCCAGGAGGCTACCTCGCGCCAGTAGAAGGCATCCTGTCCTTCTACGTCTTGCAGTGAGACCGACTCATCTTGAGCCGAGGAGAGATGTGGTTGGCCTTCGGGCGTAAGCGTTATGGAGGCACTCACTTGGCCTTCCTCGTCAAAGAGACGAAGCCTCGGCGTACCAGATTCCGACAGGGCCAAAGTGGCCCGCACCCGTGCCTCCGCGTCGGTCAAGTCAAACCGCTGCGCCCGTATCACCTCCGGCACGTCACTCTTCGCCTGCCCCGCGGCCTCCGCCGGCGCTCCCCACTTCGGGGCAGTTCCCCAGAGACACAGCCACACGAGCGCCACCGCGATCACCGTCAGCACGACCTTCGTGTATCTGTCAGCCATCTGCCTCGCCTCCTTCGCCCTCGACTCCCTCACCCCCATAGCCTGCTCCGTAGACCAGTGAAACAGCCGGCAATCTACCGAAGCATCGTGAAACCCCTCTCCGTATTCAGCAGCGTGAAACCTCTCCATATTCCCTGGCAAGTCGCCATCGACCGGTCTACTTCGCCACCCCTAGCCTCTGGTGTCAGTAGTGGGAGTGAGGATCTAGCTGCCGGGCCATCACGGAACACGCCCTGACGGAAATTGAGGATCAGCTTCTGGTCATTATTTCTCGCATCAAATGGCGGGCGCAAGAACTTCTGGAAGTCGAGTTGCGGAAAATTGAACTCAGGACGCACGTAGGGACCGTAGGCCGGTGGTTGAGGCTCATACCGCACGAAGAACACGACTACCGGACCCTCATTTGGCGTGAAGCGATATACTCTTGTGTCGCATGAACTATGCAATCCTACGCACTCCAATACGCAGCCTTGCGGGGGAAGCCACATACAGATAGGTGAAATAGGGACCGAGATGGCTTCCATAACCTTCAATGCGAATTCTCTCCATGATGTTGGGACGAATTCGATATAGCCTCCCAATAGAAGCAGAAGCTCGTGGCACAAGAATCCACGCGCCTCGATGTACTCAAATCGCCTAGGTGTTATCCCTATCTGGGCCGCAAGTCCCACGCCATGCTTATCCGCACGCTCTTGAGTGTTCACTGCTATTCCTCTGCCTACGGCGCTTTCCGAAGCTGCTCCCATCCCCAGATGAATAGTATCGCAGTCTCGTCCGTTGCCCGATGAATGCGCACCAGGTTCCCACTAGTGTGGTCATACCGCCACGGCGTTGGCCAGACCCAATAGGCGAACGCCGCCACCAGCAGCGCGAACAGCACCTTCGAGTACCACCGCCAGTGTCTCATTCGCTCGCCTCCTCGGCGCTGACGTTCTGCGTCGGTCTTAGCCATCGCCTGTCCCGGGGATCATAGTCTCCGATGATCGTCCTGTCCAAGTCGTTCAGCCGGTCGTATGAAGTCACGGCCGACTGCTGGTCCAACTCGACTCGGTGCTGGAACCCGAGTTTCCCAAGTTGTTCGTTGATGTGCGTGATCAGCGCGGCCAATGCCTTGGAGTGTTCTTGCGGCACTGGCAGATCCACAGGCGGATCGCTGGCCTCCCTTGCCTCAACTTCGGCTGGCCTTATGGAAGGCGCGAGGTAGCCTTGTGCCTGGCCAATATTCACTCCAAGCACATAATGGTCGACGGCCCGCTGCCCGCCGGAATCCCGAACGAGCATGTGGGCCTGCATTATCAGTCTGTGCATCAGTTTCCTGTCGAGGGGGAGGGGGTCCGGGATTTCAAGATCAAGACCAAGAGTCTCGGCTCTCGCTTGCACGGTATTCCTGAGCCAGTAATCAGGGTGAGCAACGGGGAGAGCCGGCGAAGGAACGTCCTTGTCCGGGCAGCCGACCTTGTATAGCCCGAGATCGACGCCGAGTCGGTAGCTCAGGTAGTCGGCCTCTTCCCATTTGGCACGAGTCGCTTCCCGGGCCTCATAGAGTGTGAACGCGAGCGTACCGCTCAACACTGCCAGCGCAAGCGCGGAGATCAACAGGCCTAGCCAATAGACACGGGGCAACCCCGCCCCTTGAGGTTCCTGTTTCGCGTCTCGGCCTGCGCGTCTTCCTCTGACGCTCATCCGCTCATTCTCCTCCCCACTGCCCGCGTGAACAAGCTCTTCCCATTGTCCGCCATCATCCCTGTGCCACGTGTGCTCGCCTTCGGCGTCTACGAAGGTGACGTTCCCCCACACGCTCCTTGCGAAGTTCACGGGCACAGTGCCGACCACTTGACGCTGGCCGGGAGCAAGGTAATCGAGATTGTGGGGATACTCCTCTGTTTGGGGGCACTCCTGCGTATCAGGTCCGTTGGCCGAGGATACCGTAAGCTGTGCTCTAATGCCAAAAGCCGGCGCCTTGCCCAAGTTCGTCAGGAGAACCATCTGCGGCATCACCACTCCGTGGACTGTGTCCTCGCCCACCGTCGCGATAACGCAGGCCCGCCTGCTTTCCTCCAGGGCTGTGGCCGCGGTCTCTGCGGAGGTCTCCGCTGCTCCCGCCGACCTCCTCACCGCGAGCCATGACACCACCGCGACGGCAGCCGAAACGCTGGCAGCGATGGTCAATGCTATTGACCATACATCAGGCGAGTTCATCGAGACCCTCCTCGCCCTTGCCCGGGCGCGTTCAGAGTAGAGGAGTAGCAGCGCGATAACCCAGAAACCCCTCGCCGCCCTCTTCCGCGGTCAACCATCAACCGCCTTCTTCCACTCCCTGCCCCGCTGCTCAACCATCGTCTCTCCGCTTCAATTGGCGTAGTCCGTTTCTCAACAAGACAATGCCTGGCGAGAGAAACAGAGCAAGAAGCAGGCTGCCGAAGACACCTTGTCGCCAGATCCATTCTCGGACGCTACTACTCCCATCTCCTCTGATCCGACTTACCTTCGGGTCTTCTGGCAGGTACTCCACTTCGACAGGATAGGGTTCCTGAAGATCGAAAAACGCATCCTTCAGCTGACCCCACCCCTCTGTGCTTTGCGTGAACTCCCGACCGTCGGGAAGCCGGTATGTGTAAGTCGATCCATGGGACCATAGATCTTGTCCGGCATCGCTTTCGCCATCGTATTCCTCCCAAGTATCCACTATGGAACCGGGAGCGATTCGTGCCCGCTGGATCAGTGCAAGTTCAGCCAGTGGATTCCCTCCCAGGGCGAAGTAGAACCAGCAGGCACCGACAACCCAGAGCACACCCCAGAGAATTGTCTTTATCGATTCACGGAACCCAACACGACTCACGCCGCCCCCTTCCTCCGCACGCGTCACCTCCGCCCCGATAGGAGCGCCCTCTCATCGCAGCAGCGCGATAACCCAGGAACCCCTCGTCCCCATCTTCCCCGCCAACCATGCCCCTCCTGCCATCCTACTGGGGCCTTCCTTTTTGGCTGCTCACATTCTCCGAGGGGCTGTATCACTCAGCGACACCCCCACCCCCTATGCATGGGTAGTCCCGTCGAAACGCGGACCTGCCCCCGGGCGATGCCCCCTTTTCCACACTCCGACCTCGGAGCAGGCCATATCCTCATCCGCGTTCCGAATCCGGGGACCGTCAACTGAGGGGTGGGGGTCGACGGCAGGGGAGATGCTCGTGCTGAAGAGGAACTCGGTCGGGCTCCTCAGGTAGTGAATCGCCTAAGGTAGTGCGTCCGAGACTTAAACTCGTGAGGCCACATCATCTGCTCGCCAACGCGAGCCCTGGTCACGGCGTTCATGGCGTACACAGCCATGTGTGATGCGCAGAACGTGGAGGGGTCAACGCTTTGCGATGCGTGCGGCAACCCGTAGTGAGCAGGCGCGAAGTCACCAATAACGTCCGAGACAAGGCGGTACAGGCGCGCCAGCCCCGCTTCTTCGCGTGGGTCGATGTCACACGCCAAATCGCCACAAATTGCCTCTTGAGCTAACACCTCTGTGGCGCGGTACCAGACGACCTTCAGGAAGCATGCACGGTCATCCTGCGAGAGAGAACTGAGGAACCGTTCGGCTTCAGCATATCGTCCATGCCCCTGGCGAGGAGCCTTTGCCGTTTCAGCGTATTGGCAGTCGTCGTGTGAGGCAGATAACGGCTGCCACAGGGCCTCCCTGCGTGACCGCCACGCCTTAGCATGTGGTCGCGTTCGCAGCCAATCCTGTATCGCCTGCCACGTTGATGCTTCCGCTGCCTCGCCCACCTGGACCCACAGTTCGCAGCAACGACTGCGCCAATCCTTCGGACTTCCCGGCAGACTCCCCGTATGCTCAGCGAAGACGAGGTCAAAGGCATTGTAGTCGCTCTCATTCCGGCCAAGTGGACGCAAGAGGGGCATTACCTTGTTTGTTCAGCCCTGGTGCGGTGAGGAGTTCAACCGTGAGCCGCAAGCCGGCGGAGTGCGCGGCCGGGTCGAGTCGGTCCCAGACGAGCAGGTGGAGGTGGGAGCAACTGAGGAGTTGACGGCAGTCAATGGCCATGTGATTCCACTCTCTCCTATCGCTCGTTCGCCCCCTTCACATCCATCACCTCCGCTGACGCAGAGGAGAGTATCCTCACAACACCAACGGCGCCAGCCCCGCCTGCTTCCGCTGCAAGTCCTCGTCGAAGACATGCGTGTAGACCTCTGTTGTGGCAGGAGAGGAGTGCCCGAGCAGCTTCTGCACCTCCCGCAGGTTGAAGCCCTGTCGCAGCCACGTCGTCGCTGCCGTGTGGCGCAATGTGTGTGGCGTCACCCGCTTTTCAACTCCCGCCCGCTCCGCATACCGCCTGACCATCTGCCGCACGTAGACCGGCGAGACCGGCCGCCCTGCCTGCGTGGTCGCGCTCACCCGCCTGTCCCCGATTCGCGCCTCGCCCTCGCCCCGGTCGGTTATGGTCGTGAAGAGTGTCCGAGTCCGAATTCCCCGCTTCCGCCTCACAGCCAGCCACGCGTCGAGCGCCTGCGCCGTCTGTGGGTCGAGCGGTACCGTCCTGTCCTTCGCCCCCTTTCCCCGCCACACTCGCAGCGTGTGGTCGCTCACGTCCTTCGTCTGGAGCGCCACCACCTCTCCCACGCGCAGCCCACACCGCCCCATGCAGAGCAGCATCGCCAGGTTCCGCGTTCCGGTCGGGCTCCGACGATTCGCCTGCCTCACCAGCCCCGCCAGTTCCTCTTCCGTTAGCACCTCGGGGAGCTTCCTGGGCTGTCCAATTCTCGCCACCATCGTCTATGCCTCCCAAGCAGCTATACTATCGTCTTTATGCAATAGCGATAGTATATACCACGGATTCATCCCTGTCAAGCATAAACGATAGTATTTGCTATGGATTGTCTCGTCTCGGATGCGAGCTCCCGAAGCTCGCCACTACGCGACCGAAGCGGCTTCCCCAGGGCGCCGCACCACGCTCCCGCTCCTGCCC
>SDBT01006011.1_pt1 | contig 20274 bp, 19 predicted proteins | sample 2277101 | NCBI WGS metagenome assembly SDBT01 (sample SAMN10404973, study PRJNA504765) | marine sediment metagenome | isolation source: marine sediment core GS10_PC15, 103 cmbsf | place: Arctic Ocean: Southern Knipovich Ridge | collected 2010 | reverse complement strand
GGCGAAAATCAGGGATAAAGTGAGCATGAAGGAGGAGGTTTCCTCCATGGATGAATGGAAGGATGAAGCCAGGAAACTTGAGATGCAGGGTAAGAAAGAACAGGCCGATGAGATCAGAAAGTCGATCCTGGAGGTACATGAGCCTGAATGGGAGCCTCTTTCGCCGGCTAATCTTGATGAACTGAAGAAAGAGGCCCTTGATCCTGATCTTTTCAACAAAAAAGCCAAGGATATTCTGTTTCACTATTCCCTGATTTACGAGGACCACGACAGTATGGACAGGTTGTCTGAACTGAAATACAGGAAAGCTGACCGGCGTGTGTCAGAAAGGAAAACGGTTCGCCGGAAGTATTACGGTGACTATGAGAAGGACGATGTCAATGTGATTGAAAAGAGTATTAGGGAATATGGTGTGGATTATCGTGACCGGTTCAACAGGACGCCCCTGCACCCTGCAGTTGATTTGGGAAGTAAAAAGATCCTGGATCTGCTTATTCAATATGGGGCAAATCCATCCCTTACCGACAATCTGGGGAAGATTCCCCTGCAGATCGCATTGTACCAATCTTATGACAGTCAGGATCACTTTCAAACACTGAATCCGCATTTAAGCGATCTGGTGACTGACCATATTAAGATCAAGGTTGACGACCGGATGATAAAAATTGACAATCATAAGATCGAATACTTTCTGTTGCATTTCTTTATTGCACTTCAGGACGATATCATTGATGAGTGTGATTTACACTTTCTGGCAAAGAGGGGGGTACGCGCCAGTGAAATAGCACGTATTGTGACACCTTACCCGGATGCATTCCTGCCGGAATTCAGGAAAAAGAACACATACCTGTCGTCCAATCTTTCAAAGCATGAGATCAACAGTAAAAATCTTTATAACAAAAAACTTTTTAAACGGCTTTACAGGGGCTACTATGAATTAAATCCCGATCTGGCTGTTTGGGTCAATGACCAGTGGATGAATGTGTACGACACGATGCAATCGGTGGAAGTCAAAGTTCCGACCCAGGAGGAAAAAGAGGCTTTCATCAAAGAATATCAAAGGCGACTCAGGGAAAGGAACGGTTGGTATGATGAGTATGATGATGAGTTTGAAGATGAGTTTGAAGATGAGTTTGATGCGGATGACGACGAGTATGATGACGATGCGGATGACGACGGGCATGGTGATGATGCGGATAATGATGACGCGGCAGACCCAGCCGGTAATGGTGATGATCGGGAAGAGGAATTGTCCGGAGAGCCCAAGGTTGATGCTCAAAGAAGAACTGATCAAAAAAGAACTAAACGGGGGGAGGCTGATACACCATTCAGATTACCTTTTGATGATATCTGATTAATTTTTTTAAATGAATATCCCATTACTAAAGGGGATTAGGTTACTGGAGGTCTACGGATCCTGTCGAAGATGGCATGATGACATTTGACACTGAAGTTATTCCCGAATAAAGAGTTAATTCAAACCAAGGAACAAAACACAATTTTATCATGGATCTGGACAAAATCAACGCGGTATACGAGAAGGTCTCATATTATAAGAGACCGGAAAAACTCACCCTGAATGAGTGGCAATTTGCACTCAGAAAAAAGTATGCGATACAACATCATCTGATAGTTGAGAAAATTGGAACAGAGGAGGTATTTTCGGAGTACATCGTACGAAACCCCGACAGGAAAAGCTCCTATTCGGTCTCGATCAGAAGCAATGATAATTCCCGCAACTTCTGCACCTGTTTCGATTTTAAGACCAACCGGTGGAGAACGTACTCACTATAATTGGGAACCTGGTAAAGCACATGGGGTAATGACGAAAACTATTTATCAAATCCAAATTGCATTAAGAGGATTCAAACCGAAAATCTGGAGAAGGGTTCTTATTCCGTCAGATTTATTATTGTCGGATTTCCACTATGTTATCCAGGCTGTGATGGGATGGACCAATTCTCATTTGCATCAATTTGTTCAATACGGGATATTCTACTCCGAACCATCTGAAGGGATGTGGGACGATATGGATACAGAGGATTATACTGACATTAGAGTCTCTGATCTGTTAGGACAGGAGAAGGATACACTCATATACGAATACGATTTTGGAGACAGCTGGGAGCATCAGATCGTGTTAGAGAAAATTTTACCAGAAGCCATTGAAATTCAGCTTCCTGTATGTTTGAAGGGGAAAATGAATTGTCCCCCGGAAGATTCCGGGGGTGTCTGGGGTTATACCGAAATGCTCGAAATTCTCAAGCAACCCGAACATGAAGAGTATGAGGACTATATTGAATGGTTGGGGGATGAGTTTGATCCCGGGTATTTCGATAAAGATGAGGTAAATCAGTTATTGCGGGGAATGAGACGTTTTGCAAAGCCGGAATAAGAAGTAGAATTCCCATTACTTTTTCGAAAGTCATTCGCAACTGTTTACCTGGGTATTTTACCCGCTAATGAAGTTGTGTCCTTCGAAGGCAGTTTGATATTTTCTGTTTGACCCCCTTGCGTGAGTTTATTACGGGATGAGGTCTAAAGCGCCATAACACACAGGGACACATAAAGATAAGACTCATTTATTTGTATACACCAACTCTTGCAGACGGATCTCCAGTACAACAGGATGCGCAGAAGAAACAAGCACATCGGGAATGATCCTGGGTTCATAACCCATAAACCTTACCTCAATGGTATAGCGTCCTACAGGAACCTCTTCAACACGAGAAAACCCCTTAAGGTCCGCTATTTCACCCCGAAAAAAGGATTCCGATCTGACCCTAACTTGGCCCCCGTAACAGGGATCTCGAAATTCTCTCAAACCAGCTTCTTCAGCCAGAAACCCAATTGGCCTTCAATACTCCCCAGTCAATAGAATTAACGATATCATAAACATCTCTTGCTCTTCCATTTCGTTCTACAATAGCCCTGGCGCCTCAGGTAATCTATCACTGTAGTTATGATGTAAATCTCGTTCAACAGGTTGGCCCGCTATCAATTCATCCTGGGTTATGTCGAGTTTTATACGCTGAAGTGATTTTGGTGGCAACTTTAATGGTCCATCAAATGGAATTTTGTTTTTATCAATTTTCATTTCCTGCGGTACAGTAAAATAAAGATCCTCAGAAAATCTGTATGTCTCGAAGTAGCATTTTTTCAGACAGGTACCTCCTTTAAACACCCATTTTGATAATTCAGGATGTCCGGAAATAGCTCTGAGTAACCATCCAAGTACATAATCTTTTTGAACTGTTGTAGGTTGTAACTCAAAGTTCTTTGCTGCTTGCAGTATTTGCGCCTTGGGTATCATTGATAATTAGACAGGTAAGTTAATTCGCAAATTCCATTTACCGGATATTCGACCTTTTGATGGACTTCCGGGGTCAAGGTCCGAAATACCTGTTTTTATATGACGATTACAATCCATGATCCATTTCTTTGAAACGGGTGCACTGAAAGCTTCTGCCAGAAAACCGAGACGTTTTAGTACGGATCCTTTGCCATAACGAATTGCATATTCAAGTATGAGATCGGCATTATGTATGTCAGAACTCCAGTATGCCTTAACAATATCGGTTGTATGACGTCCTCCGCCTCCAAATTCAGGCATATCCAGGATATCTATAATCAGTCTGCTTGGGTCTGCAATTTCTACTTGATTACTACCAAACCAAATGTTTGTCATTCCAAAGAAACGTTCCTCTTTGATTACTCTTACTTTTACCCGTATGCCACTGATATTTTGAATACTCTTTCTTTGCTGATTTTGAGTAACCAATGAAATACTATTAAAGATTTGTTCAGTTAAGTCCCAATGCTCCGCTGCAGTCCAGCCTGACAAAAATGCCGGTTTGTACAGCTTTACAACAAGTGGCCAAACCTCTTCTATCATTGGATTTGCTGATAAAGAGGAGAGTGGAACAATGATGTAAGTCCCATGTTTTACTCTTTGTAACCAACCTTTTTTGGCCAACCGGCTAAGGATTTGATTGGCAGCCTCTTTAGAAATGGAGCGAATTTCAATGATGTCATTTGCATCAACTGCGACTGCTTCATTTGCTGAAAAAATACTTATTATTTCCCGTTCTTGAATGCTTAATCCTCGCATCTATGAGTTTTTTATACATTAAACATGCAAATAATAACAATAATTGACACTTTCTACAGTACAAATATAATTAATTATCATATATTATAGGTGCAATGTATTAGATGCATATATGCAAAAAAAAAGTTTAATCGTCCGAGATCTCTTTAAGCAGTTTTCGGTAGGAGGAGAAGATTTTGGATCTGGAGATAAATCCGATGTATTTATTGTTGTCCGTGACAGGTAAATTCCAGGACTCAGTCTCTTCAAAAATCTCCAGCACCTTCTCCATTCTTTCATCCTGGGGAATAATTGCCGGTGGGGTATGCATTAATTCCCGGATGTCAATTTTGTCGTAAAGCTCACTGCTGAAGATAATGTCACGTATATCATCCAGGTTGATAATCCCCACCAGGTCCTTTTCATCATTAATTACCGGAAAGATATTGCGTTTCGATTTTGATACCGCTTTTACCAGGTCAGCCAATTTGCCATTTTCATGTACCTTCCTGAAGTCGTTTTCCAAAACATCCTTTACGGATAGAATACTTAAAACAGCCTTGTCCTTGTGATGGGTGATAAGTTCACCTCTCTCGGAAAGCCGCATGGTGTATATGGATTGTCTTTCAAACCCGAGGATGGTCACATATGAGAGGGTAGCAGTAATAATCAGCGGAATAAGCAGTGCATAGCCCCCCGTGATTTCCGCGATAAGGAAAATGGCTGTCAGGGGTGCATGCATAACGGCTGCCATAACCCCGGCCATTCCGACCAGGGCAAAATTATTTTCGGAAATGCCGGCCGGTGATAACATGTTCACGGCTTTCGCGAGTGTGACTCCGCTAATACCTCCCACAAAAAGAGCGGGGGCAAAAATTCCACCAATCCCTCCACTTCCTGTGGTTGCTGCCATGGCAATCACCTTGAAAATAACAAGCAGCAGGAGGAATAAAATGATTAAGTAGGAATTGTTCCGGAGGATTCCTTCAAACAGGGTGCCATTGAAAAGCTCGGAGGACTGTCCTGTCAGTAATGTTTTTAGTGTTGAATAACATTCCCCGAACAGATGGGGCATTAGTAAAATAAGGACACTCACCACAAGGCCCCCGGTAAGGGTTCTTACAAATGTGTTGCTGATCCTACCCAAATTGTGTTCAACCCACATGTTCATTCTGGTGAAATAGAGGGAAACAAGTCCCGTGAATACACCCAGTAGCAGATAAAAAGGTAAATTGCTTAATACGAATGGCTCACTGATGGTGAAAGAAAAGACCACCTTCTCACCAAGAAAGAAGTGAGAAACTGTTGCGGCCGTGACCGACGATATCAGCAATGGGACCATGGACCAGGTGGTCAAATCGAGCATGAGTACTTCGAAAGTGAAAATCAGTGCAGCAATGGGCGCCTTAAAGATACCGGCAATGGCACCCGCGGCACCACAACCCACAAGCAATACGATCGATTTGTAATTGAGTCGAAGCAACCGGCCAATATTGGAACCAATGGATGCTCCTGTAAGTACAATAGGCGCCTCCAATCCCACCGATCCGCCCAACCCTACAGTGAGTGAACTGGCAATCATGGATGACCAGTTGTTGTGCGGTTTCAGGTGACCTTTCCTTTTGGATATGGAAAACAGGATCTTGCTGATGCCGTGACCGATATCCTGTTTTAACAGATACTTCACAAACAGGACCGTGATCAGGATCCCTCCCAATGGCAACAAAAACGAGAAATCTGAGAAGTCACTTCCGAAAAGAATTTTTTTTGATTGGTGCTCCACAAAATGAGTGAGGTTTTTTAGCAAAATGGCTGCCAGGCCTGATAACAGTCCAATGATCAGACTCAGTCCCAGGATTAAACGACGGTGTTTGATGTGCCGTATGACCTTCAGTATTTTCAGCTGTATGTTTAGGTTTTTCCTCATCTTAAAAAGAGACCATTTTAAATGTTTTCCCGTTTATGTGATGGTGAGATGAACCTGCTTACCAAGACCCAATTCAACTATTCTGTACAAGGTAGATAACTGAATATCACTGTGCCCATTCTCGATTCTGGATATGAAGCTCTTTCTGGTTCCTGTCTTTTTTGCAAGCTCTTCCTGAGTCATATGCGCCTCCTTTCTTGCCTCACGTAATATTTCCCCAATGGCAAATGCCTTTGCCCTTATTTCAAACTCAGTCCGTTTCCTGAAACCTAGTTTGCCGTATCTTTGATCAAGATGTTCGTCAAATGATGTTATATCTTTCATAATCACTTACCCCCTTTTCTTTGATTCAAAATATTCTTCCTTCATCAAAACAGCAAAAGATTCTGAATATGTTGTTCTCATACTCAATTCTTATCTCAAATAGACCCTCAGTCCCCTCAATGTATTTGAAAAACTTCTTTGGTATTCTCTCTGCAACAGTTATTAGAAACAGGACATAATCAATTTTGCCTTTTCTTATCCATGCTGCAAAGCTACTTAATTAGTGGCCATCATTTCAAAATTCAATTTTATAGCTGATATTGGGGAAAATAAATCCCTCTCCTTTGACCTCTACCACCTGCCTGGTGTTGTTGAAATCATGATAGAATATTGATTTTTCGAGCAGCATATTCTTGATCTGCACGCCCCATACAGATGCATATTTATGCTTGTTGATTCGGAAGGTTACTGTAAAGTCTATATAGAAAGTGTTTGGAAACCGCTCTTCCCATGCCCTGGAATAATCGTAAACCACATCCTGGGCCAGTAGTGATTTCTCCTGATCCACGGGATGAGTTCTCTCCCCTCCCTGGAAAACCAACCGTCCGTTGATCCCCAGGATCCTGTCACGGTTCCTCCCCATGAAAAACTCACGTCCCGCCAGAAAATTCAACACATAGCCATAATCCCACCGGGTTCTGTATGTTTTATGATCCCCGGCAAGGTATTTCGAATCGAAGAGTGAGCCCGTAATAAGGTAATAGTAGTTTTTGCTTAGAAACCTTTCAAGGGTGAGATCGATGCCCGTGTTTGTTCCCTCTCCCTGATTGATCAACGAATCTTTCATCAGGTACTCTTTTTTGAAATTAACAAGCGAATAGTAGCTGCCGGGTTTAACGGGTATGTTGTATAGGTGCTGGGTATATAGTTCTGCAGTCATTCTTAAATTTTCTGTCAGTAACCTGTTATAGGCAAGCACGTAGTGGTTGGAGCGGGATGGGGTGAGTCCCAGGTTGGGCTTATGTGTATCGCCCGGTACGGTTTCGTACCTGTAGAAATAGACCTGCAGTGGTTCAATCTGACTGTGATTGCCATAGGCGAGACTCACTGAATTTCCGCTTAAGAATTTATAGGTCAGCCCCACCCTGGGTTCCAGTGTCACAGCATTGTTCAGGAAAAAAAGCATAGAATGCAATCCTCCGTTGAAAGAGAAGCTGTTGTTCAATGCCCATTTAAACTGGGAGAACCCTTGCAAAGTTCCGGTAGCTCCATCTTCAGAAGCATATTGAACAGAGGGTTCACCTGGAGTATCGGCAGCGCGTATGGTGATGTCGTAGGCGATCCTGCTCAGAACAATCCCGGTTCGGTTTGAGAGCTTTTTACTGAATTTATGGGTCAGCACCGAGCTAAAACTGAGCATGGAGGTGAGATTTTCAGCATATTCATATTCCGTGTAGGATCCGTCGGACTGAAACAACTCATTGCTGTCGCTAAACTGACTGGATGCTGCCGTAAGGGATGTGTGAATGGCCGTTGTACCGGAGTGAATAAACTTATGTTTGGCTCCCAGGATACCGGTTTTACCTTTCCAACTATAACGTGTCTGATCCCACGTAGAACTCCAATCCGAAGAATCGGCCAGCGGTTCGGAGCCATTCCGGTCCAGTCCGCCGATCCCCCAGAGCGAGAATGTCCCGGCCTTCCCTGCAGGGAAATTCAGTTTAAAACTGAGATCCTGGAAAACCGGAAGCTGACCCTCGGGAATCAGGCCCTTTAAAAGGGCAGTGGTGGAGTAACGGTAATTAAAAATATAGGAGGCGTTTTTGCCTTTTACAAACGGGCCTTCGCCAAACCCATCGATCCCCAGTGTTCCGATCTGCAACCCCCATCCTCTTCTTTCATTATCGCCCGCGCGCAGGTTCATATCAAAGACCCCCGATAACCCATTCCCGTACTCCACGGGGAAAGCACCTGTATAGAAATCTGAATTGTTGAGCAGTTGTGAGCTGAGCAGCGAGAGGATACCTCCACCCTCTACCAGCATTCCTGCAAAGTGATTGGGATTGGGAACCGTAACGCCCTCTATGCGCCACAGCAATCCTTTCGGGGAATTCCCCCTGATCGACAGGGCGTTGTCATTGGGACTTCCTGTAACACCTGCAAAAGAAGCAGCCATTCTTCCGGGATCATCGAATCCTCCTGCATAACGCCTGGTCTCCTCGACGGTAAAAGTGCGGGCACTCAATACAGCCATCTGGTTGATGGGGATATCCTTTCTTACCTGCGCCTTCACCACCACACCCTTAATTTCAGATACCGACTCCTGCAAACGGATCTCCAGTACAACGGGACGCGAAGAAGAGACAAGTACCTCGGGAATGATCCTGGGTTCATAACCAATAAACCTTACCTCGATGGTGTAGCGCCCTACAGGAACCTCTTCAACCCGAAAGACTCCATCCGTGTCTGTTATTACACCCTGGAAAAAGAATTCCGATCTAACACCTACTGTAGCTCCCGGCAAAGGGATCTCGGAATTCTGATCTACAATGGTTCCCCGAATTGTCTGGACCGGCGTCTGGGGATTCTGGACCGGCGTTTGGACCGGCGTCTGGGGAAAAGTAAGGGTACAGAAAAGGAGCAGCGATGGTACTAAAATGGATATGGCCGGCATTGGGAATCGCATTTGTTAAATGTCTTTAGAAGTAGCTCCTGACAGCAAACTCAAACTGGCTGTTGGATGTATGATATTAACACCAACAAGAGCAGTGTTTTTTCAAATACACATTCACGGTTGCAGCTTCATTTTAGAAGGATTGAAAGACGATTAGAAATGAATTTGAAGTAGTTCTTCACCAAATTCATGCAAAGCGGTTTGAATTCTGTTGGTCTGTTTTTTACTTGGTTTTTTTAACCCATTTGCATATTGACTTACCAGACTCTGATTCATGCCTGTTAGTTTCGATATGCCGGCTTTAGTTAATACTCCTTGAAACCACTCAAAAAAGGATTCGATATCCATCTTATAATGAAAGACATAATTACCCTGAAATATTTGAGGAATATCCAGTCCATCTTCTTTCATTCCTTCCAAATGAAATAACACTGCCTCTTGCACCGATTCTTTTACTTCCTTGACAGAAGTTCCAGTTGCAACGCATCCATCCAATTCAGGAATGTATGCTGCATAATTGCTTTCTGCTTTCTCTAAGGCTACTAAAATCTTTTCCATATATATTATTGTTGTTAAGGAGTTTCAATCGATTCTATAATAGCAATCATGTGTGCCTTTGATTGTGGAGGCGAGATAGGTCTATTTTAATCCAGCCTGCCTCAGAATACTTCCAAGTGTGCCTTTGGGAATATCATTAGAAAGCTTGCCCGAAACCGTTATCAGCCCGCTTTTCATTCGATGTTTTAATTGTCTGTGACTTCCTTTGATTCGGTGGATGTACCAGCCATCTGCTTCTAACATCTTTAGGACTTCAGAAACTTTTTTCATTGCAAAAGTAATAAAAGCATTACCTAGAAGCAAGAAAAAGTAATAAAAATGTTACTATTCTTCTTTCAGGTAATAGCTTTTATTTATTAATGAAATAAGTCTCTGAGATATCAGCGTAAGTTCTAAGGCAGCTTGTGTGGTTTCACCTTCATAAACCTAACCATCTCCACGATCCAGTTGGGGAGGGGTTTGGTCACATCTTTGCGTTTTCCCAGGTTAATGTACCAACCCAGTCTTTTGGAAACGGGGATTTTGTGTGTTTCAACGAATTCGATGAGGGTGCCGTCGGGATCCTCCACATAGGCAAAATGACCGGCAGCCTCGCCTATGTCAAAGGGTTTGCCCTGGGGATGGACATCCGAATCGACGGTAAAGGGAAATCCTTCGCGAGCGCACTCATCTTTTAAGGCTTTCATTCCAAGTATGTCAAAACAGATGTGGATGAAGCCCAGGTCGCCCCAGATCCGGTTTTTAAAGATCTTCTCTGCTTTGCGATCCATTGCCTGTACCAATTCGATCTCGGTTGGACCGAAAAGTTTTGAGAAAGGTCCCTTGCGGACTTCACTGTGTTGGAGTAGTATCCTTCTGAATTTTCCAGAGCCGCCTGGGAGTTCTTTCAGGTCCTCAAAGGTGTCTTCCTTATCATACACAACGGTGTCATAGCCAAGCACCCCACCGTAAAGCTTAATGGCCAGCTTCGGTTGAGTGGTACCAATAATAGCTCCATAAGAACCCCCGGTATACTTTTTTGGCTGCTTCATGAAGTAAGCAGCTTCTTCCACGATCTGCCATATATTGTTAAAGGGATCTTTCACATAGAAGGTCTCCCTGCCGGCCGGATCTTTAACAATCCCTGTGAGGGTATTTGCTTCTTTGCTAAGCTTGTCATAGGCAGCCTTTATATGATGCGACTTAACTTTTCCGGCAAAGATACCCAGGTCACCCATCTTCAGTTCGAAAGCCGGGGCCACCGGGGTGCGTTCGGTATGTTGCCAGATCTCAAATCCGCCACCGCCCAGCATGTTCACTGCCAGGGCAGCATGCCGTTCCCTGGGTTCGCCATCTGTATAGCGGAGCATATATTCGGCTGTGGCCTTCTCCTCGAACATCCTCACATCCATTCCAAAATGAGGGATGTACCACTTCCATGCTTCGTAAATATTCGTTACACCTACTCCGATCTGCTGGATGCCGGAGATCATCTTGTTGTCTAGTTCTTTATGTGTTGGCATATTGGCTGCAAAGATAGCGCATTAAACTGTTTTTCAGAAAAAACTATATTTGTTCCTTAATAAATCCTGAATCTGATATGGCCAAGCCCAAAGTTACCGGCGCATCAAAAAATATTCATAAGCGTAATTGGATCTTCCATCTGGCTAATCACTACATCGAATTTATTTTTTACCAGTATTACAGGAAGGTGGAGGTCAGGGGACTGAAGAATGTCGCCAGGAAGGAGCCAATAATCTTTGCTCCTAACCACCAGAATGCCCTGATGGATGCCCTGATTGTGCTTTTTTCGGTTCCCCAGGATGTGGTTTTTTTAACGCGGGCCGATTTGTTTAAAAAGAGATCCGCGGCTTATGTCATGAACAGCCTGAAGATGCTTCCGGTATTCAGACAAAGGGACGGAACCAGTGAGTTGGGTAAGAACCAGGAGATCTTCGATATCACTGTGGATCTGCTGAACCGGCGTCACTACCTCTGCCTGATGCCGGAGGGGAATCACGGCGATCACCGGAGACTTCGTCCACTGGTCAAGGGGATCTTCCGTATTGCTTTCAAGGCTCAGGAACCCTATGGCAATAAACCTTTTGTAAAGATCATTCCTTCGGGCCTGGATATTGGTCATTATGTGAAACATAACCAGACGCTCCTGATCAATTACGGAGAACCCATAGAGGTATCGGATTACTGGGACCAGTACGAGGAGAATTCTGCCCGGGCCATCAATGCCATCAAGGATCGGCTTGCCAGGGAGATGAAGCCGTTGATGATCCATATTGAAACGGAAGAGTTCTATGAATCGGTAATGAGTTTGCGGACCATCTTTAATGAGCGGATGCGGGAGATTCTTAAGATAAAGGATTCTAAGCTGAGCGACCGCTTTGAGGCCGATAAGCATATGATAGAATGTATCGACAGGACCATTGAGAAGGATAAGGAGAAGGTTCAGGTGCTGGCGGGGAAGGTGAACAGGTATGATGAAGGAGTGGAATCGTTAAAGATCCGTGACTGGGTTGTGCGCAACAAGGGGTTTGTGGTAGCACGAAGTTTCTGGAGGTATTTTACCCTGATTGTGACTTTCCCTTTCTTTTTATTCGGACTGGTCAATAATGTGATAGCCTATTTTCTTCCGGTACGCATGGTCCGGAAGATCAAGGACCTGCAGTTTCACAGCTCGGTGAAATCAATGTTTGGCAACCTGATTAGTTTTCCCCTGTCCTACCTGCTCCAGACCTTGCTGGTGGGAATACTCACCGGACCATGGTGGATTTGGGCAGCCTATCTTGTATCGCTCTATCCAATGGGGAAAATCGCACTCTTCTGGTACCTCCGCTGGAAAAAGACGGTTCGGGGAAGCTGGTTCCGCAGGCAATTGAGGCGAAAGAATTCTGTTGCATGGGACCTGGTGAACCTGAGGAAGGAGATTATGGAGTTGACAGAGGAGGTAGTTGTTGCAGAGTAGTAAGTCAACCGTTCTTCAGGGAATAAGTCAACCGTTCTTCAGGGAATGCATGTATGTCTTCATAAATGTGCCGGGGGACATTACCGGTAATTCAGATGGTTTATAATCTTTAATATTTCTGGTAATAATTACATCTATCAAAGGATTTTCCTGGGCTGCAAAGCACTGAATAGCATCTTCAAAGTCTTTGAATTTGGAGCTAAAAGCCCTTTTAATAATCAAATCATCCACATTGAGTATCTCGATTAGATCGGATAGTTCTTTTAATCTGGATATCACTTTATTGTGTGATGCATATTTCCTGAGGACATCATACAGATTACTGAATGAAAGAGAGGTAGTATATCCCTTCAATTTCTCCTCCTCTAATAACGTAAACAGTGATGATGCTTCCTTCGAAAAAGGAAGTCTTCCGGTGATTACATCCAGGATAATGTCCGTATCTACGAAAAGATGAGTCATTCTTACAGGTATTTATCATGAAAGCGATCCGAGAGTTCCTTTTTATAATCAAAGTCATCAGGAACTTTTATGGATCCCAGAAGGGATTTTACTTTAGGAGATATTTCAATTTTGGTACCCTCACCGGTTCGTGTAATAAACCTGAAGTAGTCCTCCACCAGGTCTGAAAGGCTCCGGCCTCTGCTTCTTGCGTATTGCTTAGCCTTGCTGGCTATGGCTAATCCTGAAGATCGTCCAGCAGGCGCCGTTCTTTTTTGGTGGGACGGCCCGCACCCCGGTCACGCTTAATAAAGAAATCATCCTGCATCTCCAGCTTGTGCAATTCCTCTTCGGGGGTGATGTTCTCCACGAAATCTTCCACGATTTTAGCACCCACACGCTTTTCAATGGGATCCTTCACGCGATAGGAGTAGACAACCGGCATCTTTTTCACCTGGATTACCTCTCCGGCTCTAACGGTTCGGGATGGCTTAGCAGGCATATCGTTTATGGTCACCTTCCCCTTTTTACAAGCTTCGGTTGCCAGGGTCCGGGTTTTGTACACCCGCACCGCCCAGAGGTATTTATCTATTCTAACAGTTTTCGGCATGAATAAGTAGTTCTGTTTTTTGTGCCATATTTCTCAAATAACCCTCCGTTTACCCCTTTTTCAAGGTCCCGGCTGGCTGTGGCAGTAGAAATGCTTTTAAATATACCCAAATAATCCTTCCTGGTAAAGGAGATCATGCCCATTTGGTGGAAGCTCAATAAACGATCCGATTCTGTTTCGGTTCTCTGACAGTTATCCAGGAATTCTGTTACTGTCTCAAGGATCATATGCAGCATAAATAGGATGAATTCAGTGGCATTTGAAACGCGATCGCTGGCCGATAGAGCCCTGAAATACTCCTTACTGTTTTTGGAGAGTCGTTTTTCACAGGGCAAGAATTCAAACAGTGGGTGTTTATTTATAAGCAACAGGGTTTGCCAGAGCCGGCCCATTCTGCCACTACCATCCAAAAATGGCTGGATAGATTCCACATTGCAATGGAACAGACAGCTTTTAATGAGAAGAGGGTCCTCTCCATTGATTATGTATTCAAATAACTCATTCATTAGTTTTGGCACCTCTTTGGGAGGCGGTGCCAGGCGAATGATCTCGGATCCCCGGAATATTCCCGTATCTATTGTTCTGAATTGGCCGGGGTCCTCTGAGATTCCCGACAGCATCATACAATGTGTGCTCAGGAATGAATCCTGCAACCATGGATTCAGCTCCTTCAATAGTTCATACACTTTAATGGTGTTGGTGACTTCATGGATCCGTTTCTGCGGCCCACGAACAGGGTAGTTGTTTGTGAGCGCTGCAATCTTTTCCCGGGCCAGGGGATTTCCATCGAGTCCCAGAGTAGTATGGATTGTATCGATCCTGGCCACCTTCCGCAATTGCGGAGGTGGCATGATTGGGAACCGGGCATTTGCTTCTCCAAGTTTTTCAGAAACCAAAGAGGTCAGCTTGAGCAGGTCAGGAGTGGGGGTATAGGTAAGGCTCATGAGCGCGTGATACTATTGTATGATACTATCATAGATATTTGTTAATGCGATAACCCCCATACACATCATTGCCTCCCCACACACTTTTTACTCTACAGTCCGGTTTATGTAGCTGAAACATTACTCACCATCCTGTAATACAATGGTTTGCAATACTTATGGATCCAGACCATTACCAACTCAACCCCACCGATAAGAACATCCTTGCGATTTCGTTTCATGGCTTTGATCATCTTATTGGCACATTTCTGCGGAGAGATCCCTTTGGCCAGTGCAGGATCCATGATCCCGTGTTCTTTGCCATCCTTCAAAAGGGCATGGTAGGAGATGTTAGTCCGGACGCGGCCAGGACTGAAAATGGTGACCCGGATCCCTTTTCGATTATTTTCAGCCCAAACACTCTTATAAAAACCAAACAGGGCATGTTTGGCTGCTGCGTAGGCACTTCTGAGGGGGAATCCGAATTTTCCTGAAATGGTGCTGGTTACCCCAATGTGTCCGTAACCATTCTCGATCATTGCCGGAAGTAGTGCTTTAGTGAGAATCACACCACTGAAATAATCAATCTCCATTACGCGGCGGTCAATTTCGAGGGGCGTTTCCAATGCCAAAGCCCTGGTGGAGATTCCACCATTGTTCATCAGCACGTCTACCCGGCCAAAATCCTTCAGCACTTTTTCAGCTGTGGTCTGCACTTCATCCGGGTTGCCCAGGTTAAACACCACAGGGTGAACATCCTTTGAGACTGGTTCCAGGTCCTTTCTGACGGCTTCCAACTCTTCAGGTTCATGGGAAGAGATGATCACCCTGGCACCCTCCCGGGCAAATATTTTTGCCAGTTCAGCTCCGATCCCCGAAGAGGCTCCTGTGATCCAGACGGTCTTTTCTTTGTAATTCATGCGATTAGGAAATATGTTGCAAAAATAGCTGATAAAATAGTTTTTAATGCACGAACTCAAAATTGCTGGGTGACGATATACTGGATGATGATTTTTTTGAAGAATGGAAATAAACCAGTATGACATCGTCCTTGCAGACCTTCAGGTTTCTGAAATAGAAAGAGGGCCCGGAGCCGAAATCAGAAAGATCAGGCCCTGTGTCGTAATATCGCCTGATGAGATGAACAGGCACCTGAGAACAGTGGTTATTGCTCCTATGACAACCCGTTCAAGACTTATGCCAACAAGAGTCAGAGTAAGGCATAACAAGCAAACGGGTTGGGTAATTGTAGATCTGATCAGGACCGTCGATCGAAAACGGGTGAGCAAGCGACTGGATAGGTTAACCCATCCGGAGATCAAAAAGCTTAAAAATGTGATCCGGGAAACTTATGTGGATTAGGCCTTTACGGATTATAAGTGTTGTCACACACTGCCGTTTACTTCAAGCTTAAAGCCCATCCGGTGTACGTTCACGATGGAGACATTTTTGTCCTCCTTAAGTTTCTTCCTTAGACGGGCGATATACACATCCATGCTCCTGCCCATGAAATAATCGTTCTCTCCCCAAACATCGGTCAGTACTTTTTCGCGTTTTACCACATTGTTGACATTTGATGCCAGCATGCGCAATACATCCGCTTCTTTTTTGGTGAGATTGATCTGGTCAGAAGGTGAACAGAGTACGCGATTGGGGTAATCAAAGGTAAATTGCCCAAAATTAATTACCTCGGGCAACTCGTCATTAACCAGTGCAGGTTTTGAACGTCTGAGTAAAGCATATATTCTCAGGGAAAGTTCTGTAACGCTGAAGGGTATTACAATGTAATCGTCCCCACCAGCACAGAATGCCTTAATCATATCCTTGTCTTCGCCTTTGGCCGATATGAAAAGAATGGGGGTTGTAAAATCGGTTTTCCTGATCTCTTTGGCCAGCTCAAGTCCATCCATTCCGGGTAAAACTACGTCTACGAGGATAATATCATATTTTTCAGCCTCGAAAAGTTGCAGGGCTCTGTCGCCCCTTGATTCCAGGTCAACCTGGTAATTTTTGAGTTCCAGGGAGTCTTTCAGCATGCGTCCCAGTTGATGGTCATCTTCTACCAGCAGAACTGTAGGAGTATTTTCTGACATGATTCGAACAGTGGTTAAAATTGTTTCGGTTTACTCTAAACAACATCCTTTTTAACATATTGTTCACTTTATATGTATCATTTAATTCATTTTCGCAGTATTGATATATGTATTTCGTTCTAAAAAAATTGTATTGAGAGTCAGTGTGTTCCTCATAAATATTCTTACTTTTGCAGCCAATAGGCAACCACTTAAACTACGATCTACCAGGATGGCGCAAAATTCACCCATTAAATTCTTTTCAGGAAGGGCCTCTATCTACCTGTCCGAGAAAATCGCACAGAATTTTGGAACTGAACTGGGACGCACAAGCGTGTATCAGTTTAGCGATGGAGAATTTCAGCCTGCTTACGAAGAAAGCGTCAGAGGATGTACCGTATTTATTTTTCAGTCTACGTTTCCTCCTGGTGATAACCTGCTGGAATTGCTTATGATGATAGATGCTGCAAAGCGAGCATCGGCCGAAAAGGTAGTGGCGGTAATTCCATATTTCGGATTTGCCCGTCAGGATCGCAAAGACCGTCCAAGATCGGCCATTGGAGCCAAACTTGTGGCCAACCTGCTGACTGCATCCGGTGTGGACCGCATCATGACCATGGACCTGCACGCGGATCAGCTCCAGGGATTTTTTGATGTACCCGTGGATCACCTGTACGCATCAGCCCTATTCGTACCTTATATAAAGTCACTGAATTTGGATAACCTGGCCATCGCTGCTCCGGACATGGGTGGCACCAAGCGGGCCAATGCCTATTCCCGGTTTGTGAATGCCAGCATGGTAATCTGTTACAAGCTTCGAAAGAAACCCAATGTGGTGGAGGAGATCAAAGCCATTGGCGATATTGAAGGGAAAAACATTGTGATTGTGGATGACATGGTCGATACTGCCGGGACCATCACTTTTGCTGCAGGCATGATGAAGAGTGAAGGTGCTAAAAGCGTGAGGGTGGTAGCAACCCATCCTGTTCTTTCAGGTCCGGCTTATGAACGGATTGAACAGTCACCCATCGATGAAGTAGTGGTTACCGATACCATACCCATGAAACGGGAAAGTAAAAAGATTAAAGTACTCTCTGTAGCCAGCCATTTTGCAGAAGTGATAGACAAAGTCTACAATTTTAAATCCATCAGCGATACATTTCTAAATTAAATAATTACATTTGCAGCCGTTTTGCCACAAAGGCAATTTTTCCCACAGTGTGATGGGGAATTAATGTTCAATTTAATTCTGAGTAGCACCACAAAATGAAAACAATTTCAATTAGCGCAGAAAAGCGCACCGAACTGGGTAAAAAATCTACCCGCAATCTAAGAAAAGCAGACCATGTTCCATGTGTGATGTATGGAGGTGCAGAAGTGATCCATTTCCATGCCCATGAAAACGACTTTAGAAACATTGTTTATACTCCCAGCGCATTTATCGTTGAGTTGAATATTAATGGTGATGTACGAAAGGCTGTAATGCAGGAGCTGCAGTTCCACCCGGTAACTGACAAACTGAACCACATCGATTTCGTTGAGGTATTTGATGACAAACCGGTTATTGTAGAGTTGCCTGTTGAGCTGGTTGGTATGGCCATTGGTATTAAGGATGGTGGTAAACCCCGCCAGAGAAGGCGCGTGCTGAAGGTTCGCGGTTTGATTAAGGATTTGCCCGAAACCCTGGATATAGACATTACTGATGTTGCGATCGGCAACGTGATCAAGATTGGTGACCTCTCTTATGATAACCTGGAGATCCTTGATCCTTCACGTTCCATGATCTTTGCTGTTGTATCCTCACGTATAAGCATGAAGGGTATGGAGCTTGAAGAGCCCGAAACTGAGGCTGTTGAAGGTGAAGAAGGCGTTGAAGGTGAAGAAGCACCTGCAGAAGGTGATGCTGCCGCCGCAGAGGGATCCGAAGCTGAAGGTTAGCACTTTCGCCTATGAAGTACCTGGTAGTAGGTTTAGGAAACATAGGACCAGATTATGCACATACGCGTCATAATATAGGATTTGATATATTGGATGCCCTTGCCGGGGTGTCCAATATTTCTTTTAAGGACAAGCGTTATGGATTTGTGGTAGAAATGAAATTCCGTGCCCGTACTTACTGGCTCCTGAAACCTTCCACCTTTGTGAACCTGAGCGGCAATGCTGTCCGCTACTGGCTTAAGAAGCTAAAACTTCCAGCAGAAAACCTTTTGGTGGTACTGGACGACATCGCACTGCCATTTGGTACTTTGCGACTTCGTGCCAAGGGAGGAGATGCTGGCCACAACGGCCTTGCCCATATCAACACCATCTTAGGAACAAGTGGCTATGCCCGTTTGCGGTTCGGGATTGGTGAAGATTTTCATTCCGGTCAGCAGGTCAACTATGTGTTGGGTGCATGGACCGAAGAACAGGAAAAGGTGCTGCCCGAAAGAATTGAGATGGCTGGGGAGATTATTAAATCTTTTGGGGTGATTGGGTTGCAACGAACGATGAACTTGTTTAACAACAAGTAGCCGCAAGCTGCAAGCCGCAATCCGCAATCCGCAAGCGGCTAGTGGGAAAGTGACCAGTGGGAAAGTGACAAGTTTGAAAGTGTGTGTGTGTGTGTGTGAGTGTGTGAGTGACCAGTGAACTAACCAATAACTTTTAACCGATAACATCTAATAAACCCATGCTCAAAGATCTTATTCTTAAAAACCGTTCCTACCGCCGTTTTCACCAGGAAGTTCCCGTATCCATGGAGCTTTTGCGAGAGATGGTGGAGGCTGCCCGGTTGTCGGGATCTGCCAGGAATATGCAGCCCCTGAGGTACATGTTATTTAATGAGTCTGCCGATTGTGCCAGGATCTTTCCCACTCTGGCCTGGGCTGGATATTTGAAAGAGTGGCCCGGACCAACGGAAGGGGAGCGGCCTTCGGCGTATATTGTTCAGCTGGGGGATCTTGATCTGACCGATGATTGGTGGTGCGATGATGGGATTGCTGCTCAGAGCATGCTTTTGACCGCTGTTGAGAAAGGATTTGGAGGCTGTATTATCGGTTCGGTACAGCGTGAGAAGCTGCGTTCTATCCTGAATATACCCGAGCGCTATAAAATCATACAGGTACTGGCTCTGGGTAAACCTGCTGAAGATGTGGTTATTGATGAGGTCTTGGCCGGCGATATTAAGTATTGGCGGGATGAGAAAGGCGTTCACCATGTTCCCAAAAGAAGTCTGCAGGAGTTGATCATTGGCTGATCATTGGCGCAGTTATTTCATAAAGGTTAGTAACGTTAGGTGCTTTCATATTGCGTTCCACTGTGAAAGTGGAATTATCGCTTGGGAATAGCTTCTTTCAAAGCATCACCTTGGAGGAACTGTATTTTCTAACTAAATTTGAGGAATAGGAGTGCCAACAGTACTGGCAAAGGTTTAATCCGACAATAAGAGCGTAAATTGACCAAACTAAGCGTAAATATTAATAAGATAGCAACACTGCGCAATGCACGGGGAGGGAATATCCCGGACGTGCAAATGGTGGCGGTGGATTGTGAGCAATTCGGGGCACAGGGGATCACCGTGCACCCCAGACCCGATGAGCGGCACATACGGTACAGCGATGTTGAGTTGCTCAGGCCACTGGTAACCACCGAATTCAACATTGAGGGCTATCCTTCCGAATCGTTTATCAAACTGGTAACTTCAGTGAAACCCCAACAGGTTACCCTGGTCCCTGATCCACCTGACGCCATCACCTCTTCAGAGGGTTGGGATAC
>SDBT01006010.1_pt1 | contig 20276 bp, 20 predicted proteins | sample 2277101 | NCBI WGS metagenome assembly SDBT01 (sample SAMN10404973, study PRJNA504765) | marine sediment metagenome | isolation source: marine sediment core GS10_PC15, 103 cmbsf | place: Arctic Ocean: Southern Knipovich Ridge | collected 2010 | reverse complement strand
TCGATTATATAGGTAAACTTATTTGGGATTATTTTTTTAAGTTTCTCGAAGAAAAATGTACCTCTTTTCCTTATCTGAACGATAACATGTTTATGAACGAAAAAATGGAATAAAAAAAAAAGACTTATAATTATCTTATCAAACTTTTTAAAACATGGGATGAAGATAAAATATTTTTTCTTTAATCTATTATCCATTTTAAAATATTCTTTAAAACTTATAGTCGTGAATAAAGAAATGGGTAAATTATTTTTTCTTGCTTCTAAAATCCATCCAGTATAAGTGTGTAAATGACCACCCAATCCTCTCGGACAAAAGTAAAAAATTTTCTTTTTTCTCACTAAATATTTCATATTAACCAATTAATATGATATTATTATTTTTATTATATTTTAAATCTCAAGTTCCTTTTTTTATCTTCTTCATTGATTTATAGAATTTAATTAATCCAAAAGCAGTCCTTATGTTTATTATCATTTCAATGTAAATATATCCAATCATCTTGAGAAATAATGATTTTTTTATACTGGAATAGTATTTTTTTTCAACAGTTTTCGTGAAAAATAGATATCTTCTTATTCTACTTAAGTAAATAGAAAAGAAAGCTATAATCCCTATAATGAATAGTCCAAAGTTAAAAAGCAAGAATATAGGGAATATTACTAAATAGAATGAAAGAAAAATCAGTGCTGTGAATTTTAAGAAATAATTAACTTTTCGATATTTAATCGAATAAAATAGTGAATTTTCAAGATATCTTTTTTTTTGTTCGTATAATTCGGCAATAGTTCTAGGAAGATCAGTGTATATTCGACTTCCGAAATCAGAAACACTATATACTTTCAAACCGCTTTCTCTTATGTCCATAAACCGTGAAATATCTTCTGCAATATTTTGATCTTCAGTAAACTTACCAATTTGTTTTACTGCTTCAATAGAAAACCATGTATTTGATCCTGTTATTCTATCAATATATTGCTTTGCAATATACTTAGAAGACCCCATTGCACTAAAGTATAAATATTTCTCTAAATCTGTTGATTTTTCAAAATTCTTTGGTCTGTAGCCTCCGGCGGTTATTTTTTCATCTAAGTTTACAATTGGTCGTATCATCTTCAATAATATCTCATCCGTAACAATTACATCAGCGTCAGTAAAATGAATAATACCCTCTGTAAGATATTCAAAACATTGATTAAGAGCTCTTATTTTTCCTAGGGAGGCTTTAGTTGTCCCACCTTCTTGACGTATTATTATAAAATTATCATACTTTCTGAATTTTTCTGCAATATTAATTGTTTCTTGGCTTCCTCCTGCATTTACTATCACCTTGCGTTTTGGATACTTTAAATTCACTAGTGATTCTAGGCAATCCTCGAATTCTTTACCTTCCTTCCAAGCAGGTACAACCGTATTTACTAAAGGTAAATTTTTTAAATCCTCGATATTAACTTCTTTAGGCTCTTTTTTTTGTTTTAAGGCTTTTATTTTTTTTTTATCTTTAATATGGAATACTAAAATTTGGAAAATTACCACAATAATTAATAATCCAAGAATAAAGTACAGGGAACTTATAAAATCAAGCAGTAAGCCAATATTTTGAACCATATCCATATTATTGAAAAAAATTGTTTCATTAATTTATATTTTGCTATTCACACTTTAAATACCCTATTATAACATCTGAACTATTTTAAAAGGTATCTCATGACATAAAAAGCTTCTGGGAATTTAACTCCTATCTGTCGTCCTCTATACCTATCCATGTTTTTAATAACTTCAATCCATGCTTCTCTACCAAATTTATTATATACTTTTGTATGGAGGAGTAGAACTCATTTTTTTCTTCAATGAATTTAGTAATAGTTATGCATTAATTAGGTCATTAAACCCTCTGTATAGCTGAAAATAATTTCAAATAGAAAAATGTTATTCACATATCTTCTCCTACTTGTCATAGTTATATTTAGTTGCAAAATGATCCTGATGGTAAGTATTTGGTGTTAGATGGGTAATGATCATAATATCAGTGCCATTATTACAATTCCTGAGGATTAATTATTTAAAATAATTTCTATTATATAAAACAATAATTTTTTAAATTATTTTCAATAATTCTTCATCTATATGCTGATTTATGATGTTTTTAGATCAATATTGAGGTCAATATTGAATAAAGTGAAAAATTCATTGATAATGCTATTGTCACCAAGGATATTTGATACGATTGCTGAAAGGTATAGATATCCTATAAAATATAGGATTAGAAAATATTTCTATTATGGGAAGAATTATTATTGTCCTTGTTGTGGTCATTTTGTAAAAGGTTTTGCCTCTTTTGGCAAACCTAAAAGGTTAAATGCAGAGTGTCCATTTTGTTATGCTATGGAACGCCACCGTTCAATTTATTTATATTTATTAAAAAAAACAAACCTCTTTAACTCAAGAATAAATTTCTTAGATATTGGTCCTGAATATTATTTACAAATTATTTTCAAATCAATCTCAAATTTAAATTATATTAGTGTTGATATTAATCCTAAAAATGCCATGTATACAATGGATGTGTCAAATTTAAAATTTGATGATGATTACTTTGATATAAGTCTCTGTATGGCTATACTTGAACATGTTAAGGATGATATTCAAGCTTTGAACGAAATTTTTAGAGTTTTAAAACCCGAAGGCTGTGTCATTATTCAAGTACCAATTAATGAAACATTGGAAAAAACAGAGGAATTTGATTTAAATGAAATATTTATTGATGGAAAAGAATATAGACCATATGATTATCACGTTAGAGATTATGGGAGGGATTTTAAAGAGCGTGTTGAAGGTATTGGGTTTCTTGTAAAAATAATTGAGACTAATAAGGATTTAGGAGTAAAAGAAATTAAAAAATTTGGGCTTAGACCTATTGAATCTTTTTATTTTTGTCTAAAACCAATTAAAAATGATAAGGGAATCATAGAGAAAAGTAATTTTAAACTACAATAAATAAATTGAATTATTAGTTTTAAATTTCGAATAAGTGCAGAAATTTCTATGAGTTTTTTATCGATATCTTTTCAGAATTGTTCGCGTTTTATTTATAATTAAATTTTTAACTCTTTGATATAATTTCTCATATTTTTTAGTGAGGTATGGTATTTTAAGAGATTTATAAGCTTTTTTTGAAAAATTGATTAAACTTGTAAATGTTAAGTTTAAATACTCAAAGTAAAGCTCATCAATTGTGCAATTAGGTATATTCGTATTTAATCTTCTTCGATATGCTTTGCATTTTGCGATATAAAAATAAAGAATTGCCTTTTTTTGATTCTTTCCTTGAGAAATCCCTCCCTCATGAGATCGATAATAATATAAAGGCTTATTAATAAATTTAATCTTAGTAACTTCTTCCAATTTAAGGATTAAGTCTTTATCCACTGCACGTTTTTGGTTGATGTCAAATCCCGAGGTTTTCAAATATGCCTCTCTACGAAATGTCTTAAAATGAGAAATAACTTCTTTAAAAAAAATTCTATCTTCACTAATAGTGCCTAGATCCTCACTGACTACACAATTTCTCATATTAGAATCACATACCCAACAATTACTGTAGATAAATCCATAATCATGATTTTTTAAATATGCATTTACCATAACCTCTATTGCTTTCTCATGAAGCTTATCATCAGGATCGAGAATTCCAAAAATAGAATTGGTTGCGTGATTTGCTGCTGTTTGTAAGGAACCCCCATAACCAAGATTATTGTGATGGTTAATTAGTTTAATTCTTGAATCTTTTAAAAATGATTTTATTATTTCAACAGATTTATCTGTAGAACAATCATCTACAATTATCAGTTCCCATAATGGATAAGTCTGTGAAATAACGCTTTCTATTGCCTCTGCAATATATTTACCATTATTGTAATTTGCCATTAAAATTGAAAAAGAGAGCTTTTCCTTTATATTAATAACGTATCAACTAATTATATGGTGTTATATTATGACTTTCTCGTATTATTAATAAGTAAGTAAATTTTTTTATATTAAATTATCTTAATTCAATCGAATTTCCGTATAATTACTCTAATACATATTTCATGACATAAAATGCCTCAGCATATTTTGTACCGATTTGTCTACCTCGATATTTTGCTAAACTATTAACTGAATCAATCCATTCTTCTTCATCATATTTATGATATTCTGTTTTATGCATTCTGAGTGCTTTGTTTTTCTTTTCGATATATTTTGTTATGTCAGAATAACAATTTGGAATCATTAATCCTGCCGCGTAATTAAAAATTATTTCAAAAAGAAAAATATTATTAACATATCTTCTTGCACCTGCCATTGTTATATTATGAGCCGCTCTATGATCTTGATGATAAGTATCCGGATCGGGATGAGAAAAAATTTTTCTTATATTTTTTTCAATAATAAAATTTTGTAATTCAGAAATTATCTCTTTATTAACTTGTAACCTTGTGGCAGGAATATCCGTAAAATAAATATTCTCCTTTTTAATACCAAAAAGCCCTAAACTTTTTTCAGTAGTATCTAATATCTCCTCAAAATCTCTAACTAGAATTCCACCAAGATCTTCATATACTCCGTTAGTCAAATAATAACAATACACATCCTCTCTATCTTCTATAAATTTACATATTGTACCACCGCACCCCAATGTAATGTCATCAGGGTGGGCCCCAATAAATAATATTGACATAAAATTCCTTTTTAAATTTAGTTTGATTGGTTTTATTAAATTTATTAATATTTCAAAATTTTATTAAAATTTATCTTTGATTATTTTTATAACAAATACTTAGTTGGTCTTAATTGTTATCATTAATGATTAGTCTTAACAAATCCTTAATTCTATTAATCTGAATATCGATAAACTCATTGTTAGGCATTTGAATGTATTCTCCTTTTCTTATTCTAATGGTAGTATATCCATTTTTTTTTGCTCCTTTAAAGTCAACCAAAGGATTATCGCCTACATAGTAAGTCTTATTGGGTTTTACACTCAGCCTACAAATGGCTTCCTTAAAGGGAACTTCAGAAGGTTTTGGACTATTTAATTCATATGTACATATTACTATATCAAAATAATCTTGGATCCCCAATAGTTTGATTTTGCGTTTTTGTCTTTGAATATTACCATCAGTAATTATTCCTAATGTGTAAGATCGTCTCTTGAATTCACCTAATGTTGAGATAACATCATTATATGGCTTAATCTTTCCATCGTAATTATTAAATATATCTAAAATATCTTCAATATTTTCATCCAATTCATAAAATTCTAGCAAATCATCAAATAAATTTGGATACATGCTTGACTTATTTTTCCACAAATCTTTCAATTTTTTCTGAATTTTCTTTCTTGAAAGATTATGTTTTTTCGATAAATACCTAGAAATTATCTTAAACGCTCCGTAAAAGTATTGGTTAACATTAAATAAAGTATTATCTAGGTCAAAAAATATGGCACTCATTTATCATTCTTTATAATTTTTTCTTTTGAATTAAATACTTCTGAATAAAATCTATTCATAGTTAAGTTTTCTAAAAAGTTCTTACTTACTATTGGTTTCTCATTATTGATTAGTTTCATTAAGTTTGGGATTATATTCTGATCGGCCCTTATAGATAAAATTGATCCTCCTCCAAATCTAGTATTAACTTCAAGAAATTTAATATTTTCACCGCTTTTTATGCATTGAATACAAGAGGGTCCAAAAATCTTTAATTCCTTTACAATTTTTTTACAGTAATTTATTATTTTTTCATTATAAATGGTAATTCCTCTCGTTGAAATTCCAGATTCAGTTTTTAAACGTACTCTTGGAATTACCGAAAGAGAAATGCCTTCTTTATCGGCGAGAATATCTATTGAGTATTCTTCACCGTGAATAAATTCCTGAATTATCGGGTTATTAACTTTATTAAGACATACTTCTAATTCTTTTTGATTATTGACATAATAAACACTTGACCCTCCTCTGCCAAAATTAGGTTTAACAACACAAGGAAACTTGGGTGTTTCTTTAGAATAATTTTTAGGAATTGGAATCCCGATTGATTCTAAAAAGTCATAAGTCTTTTTCTTATAAGCACATAATTCTACAGTTTTAAAATCTGGACATAAAAGCAAAGTGCCTTTCTCTTCAATAGTGTCTTTATTTTTTGATAAAATTAGAAGTTCTTCTTCCGGATTAGAAATTATAGCATCTAATTTTTCTAATTCAATTATCTCTAAAATTTTAGGAATAAAACTATTAGAGGTGCCTAAAGGTACTACATAACTCTTTTCTAAAAGAGAAAAGCCAATAGCATGAGGATCAGCATCAATTCCAATAATCTCAATACCAGCATTTTGAAATTCTTTAATAAGACTAGGATATCCTATACTGCCGACAGCTGTAAAAAGTATTTTCATAATATAAGATAAAAAAATTAATAATAATTAAAGATATGAAATACATTTTAAAAATGATGCAAATACGAATATTTTGATACTTGAAAAATTACTTCTTCTTTTTTGAATTTCATTTATCTCTTTAAACTTAAAATAAATCAAGTATATTATTCAATTTATTTCTTCTGAAATACTAGAAGGACCATATGTGCCGAAAATAATGATAAAAATTTATCTAAAAACCTTCTTATTAATCCTATAAATTTAGGCTTATGGGTTTGATACAACAACTTTAAAAACCTATTGATATAGAATTTAAAAATAAAATTTTCATCCTTAAATCCTTTTATACCATCTTCATATGATATATAGACTAAATTAAAACCTAAAATTTCTAAATCTTCTATGACTTGAGTAGGGTTAAAAAAGTATTGATAAAAGAAATTATTAACTACATCATTTTGATAAAAATCACTATTAAATAATGCGTATAATTTAAATCTTGCTTTAAATTTTCGAAATAGAGACATATAAGGAAAAGAGAGAAATAAATAGCCTTCACTGATGAGAACTCTATACATCTCCTTAGCTACTTCAAAATATCCATTAAAGAAATGTTCAATCACTCCTAGAGACCAATATCCTTTAAAATAGTTTTCTGGAAAGGGGACATTTCTAACATCTCCGTATTTTACTTTAATTTCAGGAATTTCCCTCTTTATTTTTTTAATAGTAGCTTTAGCAGTATCAATTCCTACAACATTGTAATTCAATTTCTTTAATAAATATACTTTATCTCCCAAACCACAACCTCCTTCCAGAATAGGACCATCGCTTGGATTTAGAAACATTTTTGTTATTTTACTTACTAGAGATTTTGGTTTATCTTTCATAATAATTGATCTTAAATCAGTTGTATTTTTTAACCAGAGATTGTCCCAGTAAATATTATTAGTTGGGGGTTTTTTAAGATAAATTAATCTCCTGTTTCGTATATCATATAGTTTCATAAAATTTCAATAACTCCATAAATCCAACTAGGTATTTAAATTATAAGATCTGCTACTTTATATACATATATAAATTCTAAAATTAGAATCCAAAACAAAAGAATCATTTAATTATCGGGATTATTTAAAATTAAATATAAATGATATAATAAAATTTTTGTAAAAATAATTACTATTTAATATATGTTGAAAAAGAGCTCAATTAAAAGATATAGTAGACAGATTATTGCATTTGTAGAAAAAAACTTATATTTGGAAATGAAAGTTAAAGCTAATATCTTTCTAAGATTTTTTAATCCTATCATCCAACTTTTAGTTTTAATTTTTCTATTTGGAATCATTTTCAGTATTAACAAAAATTACAGTATAGGATACTGGAATACCAATAATTATATCCTTTTTTTATTAATTGCCTTTAACGTTCAGTTCTCAAAATCAATTATTTCTAAATATAATCAACTGTTTACTAAGGAGAAATATTGGAAAACTTTAAGTGCAATAATGATAGCTCCTGTAAATAGATTTACTTTACTATTAGGAACTCTTATTTCAGAAATGATAATGATTAGTATACCACTTCTTATTCTCTTTATAATAGCACTAATTTTGTATCCAATCTCATTATATTACATTTTTCTGGTATTTTTAATCTACGTATTAATTGTTTTATTATTCGGATCAATTGGTTTATTAATTGGGGCTTTTAGTATATCAAATGAAGAATATGTTCCTTATATACAAGTAATATTAAGATTATTATTCTTATCTAGTTGTATAAATTATCCAAAAGAGATATTTCCAAAAATTTTTCAAGATCTTGTGTTATTTAATCCTCTATATTACCTTTTTGATTTATTAAGACTTGCTTGGTATTTAGGAATTGACTATGAAAATGCGAGCTCGCAGATTTCACTAGCGCATATACTTGTCGTTTTACTATTATCATTTTTTTCTCTTTTCACTTCTCTATTTATATTTGAAAGAGTATATAAAAAATATGGAATTACTGGTTACTAAAATGTCTAATTCTTCAAATACTACTATAGATAACAATTCTTCCGATTATGCTATTGAAATAGAGTACTTATCTAAAGTTTATAAGATTAGAGGAAAAAATAAATTTATAACTGCATTAGATAATGTGAATCTAAAAATTAAAAATGGGGAAATATTTGGATTACTTGGACCAAATGGAGCAGGAAAAACTACCATGATATCTATTTTAACTACACTGATTCAACCTACATCTGGAAACGCTAAAATTTTAGACCATGATATTATAAAGGATTCTTGGTTTATAAGAGAAAATGTTGGGTTAATGTTGGGAGGAGATATGATATATCATAGATTAACCGGATATAGAAATCTCAAATTTTTTTGTAAACTCTATGGTATAAAAAATTATAAGAAAAAAATTGATGAGATATTAGAAAAAATAGATTTACTGAAATGGAAAAATCAATATGTTTCCGATTATTCACAAGGTATGAAATTAAAATTGGCGTTAGCAAGAGTTTTATTGATAAACCCAAAGATTTTATTCTTAGATGAACCTATGTTAGGTTTAGACCCTAATTCCGTTATTGAAATTATCAAAATTTTAAAAAACTTAAACAAAACGATATTCTTAACTTCTCATCAGTTAGATATTGTTTCAAGGTTATGTGATAGAATAGCATTTCTTAATAAAGGAAAAGTTATAATGATTGATACTCAAGAGAATTTAAAAAAAATCATTACTGAAAAAATTAAGATTAGATTAAAAGTAAGCAATAATGAAGGAGAATTATTAGAGGCATTAAAAAAACAAGATATTATAAATGATGTTAAGATGGATAATGATTATATTGCTTTTAATATAAAAAGTGAAGATGATTTTCCAAAACTAATTGAGATTATTAAAGATTACCCTATTATTCATTTAACTGAATTAAAGCCTAGTTTAGAAGATGTTTTTTTGAAACTTAGAAATTTTTGATTTTTATTTTAATTCCAATTTAAACTCAATATTATGATTATTTGAATTTAAAGTAAACCATAGTGATTTTTAAATAGTCTTATATGTTTATAATAAGGATGAGTTTCAAAACGGCATCCTATTTTATTAATCAAATTATTTACATAGTCAATATCCCTCTCACTTAAATAATCCATATACCTACCTACTTTTCCTTTACGTACCTTATAACTATAATTAACATTCTTATCTTTAACTCTCAGTCTCCAACTTTTAAAATAATCATCGGTTTCCATTTTCCGCATATTATCAAACTTTGAAAATTCAATGGCAACTTGTAGTAGATTGTTTTCTATATTTTTTATATCAATAAATTTTAGGATTTTGTTGGAGCCTGTCAAGAAATAAGGGCAACTTCCGACAAATAGAATGAAAAATAAGAGCCAGATTCACATACTATTACGAATAAACTAGGAGATTTAAATGTTACGTTAATAGTATAATTAAGGATCAAAAAACTTAGTACTTACAAATTATCATTTATTGTCAATTCTTGTATTCCTATGATAATTCATTTTTTTATTAGTTAGGCTTAAGATATACAAATAAAGTACTCTTTTAAATTCATTAAATTTTAATTTCGGTATAATAATATCTAATCTTTTAATCTCAAATGCTAAAGTAATGCTAAACATGAGTTGGATACATTTAGTTATAAATTTCTGAAAGAAATTAATTTTTTGAGGATTCTTTTTAATCAGTTTTCTACTAATTTTAAATTGTAGATATCCATATTTGATTAATATTTCATTTTTATAAATATGAATTTTGATAAATGTTCTATAACTACTTTTCCTTTTATGAGGAAACTCTATATCTGGAATTTCTTTATTTAAGAAATTACATAATTTTTTCCATTTATTTCTTTCATTAAAAGTATCTAATACTAAGAGATCTTCGGGTCTATCTTTAAAATATTCCATGACATCTTTTATGTGTCGTTTATGAGCTTTTTTGAATTTTCTACGATCCCAATTAACAGTTCCATAAGTTTTTAATCGATTTTCAGCTCGCCATTCATTTGGCTTTTTTTCCTTTGATAATTCAAAATGACAAGATTTCAACCAAGGTTTCATATCTCTGATTGTAAGTATGAACTTTGAATTAGGATACCTCTCATCAAGAGTTTTATAATTGCTACTAATACTTATATCGGTTAATGCATCGTATTTATCAACCATTTCATATAATATATGAGGTCGTGGATTATGTTTTGCTTTATACCCAAAATATTCTAATGCCTTAGTTAAAGAAGTGGTCCCCGTTTTTGATAATCCAATCCCAAATATTTTATTAAAATTATTCTTCATTTAAAAAAGGATGATGAGCTTTATTATTTATTATATTATTTACTTTTTGCTAATATTAAATGAATAAACCTATAATATAATTCTTAATTCACTACTTCATTGCTTCATACTATGTTTTAATGAATTATCTTTGATTATAGCAATCATTTCTTTCATTTTTCTTTTTATTTATTTTTTTTGTATTTTCCGAGTTTTTAAGGAATATTTGTTAATTTTTTGTATGAGAATTTTTCGTCTTTTGAAAAATTATACATTTTAATTTATATATGGGAATAAAAATATATTTATGGTTTTTTAAAAAAAAAAATTTAAAAAGCGAGCATGAAACGCTTTATATATCATTTTTAAACTTATTTTTTCATCACTGGATTTATCAATAATGGCATTATATTTTCTTGTCTTTATGTTACCTCTGTCATTTAAATTTGAATGGTTAAAATAATGATAATTTAACATTTCAACTTCAAAATCAACACCAATGAATTTACAAATTTCCGAAAAAACACATTCTGGTTTAGAAACCATATTTTCATAAGTTATTTCAATAAATTTAAAATTCTGTTTTATATAAATTTTACAAATTAAGAATTTCCAAATCTGCCATAGGGGAACTAAAACAGCCCTATTATCTACACCACTATGAAATACTCGCCACATATGTTTTCTTGTTAAAATTATATATCTCGCTTTAGTATCCAAAGCATTATGAATTATTTGAATTTGTTTTTTATCATAATATCTACTTGTTATTATATAATTTTTTTTAGCTGATAGAGAATCTAAATAATCTTCAAATCCGTGAACAATTTTCCACTTTAAATTATAAAACTGTCTTTCTTTTTTTTTAAGAAAAGGCCTACTATCATCTTCATGTTCAACATGGTACTTAGAATGTGAATTTAAGACAAAAGCTAACAATGTTGAGCCTGATCTCGGTAAAGCAACTACAAAAAAATATCGGTTTTTCTCTTTCATATAAATTTTTTATATAATTTAACAATAAAATAATTATTTAATTGGTTGATTATATTAAATTTTCTTTCATTTAAATTGACAAATAATTACTTCTTATTTAGGATGTAAAATGAATTATTGATATTCTATGTTTCTAATCAAATATTTTTAAAATCAATTTGATACTTTATCTTCGTTAGTAAAATGATAATTATCATATATGGAAATAAATGTCTAGATGGGGTGTGTGTTTTTTAAAATAAATATTTTATAAAAAGATATTTCACTTCTAAACATTGGACTACTTATGCCGAATTGATAAGATGTGTTTTAGTTATTAATCTATCAAGTATTTTAGAAATAGGACCAGGAAATGGTCTAATTTCAGATATTTTAAAGAGAATAGGATATAATATTAAGACATTAGATATCAATGAATCACTTAATCCCTATTATAATATGGATATAAGAAATATGGATTTTCGTGATTTAAAAGATGAATTTAATTTAATTATAACATCTGAAATATTTGAACATATTAAATATAGAGAATTTTTAAAAACACTTAAAGATATTAGTCTAATTACTAACTTATTAATCATTACTTTACCACATACAAATTTAAATTCATATTTTTTCTTAATTGACATAAATTTCCCTCTATTCCGCCAAAAAAATTATAAATTTGGATTTAAAATAAATTATAAAAAGGTGGTTCATGATTTTTCAAGATGGCGATATGATATTGATAATAGGCATTATAGGGTAATGGGAAAAAAAGGATATTCCCTAAAAAAAACAAAAAGGGATATTAAAAAGAATGGTTGGTTAATACAAGATAGTTTTTTCAATCTAAAAAATCAATCTAATTCTAAGACCAATTTATAGACTTAAATATACATTTTTTAAAAATAGACTGAACAAATAATTATATCTTTTTCTCAATATTTTAAAACTGATTATAACATCATTACACAACAATAAATTATATCCAAAAATATCAAATATTATTTAATTAAAGATTTATGATCTATACTATAATATTTAATTAGCAAATATATCTTATCTACAAAATTTTTATTAACTTCTTTCACCTATGAAACTGCATAATAAAATACAAAATCGAGAAGAATATTTCCAAACCCAAATAAAAAGGTCACAGGTTAAATATGGGTATTCTAAAGTCTCAGTTAATGATACTTTGAGATATATTAGATTGATAAAAAAGTATAATCGCCTAGAAAATCTAAAAAATACTTTGACTCCATTAATATGTATGGGTACAAGAAACGGGAGAGAAGCTGATCTTTTCCGTTTTTCCCTAAATCATTCAATGATTTCTCGTTTAATTAAGTTAACTGAAAAAACAAAAAAAGGTATTCATTCAAAGATGGATTTTTTAATGTCATATAGCAGGTCCAATATTGATTCAATAAATGCTAATAGTATTGTAGGTTTAGAGATAAATCCACAGGGAAAAAGAAAAGATATCTGGGAAGGTTCCTTTGATGATTTACCAAAAAGTTGGGAGAGCAAATTCTCAGTAATATTTTCTAATTCTTTTGATCATTCACAAGATCCAATAAGAACAGCAAAAGAATGGATTAGAATTGCAAAAAAAAACGCAATACTAATCTTTTGCTTTCGCGTTGTAACAGAAACATCATTAACAGATCCTGTTGGAGATATTAATTTAAATGATGTAACTGATTTATTTCCGGGAGAACTTCTGTACTATAAAAATCGCGGTAGTTGTGTTAATTATTCAGAAGTTATTATTCGATTAAAAAAAATTTAATTTTAGATTAAAAATTCTTTATATACTTTAACATAATAATGTTTTGTTATATTCTCCCAAGAATATTTTTTAGCAGTTTCAAGACCATTAGTAATAAATCTTTACCTTAAATCTTGATTATCTAATAGAGTTGCAGAATATCTATAAAGTTGTTCAATATCATCTATATCAGATATGAATCCATTTATACCATTCTGTATAAAGTATGGCATCATACCGACTTTCGTAGCAACTATTGGAACACCTGTAGCTGCGTTAAATGATGATATTAAATCCCTTATTTTGAATAGCGCTTTAAAATTTATCTTCAAGAAAATAAAATCTAATAACTTTATTATTATTCAAAAAAATATTCCAAAAAACCCCATTTTATTGGAAATAGTTTCTTTTTTCATTTCACCCTAAAATCCTATTTAATTTATGAATTAGCTTTTTTTTGATGAAATTAATCTCATTAAAAGAAAATATTTGAAAACTTTCTTATTAGAGTTACTAATACTTCTAATCATAATAGTTGAGATTAACCTATAAGATTTATTTATAAATCGGGTTAATACTTTTCCAAAGAGATTGTATTTTAATATATAATTGTTGTAATCTATTTTTTTTATTCTCTTTACTCGATATTTTCCTGAATCTCTTAAATTTAATATTTTTTGAATAAACTTAATATAAAGTTCAGAAATAGACTCCATTTTGGGAATTTGTATCTCATTCCTATATTTGCTGTAATTATCTCGCACCAATTGAATTTTCTTAATGCAGTCATCAAATGTGTTAAATAGTGCTCCTCCATTCTTAATGATTTCTGGATGACCTCCATCATTCAATCCAACACAGGGTAAACCACAAGAGAGTGCTTCAATTAGTGAATTAGAACAAGGATCATTTTTTGAACCTGTTATATAAATATCACTTTCACGGAGTATATTTGCTAAATCATAAGATTTTACAGGTTTAATAATTCTAATATTTTTAAAAGATAGGGGGCTATTTCCAATAAATTTCATAGAATATTGATTAAAGTCTAAATTTTTATCCAGAAATTTGTAAAGATCAAAACCTTTATTATAATTTGAAGACCAACTTACGGCAACTAATTTTGTTTTGTTCTTTCGCTCGTTTCTCTTTTCTAGATTTGGAAAAAAAATGTCACCATCAGCAGCATTCATAATTACCTCTTGAAAATTTCTTTTTTTTAAACCATGTAAAAAATTTTTTCTTTGACTCCATTGTGATTGAGTAACTGTCCCATCAGCAATCAGATTATTTAATTCGTAGATTTTAAAATCAATTTCCAGATTTCGGTCCCGTATACTATAAAGAGGTCCATCTATTCTATGAATAACAATTATATTTTGATTCTTTAGCTTTAGACGTAAAAGACTCTTTATATTTTGATGAGAATTAAAAAGAATTACATTTGCTTTTTCGGGATCCTCTTCATAAACATTTTTACTTTTAAAAGATTTTTTTAAAGCTTTTAGAAATTGATTTCCACCTCCAAAAGGGCGGTCGAATAATACTTTTAAAATATGAATTTTTACTTCAATCAATTTAAAAATAGTGTGAATAGTATTTTATAAATAAACTTTTTTCTATTAGAATAGCCAATTATTCAATGATGTTAATTTTTTAATTTATTTTAACATTTCTTATCTAGTAATGATTTTTTATTCTTTTTTTAATACTAGATTGATATTAATTTTGCCCAAATTTCTCCCTATTGAATACTATGAGAGATAATTTTTAAACCAACGGACATTACTTCTTTTTGAAAGGTTTCAATAGAATATTCAATATAATGATCTTTTGAAATTCTATAATCCATTCCTAGCTCCTTTATATCTATAGGTGACCAAGACTTACTAATTAAAGATGTCCTTATTAGAAAATTATTTGTGAATTTTTTCAGATGATTAAAAAATCAATCCTATCTTCTGTATGCTCCAAAACATTTGACAAGATAACATAATCAAATTTTTCTTCAAATTCATATTTTCTGGCATCATCAACTATATATGATATATCACAAAATTCTAATTATAGAATTTTAAGAAATTATTTTAAAACCTATTTTTGATTACATTTTCTTTACAACCGTTAAACCCACATTTTTTTCTTTTAAGATTTTTCCATCAATTATTTTAAAGTTATTACAAATAAAATCTAATACTTTTTCTCTTTCTCTGACAGAATGCATAGTGTCTAAACCATCTCCACTAGTGTTTATAAAATCAAAAAATAATAAACCTTCAGGATTAAGAAGGTTATAAAATGTTTTAACAGTTTCTATAGGCTTATTTAAATGCTCAAACACAGTTAAACAGAATATAACATCTAATTTTTCGGATAAATTTAATGAGAAATCATTTTCAGGAGATAATAATATAGGAATTACATTCGCACAATTTTTAAATTTGTATACAGCAAAATGAAATGGAAAGGTTTGAATATCGCATAAAAATATTTTTATTCTCTTAGGAAATTTTAAAAATTCAAATAAACTAGTGATAACCGGAGCTGTACCACAACCAAATTCTAATAAATTCGTTATTTTTCTCATATTTCTTTTGATTATTTTCAAAATCTTATATTCATAAGTAAACGCCCCTTTAGTTACTTGTGCTAATAATTGACGAATTGTATATGGTTTTTGCCATGCATCTAAGTGGATATAAGGATCATTTGTATCTTCTAATTTACTGTTTGGGAATTGAATTCTGGTTAAACTTCTTAAAAAAAGAAAATCATTCAAATCTTTAAAATAACGAAGCCCAAGAATGTTTTTCCAATAAGTTTCAAATTCTTTATACCAATATAAATCTAAATGGGTTTCTCTAAATAAACGCCATAAATAAGTTCTTATTCTTAATGGAATAATTTTGCTATAATAAAGATTATGAAAGTAATTACTGATAACATTTAATTGATTAATTTTTGGATTGTACTTTTTATTGATAGGAAATTTGGAATAAATTTTTGTAATATCAATATTGATGCGTTCAAGAATACCAGATTTTTCTGAATGAAAAAATATTTCAGCCAAATGGAATCAACCTGTAATTAATCTAAAAATACTTTAAAATAAATAATGATATTAAAAACAATTTAAACCTTATTTAGTTTTTTGCGTTCTTCATATCATTATTATTATCTTCATTTTTTAACAGGTTTATTATCAAATTAGGATTATTTGCTCCTAAAATTGCATTAGCATTACTTAAATTATCGATATTCAAAAGTTTTTGTGAATTTTTTATGTTTATTACTCCGTATATAGCAATCTTAAAATCTTAGTTTTTTATAAAGTTAGCTGCATCGTTAATTTTTTCAATAGTTTTTTGGTTGAATTTCTGACATGACCTATACGGATATGCAGATATAAATAAAATTTTGATTATGTTAAAGAACTGTTCTCTGTATTTAATGGTTTAAGAAGAATTATCCTTATATTAAAAAATCTTGAAAAATTAATTAGTAAAAGCTAAATAGAAACTAAAAATATAGCACTAAAATGTGTGATTAATCTATTTTAATAAATCACTAACAGTTTTTATAATTTCCTCTAGATTAATTCCATAAGCATTTAAAATTTGTATTTATCTAATTTATTTTTAACATAACTTCTGGCTGGACCTGTAAGGAAAATGTGAACATCAAAATCTTTATGGATTTTATTTACTAATTCACAAAAAATATATGGTCCCTTTATTAATTTCAGTTCCAAACGTATACACAACCTATTCCATCTTTTTGAAAGGAACAAATAATTATTTTATCATTAGGGAAGTTCAATTTCTTTTTTTTTGCATCATTAAATTGAATTGTTGCTGGGTCAACTTTTTAATAATTTTTGATAAATATTAAAATAATATTTTTTAGCGATTTTTTCCCAACTATATTCTTGAATAATTTTTAAATTATTTTTTACAAATTCTTGTCTTAGATGCTCATTTTGGATTAAATCCATAGATCTTCTATAAAGTTGGTTTATATCATCAACTTCTGTCAAAAAGCCGTTAACTCCGTCTTTAATTAAGTATGTTGCCATTCCAACTTTTGTAGAAACTATCGGAACTCCTGTAGCCATTCCTTCTAATAATGCTTTTGGACCACCTTCAGCTCGAGAAGTCACTAAATATAAATCTAATACATTATAACATTCTACAATATCTAAAAAATCTTTTAAAAATATATGTGTATAAGGGATATTATCATCTTCTAATTTCTTTTTAACATAACCCCTTGCTGGACCTGTAAGGAAAACATGAATATCAAATTTTTTATGGATTTTTTTTACTAGATCACAAAATATATCTGGCCCTTTAACTAATTTAGGTTTTAATCCTTCCCCCATTCCTTGGCCATCCTTTTGAAATGATCCGATTATAATTTTATCCAGAGGTAATTTAAATTTCTTTCTTAATTCTTTTCTCTTTTTTTGGTCATAACATTTAAAATGATATAAATCGACTCCAATCGGAACTATATATATCTTTTTTTCATCAAAACCAGAATCAACTAAGATCCTTTTTGTAATAGGGCTTGGAGTGTGTAAAAGTTCTAATTTTTTATTAAGCCAAGGAATGAATTTCAGTCTATTATCACCTGGAACGATATGATACCATGTTAAAACATTAACATTTGAACTATTAAATCTAGCTAATCCATTTGGTCGAATTAAACTGTTAACTGAAGCCCAATGAATTATTTTTTTTTTAACTAAAAAATTTGTTGCAATTTCGGCATCAATTAATCTTAATTTTCTTAAGTTGATGGTAATAAATTTTGCTTCCCATTCAATTACCCAACCCCCCTCTTCAATTATAAATATGACATTTGCCCTAAAACTTAAAAGAAATTTATGTAGTCGAAATAAATTCGGGTGATCAATTCTTAAACGAAGATTTTCAACAATCTTAATAATTATATCTAAAATTTTTTTTTTTAGAAGAGAAATTTCTTTTAATTTTAGTTTTTTCATTAAAATTTTTCACATATTAACAAATCTTTATTACAATTTCAGTCTAACATTTCAAGTTAATTATTTTATAAATCTTTTAATATTTATTTTAAAATAGTCAATATTAATGAACTTATAATAAAATTGTTGAATTTAATATAACGATTCTATATTTCCGATATTCTTAGTTTAAATCAAGTTTAGCCCATATTTCTCCAAATTGAATACTATATGATCCTATTTTAAATCCTGCTGATTCTATTTCTTGACTAAAAGAATCAAAGGTATATTCAATATAATGATCTGGAGAGAGTCGATATTCATAACCTAATTTTTTAATATATAATGGTAGCCAAGATCTATTGATCATCGGAACTCTTATCAAGAAATATTTGGCAAATGGTTTTATTCGTGTTAAGAAATCTTTTCTACTTTTTATATGTTCTAAAACATTCGATAATATTATATAATCAAAATTTTCTTCAAATTCATACGTCGTAGCATCACCGATAATATATTTAATATTTTTCCTATTATGGCGTTCTTCAGCAATTCTTATTAAATTTTTATCTACATCAATAGCTACAACTCTTTGAGCTTTATCGGCAATTTTATATGCTAAATATCCATGTCCGCATCCTATATCTAATACTTTTGAATTTTTATCAATATTATCTCTAAAAAATTGATAATATTTAATAATTTCATGTTTTGGGTGATTTCCTTTGTTTAATTTCGTAGATAAAAAAGAGATCCTCGGATATAAGTTAATATAAATTTTAATGAAAATTTTTAACTTAATTTTATCAAGAAATCTCATTTTATTCAAAAAATATTTCAGACAGCTAATCTAAGTAATAAATATAAATTATTCCAATTATAACTTTTGATATATTAATCTAAGTCATTATTTTTTATTTTAAAATCCGTATTGGAATAATTTATAGCAATTTTTGTATTATAATTCATTAATTAAATAAATTAAAAAGTGAAAATTTCATTTTCATTAATTAAAATTTCAATGAAATTATTTTTAGTTAAGATACTGGTTGGAATAAATTGAAATTATTATTAACATTCACCTATAATGTATCCTTAGACTTATGGTATAAATCAGGGGTGTTATCTAGAGAAATATCTTTATATAAAAAATTATCAGAAAAAAATGTTGAAATTTTATTTTTAACTTTTGGTACTGAAAAAGACTTAAGTTGCCCCGTTTTAGATGGAGTAATTAAAATTATTCCCATTAATAACCTAATTAAAGCAAAAAATCCAATATTGAAGTTTTTAAAATCACTTCTTTTACCTTTAAAATTGAAAAAAATATTCAAAGATATTGATATTATTAAAACAAATCAAATAGAAGGAAGTTGGATTGGTTGCATAGGGAAAATACTATATAGGAAAAAATTTATTGTAAGAGGGGGTTATGAATGGTTGCGGACATATACAACAATACAATATTTTAGAGGCAAACGAAATTTCTTTAAATATTTATATAATTATTTTCGTATTTACATAACGGAATATATAGTGTATAAATTAGCAGATAAAATAATTTTAACAAGCGAAACTGATATAAATTTTGTCATAAAAAAGTTCAAATTTAATAAGAAAAGAGATAAAATTTATGAGATTCAAAATTTTATTGATATAAATCTTTTCAAACCACTAAATCTAAAAGAAAAACCATATCACGTACTTTATATAGGTAAATTACATTTGACTAAGAATGTTTTGAACCTTGTTTCTGCTTTTAAGGATTTAAAGAATTTTACGCTAGATATTATAGGAGAAGGA
>SDBT01006009.1_pt1 | contig 20278 bp, 19 predicted proteins | sample 2277101 | NCBI WGS metagenome assembly SDBT01 (sample SAMN10404973, study PRJNA504765) | marine sediment metagenome | isolation source: marine sediment core GS10_PC15, 103 cmbsf | place: Arctic Ocean: Southern Knipovich Ridge | collected 2010 | reverse complement strand
TTACTATTAAAATAAGGGCAATGGCCTATAATCAGTCTGCATTGCAGCCTCGAAAGAGGTTTACCCCGAATTATGAGAAATTTATGACCAAAAATATGGAGTTATGCAAAGGTCTCATGTTATTAATATCCCTTAATCCTACCTGCCCCGCCTGTTGAAGCGAAGCGTAAATCCCGTTATTCGGGTTCGAAGCGAAGCGTAGATCCCTTATATCGGGGCCCAATGAAATGTAGAGCCTATTTCATCGGGGCGATGCCCATTTCACCGGGGTCAAAAAAAGGAAATTTATTATGAACTTTAAACATATACCAATATTTATCATCTTTATCTTATCATCCATTCTCATATCATGTAAAGGAGGAAAAATGTCTGAACAAAATATTTCTTATGACGCTATCAAAGATATACCAGCTTCTTCCTGGGAAAAACTTTCACAAAAGAAAATTTACTTCGGTCACCATTCAGTAGGCGTCAATATTATTGATGGTATAAGTGATTTAATGAAAGAAAACCCACAAATTAAACTAAATATAAAAGAAACAAACAATCCTTCAGATTTTGATGGTCCAGTCTTTGGCCATTCCGGAGTAGGGAGGAATACAGACCCGAAATCTAAAGTCGATGCTTTCACCAACTATATGGCTCAAGGAATCGGTGCGAAAGCTGATATATCATTTTTTAAATTTTGCTATGTAGATATAGCAAGAGACACAGATGTTAACAAGGTTTTCAGCAACTACAAAAAAAGTATTGCTCGGGTGAAAACGCAAAACCAAAAATATCTTATTCTACACATAACAATACCACTCACTATGAAACCGACAGGTATCAAAACATTTATTAAAAGATTGATAGGAAAGCCTATTTGGGGTGATGATAAAAATGTTAAAAGAAATGAATTCAACGAATTACTCGAAAATGAATATAAAGGCAAAGCCCCCATCTTCGATCTTGCAAAAATTGAATCTACCTTCCCGGATGGAAGACGGTGTACCTTTACGAAGGATGGAAAAACCTACTATTCTTTAGTCCCTGAATATACTTATGACGGAGGTCACCTGAATGAAAAAGGGCGCAAGATAATCGCTGAACAACTTTTAATCTTTCTTGCAAATCTGAGTGATAGCTTATAGTTGCTGCAACAAACGCTTCCTTCAATGAGAATAACACGACTTGAAGATATTGAGACATTGTTAACCGTCCGGCACGTTGAATAATGCGATGCCTTAGTGTGTCGAAACTTTGGTATGTCCAAGCTGCAGGGCGCTTGGGCTGAGCCCAATACTGAGGAGACCTGGCGATCATTTGAATTTCCCTGGAAAGATTGAGAGCCATCATAGCAAGAGGTTTGAAAATCTAGCCATATTTTCGATTTTACGATTTTTGTTAATTTTTCAGAAGTGCGAGGTGATAATTCCAGTAATTTTGAATTAAAACGGTTAGGGACATAATTATGACAGATAATTACATTGTATTCGGTAGCCCCTACATTGGCGATGAAGAAATCGAGGCTGTCACAAAAACACTCAGAAGTGGCTGGATTGGCTCGGGACCAACGGTAAAGCAATTCGAAGAGGCATTTGCAGAATATATAGGGGTAAAATATGCCGTTGCCCTAAACTCCTGCACAGCCTGCTTACACTTGAGTATGGCATGTTGCGGTCTACAGCCTGGCGACGAGGTTATCACAACTCCTCTTACATTTGCTGCAACAGCCAACTCGATTATCCATGTCGGCGCAATCCCAGTCTTTGTGGATGTTAACCGCCAGACAATGAATATTGATCCGGAGAAGATTGTGGAGGCGATAACTCACCAGACAAAAGCAATAATTCCGGTACATTTTGCCGGCAGACCATGCGATATGGATGCCATTAGTCAAATCGCCCGAGAACACAACCTATTAGTCATTGAAGATGCAGCTCATTGCATAGAAGGCTGGTATCATGGAAGGAAAATAGGCACTATTAGCCCAATGACCTGTTTTAGCTTTTATGTCACGAAAAATATGACAACTGCCGAAGGAGGTATGATATGCACAAACGATAGTGAGGTGGCTAGAAAAGTAAAATCATACGGCCTGCATGGATTATCGAGTGATGCCTGGCAAAGATTCAGTGACAAAGGGTACAAACATTACGAGGTCATATTTCCAGGATTCAAATATAACATGACAGACATCGCTGCTTCTATTGGGATATGTCAACTTCCGCTATTAACATCTTGGATGGACCGAAGAGAAGAAATCTGGAAAAAGTATGATGAAGAATTTTCAGACCTTCCCTGCTGGGTGCCTGCTGAGCCTGAAGCAAACACTTTCCACGCGAAACACTTATATATATTACTGTTGGATATTGACTCAGTCAAAATCACACGGGACCAACTAATTGTGGCTTTGCACAAGCGTGGTATTGGCACAGGCGTTCACTACCGTTCTTTACACTTGCATAAATACTACAAAGAACATTTTAACTTTCAGGCAAATGACTTTCCGAATGCAAACTGGATTAGTGACCGGACTATATCCCTTCCTCTGTCTGCCAATATAGCCAATCATGAAGTTGACAGGGTGGTTGATGGTGTCTATGAAATTCTTACTGGGCAACAAAAATCAGTATAATAGTATACAGTCATCAGATTTTAAAGGTGAAATACACCCAATATTAATAGCTAAATTCCTTTATATTCAACTATGAGGAGATAATCGAATGAATCGCTACGTTTTATTAATCCCTGATGAAAAGGCACAGCCTCGTGGCGGTATTATGAATATTATCCGACACGGTGAGTTGGTTTCTCGATTAGGTGTGGATGTGGCAGTTGCTACATATACCGGAAAAGATTCTCATGGCCGCAAATGGTTTAAACATCAACTGCCAGTTATGAGATGGGATGAACGTAAAATTGACGATATTTGTGTGATTCCTGATTTATTTTCTGACCAGGCAGATCTGGTAAAAGGAAGATGTATAGTCTATCAACAAAATCCCAATAAAATATACCAAAACTTTATTTATATGCGAGAAGATCTCAAAATCTGGACTGACTCTCCTGTGATGTTGGAAAAATGCAAAGGGGCTTTCCCTGGCAAAGAGATACCAATAGTGCCAAACATCGTTGACAACAAAGCATTCCCTTTCAGACCCCAGGCCGAGAGAAAGAAAGGATGCATAATTGTCTTTCCCCGAAAGGGAAATGAGTTTATCAGAGATATTTTTAGGGCCTACAAAAAGGCTGGAGGAAAATACTGGAAACCTAAATCGTTAAATAAACTTCCATTTGAGAAACTCGCAAGAGAATTTGGTAAGGCACAAGCTTTTTTGGCATCTGCTGATATTGAAGGCTGTGCCCTGCCTCCTCAGGAATCATTGGCGGCTGGAATAATAGTAATTGGAAAAAATGCAAAAGGAGCAAATTTTTCAATGCAAGATAGAAAAACAGCTCTTATTAGCAATACTGTGCCTGAAACAGTTGACAAATTGTTTGAAGCAGAAGATGAGGGATTAAGGACAAGGATTACATCGGCTGGCTATGATTTTATATCACGCTATTTTCCGGAAAACGAGCCCACAGAATTTTGGAAAGAAGTTTTGGCAACATGGTAGTGCCCTTTAACGGCATACTCCGACCTATGAGTATTAAAGCCAAGACCTGCCCATATTTATATCGCCATTTTTTTATTTTGGTACCATTTCATACCGCTGTGTATATTGGTAACGTTTTTTAGTAAACATCACTAACAACAAATTATTGAACCCTGATTCCATCTTTTTGATTATAGAAATTAAATTTTTCACTTGATTAACGGCATTCAGGCATAGACCTTTCACACGATATGCTTTCAAGTTAGACCACAATGCGAAATAATGTGATTAACCGGCTTGCCCCTTCACGCTACCGTGCCGAACATCAACATATAGTCAACATACCGCTCTCTATGTCAATTTAAACCAGTTGCCTGGAGCATTAGATTTACCGATTCATAGGAATATTATTCTCTAACAAGTGATCTAAAACGCAGACGAAAAAGCAAACACGCAAAACTACCGGCTGGAGTAGGCGCAGCGTTAGGCCGCAACTATGCGCTCAGAGAGGGCACACAGAATGAAAAGCATCGCTCAATTGATGAAGGAAGTTCTAAAATCGACACTTCAGCATCTTGGTCTTTATAAGTATGCTTTGCAAATCAGAAGGTTCCTTGAAAGGAAGAGGTATCGAAGCATCAGGAGGTTTACTGCAACACTAAATGACGTCACTGTTCAATTTAGTACAGAAGATGAGTATTCCAATTGCTGGTTTTTCCCACGGTATGCGGAAGGACGTATTCACGAAAAAAGAGTCACCGATATGTTAGTTGAGGCGCTACAAGGGGCGAAATGCTTTGTGGACGTTGGGGCACACTTAGGGTGGTATACTTGCGTTGCTGCTAAGCACATGCCTTATGGTACCGTCTATGGTTTTGAATTGGATGATTTGAATTTTGCCTTATTGAAACAGAACCTTGCTATAAATAGCTGCTTCAATGTTGAAGTGTTCAATGTGGCTGTATATGATTCTCCTGGTGTAGTTAGCTACAAGCGAGATACTAATCGTCCCAGCCCTGACTTTCGCCTGCAGGTAAACACAAAAGACAAGAAATCAGTCGAATTTGTATCGGTCAATTCTGTAACACTAGATGACTTCTTGGAAAGCAAGGGAGTTGTGCCTGACGTGATAAAAATCGACGTTGAGGGAGCAGAAATGAATGTATTAATGGGAATGAGACAAACATTGCATGAATATAAGCCCATACTGTTTATGGAGATTCACCCGACCAACTTACATTATTTCAACACTTCGACATCTGCGATCTTATCACTGCTCATTGAAAACAATTATAAAGTGTTTGAGATCGAACATATGAGAAACCAAGAAACTATGGGACGACTTAGACCATTACTAAAAGACTCAATGATAGAAGGAAATACTATGCTCTATGTTACGGCAGTAGGGGAAAACGGCTCCAATGCGGCCTAAATCGGGTAGCTGAGGGTTTTTCTCCCTAAGCCCCCACACCACCCGGCAAGCGGATCCGCACCGGGCGGTTCACTTAAATTACCGGACCGTAGTTGGGTAATGAATGTTCACCCATAGTTCTTTGACAGATAGCAGACCTTGATCCTTAAGCCATTGATTCGTCATACCGGTTTGTGTGGCTAACGTCCGGGCACATTTCCACGGGCCTTTACGAGAAAAGCTCATTGGAATGGCGACGTTCGGATGGGTACCCATTTTAAGAAGGTTACGAACCCGGGTGCGAACATAACGCCATTGTTTCCAATAGCACATTCGCACCCGCCGCCGGAGCCAGTGATCAATTTCAGGTATCGGGTGATAATATTCCGATATACCAAAATAGTTCATCCAGCCCCGAAGATATTTCGCGAGCTTCTTCATACGGTATTCCATGGACACGAACCAGCTTCGGCCGGTCAGCCGTTTGATTCTCCATCTGAATTGATGGAAAGCGTTATCCGACCACCGAATCTTGGTACCCTTAAAAGTGAACCCCAGAAAGTTCGTGTCATCCGTTTTCGCCACCCGGCTTTTCTTCTCGTTGACCTTGAGTTTGAGCCTACGATTAAGAAATCGCTCGATACTTTGGGACACTCGCACTCCTGCCCGGTGACTTCTCACTAACACGAGAAAGTCATCGGCATAGCGGACAAACCTGTGTCCCCTCTTCTCAAGCTCTTTATCCAGATCATCCAGAAGGATATTAGCCAAAAGTGGGGATAACGGGCCACCTTGGGGAACACCCTTCGGGTGACCTGTCGGCGGCCGTTGACTACCACACCGGCTCTCAGGTACTTACCGATCAGTTTTAGGACGCGTTTGTCTTTGGTCTTCCGGGCTACCCGGTGCATGAGCACATCATGGTTGACCGTATCGAAAAACTTTGACAAATCCATGTCCACAGCGATCCGAAAGCCTTCTTTGATGTAGTCCCGAACTTTGTAGACCGCATCATGGGCAGACCGACCCGGTCTAAACCCATAGCTAAAGTCTGAAAATTCCGGGTCAAATATGGGCACAAGAACCTGAGATATGGCCTGTTGGATCAAGCGGTCTGTGACGGATGGAATACCCAATGGACGAGTACCGCCCGATTGCTTGGGGATCTCCACCCGTTTAACCGGCAAGGGTTGGTAGCTGCCGTCTGACAGCGATTCACGGATAGCGCTCCAGTTTTCACGGGCAAATTCCGGGAACTCATCGATCGATATATTATCGACTCCAGGAACTCCCTTATTGGCTTTCACCCGTTTCCATGCGCCTTGCATGTTGTCCCTGGATAATATCCGTTCTAATAGGTGAGCATTTGGGTCGGGCGATTCAATAATGCGCCGCATATTCACTCCTTCGTTCGAATTCTTCGTGTTATGCGAGCTCATTGAGGCTCCTTCCCTGTTTAAGTGTTTGGCCCTTCACCATGTCCCGGGCATTACCCCGGGCGTTGGGCTACTATGGCCGCTGCTGACTTCTGCCTGATGACACCGAACGTCCCCGCTCGATGCGCTTTCGTTTTGACCTTAGGGTTCGGTGGCGGTTCCATATCTTTCAAAATGGGCCTCAGTCCGACTTCCATAGCCTAAACGAACGCTATCTCAGGCAGATCTCCCCGGATAAGGACGTGAACTTTCGCTACACAACCGCAGCATTTACCCTATCTCCTGAATCCGGGGCTTCGTTATGTTGTGCTAACTCACCCGGAGACTGGGCCTTATATGCTGTTTCTGTCCGTCGGCTCATAGCTTTGCACTTGGGCTTCCTTCAGACCTTTCCTCATGGAAACGCCCTTGCCGTCGGCTAATACTTTTGTTAATGTATTTAACCTATTAACAGGACTCACGTATAGGGGACTTTCACCCCATAAGTTCACGCCCATGCCGGGCGTACACAAAGCGCTGCACCTGACCACAATTCCGCTTCGCTCCATTGCGGCAGGTGAGCTTTTTCTTTATGTTAGAAATTCGATTATGGGAAATAAGCATTCAAAACTTATATTTTTGGACGAATTAACCGGAGAAAACTTCTTAGACGAAAAAAAATATTGTTTTTTGTATTTTTTTTATTTTATTTGCCATTCGTTGGTATAGGTGCTTTCATAACTCAATCCGAAAAATGGCCCACAATATTCGTCCCTGTGTATTTTGCTGTTATCGTTTTTCAGAGAATACTAATTTAACCGATAACACGGCAATCAACATGATTAGCCATTCAGAATACAAAAACTTTGGGCCGCGTTCGCCAGCAGACTCTGGATCAGCAAATTCGGTTTCATCCAGAAATTCACGAAACAAAACACGATTTAGCTCAATCCATTTTGCGGATATCTTAAGTGCTTGATTTGCCATAATAGCTCTCATTAAATGGTTTGCAGAGGCTATCTATTTATACATAATTTTTAAAAATGTCTAGTGGTTTTTCGTATTCATTATTTTTTTAATAGGAAGGTTTTGTGAAAACTCCCCGACCCCTCATTTAGCTAATTATTATTCTGATGAAATTAAACAGTTGGAGAATTTATTGGAGTTAGATATATCTCATTTGAAGTGAAAAATGAATATCCGGCTCCAAATCCATTAGGGTTGTTAATTGCATCATTAGAACTGGAAGTCATCATGGCAAAAACAAACAATTTAACATTACTCATCCTCCGTATCTAAATTGAGGGTTCGTGCAGAAACGGATAAAAAAATTATCTTATGCAACCCCTTAGGGAATTAGTAGTAAAAGGTACAATCTGGACCTTTGCAAGTTATGGCATAAACCAAGTATTGAGGCTTGGCACCAATCTTATCCTTACTCGCTTACTCATTCCGGAAATCTTCGGTCTGTCTGCTTTGATCACTACATTTATGATTGGCCTAGAGATGTTTTCTGACCTGGGTATTGGAGCAAGCATTATTCAAAATGATCGCGGTGAAGATCCTGTTTTTCTGAATACGGCATGGACAATCCAGGTCTTACGTGGAATAGCACTTTGGCTTTGTTCCTGCCTTGGCTCTTGGCCCTTTGCTCGTTTTTATGGTGAACCGCAATTAGGTTGGCTCATCACTGTTGCAGGACTATCAGCGTTAATTGCAGGTTTTAACTCCACTGGAATATTCACAGCAAAGCGCCGTTTAAGACTTGAACGACTTTCTCTTGTGGAGATTGGAGCGAAGATAACTTCGGTCGCTGCTATAATCGCTTGGGCGTTGGTTTCTCCAACTATCTGGGCAATTGTTACCGGTGGCCTTGTGGGCAGATTTATTTTGATGCTTGGAAGTCATGTTTGGTTGTCTGAAGTCACACATAAATTTACCTGGGATAAAAATTCTGCTCGATCCTTGGCAAAATTTGGCAGGTGGATATTTATCAGTACTGTGTTGGGCTTTTTGGCACAACATATTGATAAGCTTATTCTTGGTAAATTTTTAAGCCTAAAAGAGTTAGGGTTATATTCAATTGCTTCAATGATAGCAATTTCTTTGTGGCAACTATTTTCAAAAACTAGTCAGCAAGTCCTCTTCCCTCTTTTCTCCAAATTAAAAGAATTACCACCTAATGAACTGCGGAAAAAAGTGGTGAAATTGAGAATCAGATTAATGACCATCTTTCTGCCACCCTTATTGATATTGGTGATTTTCGGCCAAGATTTAATAACCTTACTTTTAGACCCCAGATATCAAGAAGCAGGCTGGATATTGCAAACTCTTTCTGCAGGTATGATTATCTTGCTGGGCACGGCGTTAGGCCCAATAGCATTAGCATTTGGTGACTCCTACTTATTCATGAAATTAATGTCCGCCAGAGTGTTTTTGCTGTTGGTATCTATGACAATCGGAGGCATTCTATATGGAACTCGTGGAGTCATTGTAGGCGTTGCAAGTTCTCCGATTTTTTACTACCCATTCCAATCGGTTGTTTACAGGAAATATTCAGTTTGGATTCCGGAATTAGATATTATAGGTATTTTTGCTTCTCTTTTCATAGTGCTTACATTCTTCTATTTACTATAAAATATGGACAGCACGACAACTATCTTTGAGGAAAACTCCAAAAATTGGCCCAAGCCAATAATCATTGACAATATTTTTTTTGCATTGCGCCAAATGTTAATAGCCAGTGATAGAAGAAAAAATGGGTGAATCGACACTTCTCGTGCCAATAATGTTGTTCGGCTGGATACCCTTAACAGTCCTCTCGTTTTTGGTCCTAAAACCTCACCGTGCAGTGCTTTTTTCTGTAATTGGCGGTTGGCTCTTTTTGCCCATGGCCAGTTACAATTTGCCGGGTTTACCAGAGTATTCGAAAAGTACAGCCATTACATTAGGTCTGATTTTGGGGGGTTGCCTTTCCGACCAAAGACAGGCCGCTTCTTTCGAGTGGAAGCTCTATGATCTCCCTATGATTCTGTGGTGTCTTTGCCCTATTGCTACTTCCATGGCAAACGATTTAGGGCTATACGATGGTCTGTCTGGTTCTATTAATCATATATTGAAATGGGGTATCCCTTATTTAGCAGGACGGATCTACTTTAACAGCATCAGTACTCTACACGACTTATGCCTGGGTATCATCATAGGAGGATTGTTGTACGTTCCTTTATGTCTTTATGAAATAAGAATGAGCCCGCAACTGAGTAATATTTTCTATGGTTTTTTCCCTCATAGTTTCGCTCAGCATATCCGTTATGGAGGCTATCGCCCTATCGTGTTTATGCAACACGGATTGATGGTAGCTTTATGGATGGCAGTATCTGCCATCATTGCCTTCTGGTTATGGAGAAGCAGTGATGTAAAGCATTTGAAAGGTATTCCAGTGTCGTTTATCGTTGTAGCTTTCGCCGTTACCACCGTGCTCTGCAAATCTGCCAACGCCTGGACCGTTCTCACCCTTGGATTCAGTAGCTACATGCTGTATCGAATTTTTAACACTAGTCGCCCTTTTATATTTTTTTTATTGTTAGTTCCTCTCTACATTATCCTTCGTTCATCAGGTCATTTATCAGCACAAGATATTACATCTATGGCTAGCCTTTTCTTTGATGAGGAACGCATCTTCTCACTTGCAGGCAGACTTGGCCAAGAGGACATAATTAGTGGGGAAGTCTTTAAGCGTCCTTTTTTGGGTTGGGGGGGGTACCTTCGTGGAATACCCATAGATATTTATACGGGCGAAACACTCGTTTCGGTGAGGGATTCTTTATGGCTCATCTCTTTCAATAAATACGGGTTTATCGGTCTGTTTTCTCTGTATACAAGTCTGCTATTTGGGCCTTGGCTAATATTGAACAATAGCAAGTGTCTAAGTAAATACAACTCTAATTATTTTCTCTCTCTTGCTGTTGCATTAAGCTTGATTGTTATTTTTTTTTCTATAGATTCTCTTTTTAATGGAATGATTAGCCCTTTGTATATTACAATTTCAGGTGCACTTATAAGCCTTTATTTTGCAATGTGTAATAATGAATAGTTTTTTTGTTAGTAGTGGTCTTGTATATTCAAACAAAGTAAAAACTTCACGATACAGGTTGTTAAATTTTTAGAAGCGTATGAGCAGTAATAACAAAATATGTCCAACAACATCTCCCTTTAAACTAGGGAGATGTGTTCGTAAAATATCATAGGAATATTATGTTAGAGAGGCTGAGAGGCATGAAAGAGTTACCAACTTTTTTAGGAATTGGTGCCATGCGCTGCGGTACTACCACATTATACTCCTGTCTTAGACAGATGAGTGACATTTTTCTCCCGTCTATAAAAGAATTAAATTTCTTTGACAGAAATTTTGCAAAGGGTGTGGATTATTATGCCGATTATTTTTCCACAAAACAACCGGGGCAAATAGCAGGAGAAATTACACCGGATTACATGTACATGGAAGAATGTCTTCCTAGAATCCAAGAAACTCTGCCGCATGCAAAATTTATTTGTGTGCTTAGAGATCCAGTTTCCCGTGCCTGGTCGCATTACAAATTCAGTGTCTTAGCGGGTAAAGAGCAATATTCTTTTCGCGGGGCACTCGCTCGTGAAGAGGAACGTTTGAAAAGCGGAGGAGGAGGATACAATAGCATTGATTTCTACAGTTATCGAACAAGAGGGCATTATATTGATCAATTGTTAAGGTTTGAGGAGAGGTTTGGCAAAGATGCGATCAAAGTCATTTTTTTGTCTGAATTAAGTAACTCCATGATCTCAGTATTGAATGATTTACGTTCATTCTTAGGACTTGGCCCTTTGACAGATAGTTTTATTTTAAAAAATACACATGAAAACAAACAAACTCAGTTTCCACTTTGTATAACACTTTATTACCAATTGAAAAAAATTCTTAAACAACCAAAGAAGGGCCTATTCCGGAGGCTTGAAAAGGGCATTGCGTGGCGCTTACAATGTATAAATACTAGAAAAACAACCCGACCCATTGATCACCAAATAGCTAACGAATTGTCTTACTATTATCAACCATTTGATTTGCGTTTGCGACATTGGCTCGGTCGAGAACTGCCGTGGTGATAAACCTGAAAGGTTGCATCCTACAAGTACTGAGGTAAATTGAAAAAATGGGAACCCTACTTCAGAAAAAAGCCACAATAAAAGGTGGAAGTGGTAGTTGGTTGGATTTTTGGGCTGTTCTGCACCGCCTCTTTCTCCACCCAGGCCCTACATCGAATAAAGGCATACAAAATTGCCATGCTATACTTCGTAAATATTACCAATCACCAGGCGTATTTACTTATGGCGCGGCACGTATGGGCCTCTATGAGGTCCTGAAAGCGCTCGAAATAGGACCTGGCGACGAAGTAATTGTTCCAGGCTTCACCTGTGCTGTTGTTGTCAACGCAATTCGATTCACAGGAGCCACACCCATTTACGCTGACATTGAATTATCTACTCTTGGAGCAGATTCCAACGCAATACAACAAGCTATTTCGTCAAAAACAAAAGCCATTATTGCTCATCATCTCTTTGGCATTCCTTGCGACATAGAGACAACATTAGCTTTGGGTAAAAAGGTAGGGGTGCCTGTAATAGAGGATGCTGCTATGGCTATTGGGGGTAAGCTAAAAGGTCGTGCGCTCGGGACATTTGGTATTGCATCAATTCTTTCTTGTGAGCGTTCGAAGATGATTTCAACGGGAAATGGTGGCGTACTGTTAGTACATGATATAGAGTTAGCTAAAAAAATTGCTCAGCAATACGAAACTATTACACAACGAAAATCAGAATATGCCCGGCTAAATCTTCAGCAGTGGGCTTTGACTTTTATAACTGGGTCTCCGATGTTGGGAAGCATTGCATCGAAAGTCATAAGGCAATATCGTAAGATACGTGTGGCTTTCGGGCGATCTTGGAAGTTCACATGTGAGCATTTTGATAATCAGTCAATGTATTTTGAAGAGTATGCAGGGATTAGACCAAGAAACTACCCTTTTCGTTTGAGTAATGATCAAGCGTGGTTACTGGCGCGTCAATTTCGACGTATTGAAGACCAAATACGTTATAGAAATGAATTGGCGGCAGAGATTGAAAGAGTTCTCATTGGGCATGGTGCAGGTGTTCCAGACATTGCATGGGACAGAGTGCAACCTTCTTGGCTTCGTTATCCATTCTGGGTTGATGACCCAGAAGCATGGTCATCGCGACTTGAAAAGCTAGGTATTCAATGCGGCAATTGGTTCGAAGGACCTATTCATCCTCTCTCATGCTGTAACAATCCAATCTTTGGTTATCAGCCTGGCAGCTGCCCAAATGGTGAGTGGCTTGGTCCGAGGATACTGAACATTCCTCTATCTCCTAGATTTGGAAATTGGTTGATAAAGCGTATAAAGCGATTATGATTTTCCAGTCGTTGCCATTATACCGAATTAACTGTGTACCCATAATTTCTGGGCAGGAGTACCGTCACATTTATGGTTGCAGTTTGAAATGAAAAACAAACTAAGATTATTAGTCGCTATAGTCAATTATAAGACATCTGGTCTGGTTTTAGACTGCATTGGTTCTTTGCGTGGGCTGTTGGATTATAACGATATAATTTTTCAGAAAAATGTCAGCTGGGCTATTTAAATCATGAAAAATTTAATCGATGATATAGGCATAGTTGTGATTGGACGCAATGAAGGGGAGCGGTTGAAACGATGCTTGCAAAGCGTCATCAGTCAAGTTGACATAATAGTATATGTCGATTCGGGGTCTTCTGATGGCAGTGTGGAGTATGCAGAATCCATAGGGGTGGATGTCGTCCGACTAGACATGCGGATTCCATTTAGTGCCGGTAGAGCCAGGAATGAAGGATTCCTATTGTTAAATGAAAAATATAATAAACTTAAATATATTCAATTTATTGATGGAGACTGTGAATTTTGTGAAGGATGGCTTTCCTTCGCATATACATACCTTTTAACTAATGAATCCTGCGCTGTTGTGTCAGGAAGAAGGAAAGAAAGATTTCCTGAAGACAGTATTTATAATGTGCTCTGTGATATTGAATGGAATACACCCATCGGAGAGGCCAAAGCGTGTGGGGGTGATTTTATGATACGGAATGAGGCCTTTCAGCAAGTTAATGGGTTCAATCCTTCTGTTATTGCGGGAGAAGAACCAGAGATGTGTTATAGGCTGAGAAAAAAGAATTGGTCTATATTTCGTTTGGACCATCCAATGACCTTGCACGATGCGGCAATAACACGTTTTTCTCAGCGGTGGAAGAGATGTCTACGTACCGGCCATGCGTATGCTCAAGGATTTTCACTTCATGCACATGACGGTCAAAGATACTGCTTCAAAGCATCAGTAAGGATCTGGTTTTGGGCTTTTATTTTTCCTGCTTTTATTTTAATTATAGCTCTATCTGTCAACATCGCTTTTTTACTACTAACCACGGTTTACTTGATTCAATTGGTTAAGATTGCATTACATATGTATAAGCGGCTCGGAAATGCCAAACACTCGCTCATTTACAGCTTTTTTACTATTATTGGAAAATGGCCCGAATTTATGGGACAGCTGCTTTTTTTCAAAAGGAAATTGTTTGGGGAGAAATATTCAATCATTGAATATAATTAATATTACCATGATTTTTTAGGTGTGATTATGGAACCTGTTTTTTTAATTGGTGCTGAAAGATCGGGAACAACTCTGGTTAGACTGATGTTAGATGGGCATCCTCTGATCTCGTGGACACATGAATTCGAGTACGCTGTTGATCAGATTATTTCACCAAATAGTTGGCCAGACATGAGCAGTTATATTGACTGGTTGGCAACGGATAGGAGTTTTATGGCTACAGGTTTTCGTATAGACAGATCATTGAATTATCCTTCACTGATCAAAAGTTTTCTTGTTCAGAAGCAAAAACAAAGCGCCAAGCCCATTATCGGCGCGACATGCCACAGACATTATGATAGGTTGCTCCGGATATTTCCACAAGCGCGTTTTATCTATTTAATACGTGATCCTAGAGATGTCGCGCGTTCTAATATAGGAATGGGATGGGCAGGTAATGTATGGAACGGTGTTGACAGGTGGATTGAGGCGGAAAAATTATGGACAAATATTAAAAATATGTTTGACTCGAAAATTTCGTATGTCGAAGTAAGGTTTGAAGAACTTATTATTTCACCAGAGAAAATTCTTAACGAAATATGCAAATTTTTAAATATAGATTATAATTCTAAAATGTTGAACTACCCTTTATACACTACTTATTCAAAACCTGACCCTAAACTCGTTGATCAATGGAGAAGGAAACAAACAAAAAAGCAAATCGCATTGGTCGAGTATAAAACAAAAGAATTTATGAAAAAACGGAATTATATTTTCAATACACATGATATTAAAGGACCTTATTTTCTGGAAGTGTTATACTTGATGATTCAGAATAAAGCTTTTCAAATTCTTTTCCGAATAAAACGATATGGGTTGCGATTATTTTTAAGTTATTTTTTTGCTAGAAAGTTTAAGATTGGGAAATTAGAACGCAAATATAAACTACAGATTAATGACATTCAAAATAGATATCTAAAATGACTCTTGCTATTTATCAATGAGAATTCGCAAGGGATACGGAAGTATTGTTTTATTTTAAGTATTATAATAGGTACCGCAGTGTTTGCAGTGTTGGGCGAATCGACTACGCCACCGGCAAAGCACGCTGATTGAGTACAAGAAGCCAACTTTCTCTCGCCATATAACAATGCCCGAGAAGGTTTCGAAGTCTGACAACGAGTCGAAAAAGGATCTTTGATGCGTTTAGCGATGATTGGTTGCGGCTATGTGGCGAACATGTACCGAATGTCGCTTCGGTTGCACCACGATCTCAAACTTGTCGGCGTATTCGATCAAGATGAACTGCGTGCCCGCACGATGGGTGAGGCAACATCGGCTAGGGTGTATGCTTCGCTCGTTAAATGTCTCGATGATGACCTCGACATTGTCCTGAACCTGACGAACCCTCGTAGCCACTACGAAATCACGCAAAAATGCCTTGAAGCCGGAAAACATGTTTACACCGAGAAGCCGATCGCTATGGACCTGGCGCAGGCCAAAGAACTGGTTGATCAGGCTGAAGCGAGGGGTCTCTATCTATCGTCCGCACCGTGTACATTGCTGAATGAGACAGCGCAAACCGCATGGCGGGCCATCCAAGACCAACGGGTCGGGCCGATTCGCCTGGTGTATGCTGAGATGGATGATGGCATGGTGCATCGCATGCCGCTGCATCGATGGGTCAACGAATTGGGGATACCGTGGCCTTACCGCGATGAGTTTGAGATCGGGTGCACCGTCGAGCATGCAGGCTATGTTCTAACGTGGTTGGCAGCGTTCTTCGGACCGGCGCGGTCGATCTCCGCGTTTTCCTCTTGCATCGTACCCGACAAGGTATCGGGTGAAACGATCGACGCCGCGCCGGACTACTCGGTTGCGAACATACAGTTTGAATCTGGAGTTGTGGCGAGATTGACATGTGGACTCTACGCACCGGAGGACCTGAGAATAAGGATGTTTGGCGACGATGGCGTACTGACAGTCAAGAACTCGCGCGTCGACCATTCGCCCGTCTATGCTCAAAAATACATGACCATAAGAAGCAAGATGCTTCTCAGTCCGCTGCGTCGCCGATGCCGGCGCGCCGGCGGATACGGGAGCAGGAAGACGAAACGCGGGGTGCGCCATCGGGATTTCTGTAGGGGCATCGTGGAGATGGCCGACGCCATCAGGCAGAACAAACCGCCCTATATGTCAGCCCGGTTCTGTCTGCATGTGAATGAGATGGTTCTTGCAATCCACAACGCGCTTGAAAGTGCGTCGTGCTACCAGATGACGACTTCGTTCGATCGGATGCACCCCATTTTCGATGCGTAATGCGCAGCAACAAGGATCTACTGGAACAAATTATGAGGTTGTAATGTGAGGGTACTAGTGACAGGAGCAGCGGGGTTTGTCGGGAAATACGTGGTCGATCGCCTGCTCGAAGCGGGCCACGAAGTACGCACGTTGCTGCGGTCGGTCGAACAGTCGCCGGACCTACCGTGGCATGCCCACCCGCGCGTTGAACTCTGTTACGGTGGATTCAGCGAACCGGATGAGTGCCGCCAGTGGCTGGAACGCATGGACACGGTAGTCCACTTGGCGGCTACGCAAGCCAACTCATGGCAACAGCAGCAGCAACGAACGGTTGCGGACACTGAATCGTTGGTCGACGTCGCATGCGAACGACGTATCAATCGGTTCATCCTGGCCAGCTCTTTTGCGATCTACGACTACACCCGCATGCCTCGCGAAAGCAACATTGATGAGCGCTCGCCGCTGATGTCCGATCCTCGGAAATGCGGCCCCTACCCTTGGGCAAAACTTCAGCAGGAGGAAAAGGTCCGCCGGGGCAACCGCGAATCCGGCTTGCCGTTTGCGATACTTCGCCTGGGTTCCGTCTATGGACCGAATGCCACCTGGACGCACAGACTGGGAATCATGAAGGGCCGAACCTGGATTCGATTCGGCTCGAGAGCGAAAATCCCTCTTGTGTATGTTGGCAATGCGGCAGATGCAATCGCGCTGGCGGTGGACGCGCCTGCCGCGACAAATGAAACACTTAACGTGGTCGACGATGGTTGTCCGACACAACGCGAGTACATGATGGAGCTGCGAGCTTTTTTGAAACCCCGACCAAGGATCGTACCCATCAGTTTTCGGGCGCTTCGTTTGGCATCTGCGTCCATGTGGGCATTGGCTCGAAGCTTCGGTCAGCAGCGGAGAATTCCCCTCACTTTAAGGCCTATGTGCCTTGATGCCATGGCCAAACCCATGTACTATCCTAATGATCGTATCAAGCACGTACTCGGCTGGGAGCCGCGCGTCACGCGCGTTGATGCACTTCGGCGAATTTTTGGAGAAATCGAATGATCCACTACATTACATCAATAGGGGTTGGCCAGGCATGGGTCGCCAATGAGCTAAGCGTCGTGCATAAGGCGGGTATTCCATTCGTACTCCACGCGATGCGCAAACCCACGTCGACATTTCATCGTGCCGAATGGGCTAAGCGACTCGATGATGGCACCGTGGCCATCTATCCGATGCCGATGTTGGGGACGCTGAAATCTGTTGTCTCATCCCCGTTCCTTTTTGGCCGGCGGTTCTTTGCCGGACTGGTCAATGCTATGTTAGGCAAGAGAGAGAACCTCCGTGCGCGTATAGCGTGCCTGGCACACTTCTTTGTCGCCTGTCACTGGGCGCGGCTTCACCGCCATGATCCGATCAGCCATATTCATTCGCAATGGGCCCATTCATGTTGCAGCATCGCGATGTACGCAGCGTGGTTACTCGACAAACCGTTCAGTTTCACCGGACATGGTACCGACTTGTGGAGAGATCGCGTGGCCCTCCAGGACAAGATTCGACGGGCCGATTTCATAGCCTGCATCTCGAACTTCCATCGCGATCTCTACCTCAGACATGGGGCACGACCCGAACAGCTGCACATTGTCTACGTCGGCATTGATGTGCAGCAGTTCTCACCGCCGTCCGAACACGACCGCCCGACAGATGGCATCATTCACATACGATCCTCCGGGCGCTTAGTTGAGAAGAAGGGCTTCATCTACCTCATCGAAGCATGCAGGATATTAGCGAATCGCGAAGTTGCGTTCGAATGCACGATCGCGGGCAGTGGTCCACTTGAGAAGGAACTGCGCGATGCAATCGATCGAATGGAACTGGCCGATCAAGTGACGTTAACCGGAAAGGCAATAAAGCAGGAGGACATCGCTGCCTTCGCCCACAGCGGAACCGTATACTGCCTTCCGTGTGTGTGGGCATCAGACAATGATGCCGACGGCCTGCCCACGATGCTGGTTGAAGCCATGTCCAGTGGCTTGCCAGCAATCTCGACCCGTTTGGTTGGCATTCCCGACCTGATCATTGATGGAAAGACGGGCCTGCTTGTCGAGCCCAATGATGCCGAGCAGCTTGCAGATGCAATCGAACGGATTGCTGGCGACAGTGAACTTGCGCGGCAGTTGGCCGAAGCGGGGCGTAACCACATCATCCAACATTTTGAATTGGAAAGTGCACTGCAACCGCTACTCGACCTGTACCGCCGGCAACTGGATTTAGCTGGGCATCAGTGTGCAACTGAAGGCGATGATCTGTCGAACGCGACACCGAACAGAGAACTGAGGCCATCGTGAAACGAAGCTGTGTATCTGACTCACTGGCACTGTTCAGTGGCGGGTGAGTTTGTCCTCGAGAGCATCGCTGGCTGTTTCATGAACAAGAACAAGACAAAAGCACTACTTCTGGCGGGGGGAAAGCTTATACAGTTTTTGAGTTTTCCGAGATTGTGCGCAGGGAAATTCAGAACTATCATGAGTCGGACTTGCCGATTGCGTCAACGCCGGGGCTATACCGTTTTGGCGATACAAGAAATGCTTGCTCTGACATAAGGAAGCCTTTATCTCTTGGCTGGATGCCCAGCCATATCCCTGCCGATAGTTTAAAGGAGTATGTGGAATGGCTCTACGCCCAAGATAATGTGGAGGATATACTCGAGTATGCGAATAAGACCATGCAGCGTCTGAATGTAGTCCGTAAAATTCGAATATAAATAAAGAAAAATCAAATGGAAATGGCATTTTATCAGAAATTGAGAGTGTTACTCCAAAACCACAAAAGTGAATGTCGTTTTGAATGATGCAACACTAACTCAACAAAGAATTAAGCAAGTTGAAGATGCTGGTATAACGCTTTTATAAAAATTGATAGCCCTTATTATAATCCGTTGCCTCGGACAAAACAAACGTTGGAAATTATCTGTAAACGATTTAATTTTGAGATAATTCCAAATGATAATTAATTGATCATCGATTGGGCGATCGGGCAGGCCGCAGTGATGAGGAAATCGCCAATTCCTATCCAGAAAAATTGCAGTTAGGCCCACATGAGGCTGCACATTGAGAACCAAGTGACATGGTTTTTAGAAATATTTTTAATACTATTGGGAAATATCTTTTACCATTCAATAACCCAAGGGTTGTAAGCCCACCTGGAAAGATTCTCTCAGGAGAAGGCACTTTACTTATTATTCCGACGATTATGCGATCCGGTACACACCTGCTAATTGATACTATTATAAACAATTATAAGCCTTACTGCTAAGTCTAAATTTAATTGGGATAGATAGTCCGAGAATAAATGAACTTAAAAAAAGAAAAACGTTGCTCTTATAAATTGATATTCAGAGCAACGTTCATTCTGATTCTTTTGTTGCTGTGCAAGGCAACCCAAGGTATCGCATGAAGAATTTCGAGTTCAAACAATTTTTATCTGGGTCCTCATAAGCAATTTTTATCTAAATCGAATCAAATAGATTTGCCGCAAATCCGAGCACATTTTCCGCATTCTTATTTTTTCCTTCACCTTTACAGCAAACAATTTTGCTCAGATATTTTACTGCTTCTTTGAAGTTGACCCGGTTTACGACCATCACCATATCGATTGGATTAAAGTTTTTTTCACAGCGAAAACATCGCGCCAGGTTTGTTTTTGGATTAGTAGCCGTGTCAAATCCTGAACAAACCGGGCACAGGAAGCGAAAATATCCTTCACAGATCTTATTGGGCAGCTTTGCATATTCCGCTTAAATCGGCCACTTGTTCCAGAGTATTCCGGCCACCGATTCCAGAGTAAATCGGCCACCTAATCGGGGCGAAGCGACGCTGGCTTTTCTCTACTTCCCAGATTTGTTT
>SDBT01006008.1_pt1 | contig 20281 bp, 21 predicted proteins | sample 2277101 | NCBI WGS metagenome assembly SDBT01 (sample SAMN10404973, study PRJNA504765) | marine sediment metagenome | isolation source: marine sediment core GS10_PC15, 103 cmbsf | place: Arctic Ocean: Southern Knipovich Ridge | collected 2010 | reverse complement strand
TGCCATTAATTGCTGGGAGAGATATGCCTGCCGGATGCCCAATTGTGCCTCCAGGTGGCATACGCACGCTTCTCCTGTTCCAATCTCCAGCAGGATCCTGATGCGTTTCGGGTGGCCCAGCACGCGCAGTAGCGAACTAATGATGTCGTACTTTTCCTCTTTAGACATATTCAACTAATTGAATATTATATCGGAAGTTTTATAGTTGTCAATAATAAAAAAAAAGAGCCGATTTTCGGCTCTTTCTAATTGTTATTTGATAGATTTACTCATCATATATTGCCGAATATCCTCTTGGTCCAATCTCAGCATCAAATAAAACGAAATAATCAAACCAATGAAAGTAAAAATGGTGGTTACCGGGTGAAAAACTCCATCTTTATCAATTGTATTTGAAAGGAGGAGCATAATCCTTACAATCACGTTCATACCGCTTAAAAATATCGCGAATGTCAATGCCGTTAATGAGCCACGCCATAGGAAAACCCCAATTGTTATCAGAAAAACTATCGTGATGCCGATCAAAGTAAATCCGCTGGCAAACACCGAGGGCTCGAATAATAGGATACCTAACAAAGGCAGCACAAAGAAAAACAAGATTCGTTTTAATAAACTCATTTTTATCATCTCCTCTTTTCTACCCACCCAAATATGCTTCCACCACAGAAGGATTAGACATCACTTCTTTGGCGTCGCCTTCAATGGTGATGCTTCCTGTTTCCATTACATAAGCGCGGTTGGCGATGGACAATGCCATTTTCGCGTTCTGCTCAACTAACAGGATGCTGACACCTGCTTTATTGATCTCATTTATGATTTCAAAGATTTGTTCAACGAGTAAGGGTGCTAAACCCATAGAAGGTTCGTCCAGCAGCAATAATTTTGGATGAGCCATTAAGCCGCGCGCGATGGCTAACATTTGCTGCTCACCACCGGAAAGAGTCCCGCCCAACTGCGTACGCCGTTCATCCAGCAGTGGAAAACGGCTATACATCTCGCGCAGGTCGCGACTGATTTGATCTTTATCTTTCTGAAGAAACGCACCCATTTCAAGGTTTTCCTGCACGGTTAATGGTGCAAATATTTTCCGTCCTTCTGGAACTTGCACGATTCCTTTTCCAACAATTTTGTCCGCGGCTTTTTGGGAAATATCCTCTCCCATGAATTTAATAATGCCAGTGGAAGGACGAAGAAGACCTGAAATAGTATTAAGCGTTGTACTCTTTCCTGCACCGTTCGCACCAATTAATGCAACGATTTCACCTTCATCTAAGTGGAAGCTGATATTACTGAGTGCATGAATCGCACCATAATAGACATTGATTTTTTCAACTTCCAGCATCATCGCTTTCTCTCCTTTAGGTAGTTCTTTGATAATTCAGCGATACCAGGACCCAGATAGGCTTCAATCACCCTGCTGTCACTCTGAACTTCATGGGCTGAACCACGCGCGATCACCTGACCGAAATCCATAACCGTGATATGTTCACAAATACCCATCACAACTCGCATCTGGTGTTCAATAAGCAGGACGGTGAGATTGAACTTTTCACGAATGAAATGGATAAGGTCCATCAAGGTCTTTACCTCCTTCGGATTCATCCCTGCTGCGGGTTCATCAAGCAGCAGAACTTTCGGCTCAGAAGCCAGCGCGCGTGCTATCTCCAGGCGGCGTTGTTCACCGTATGGGAGATTCTTTGCGATTTCCGCCTGCCTGTCCTGTAAATTGAAGACAGATAGGAAATCCTGTGCTTTTTCTGTTAACTCACGTTCTTTAATCGCAAAATTACGCGTCCGCATAATCGCATCACGCATGCCGTATCCAGCGTGCGGATGGTAAGCAATACGGACATTATCCAACACAGTAAGGTCAGGAAACAGGCGTATATTCTGGAATGTGCGGGCGATCCCCATCTGGTTGATAACATATGGTTCTAATCCACTTATATTCTCACCTTTAAAAAACACATCGCCGAAAGTGGGTTCGTAAATGCCGGTTATGACATTGAATATTGTAGTTTTTCCGGAACCGTTGGGTCCAATCAGTCCGTTTAACGCATCTTCTTCCAAAACAAGGTCCACTTCATGAACAGCTTTCAAACCACCGAAATGGCGGCATAGTTGTCTAAGTTCAAGGACTGTTTTCTTTTTATTCAGGGATGCTTTTTTGCCCATTACGCTGCCCCCTTAGATTTCTTCTTTGATGTTAATTTCTTTAGTGAATTTTTCAATGGAGGTACAACCGATCGAATAAATGGGATCTCATAGTTCCCGAATAAACCTTTAGGTTTCAACAGCATCGTGATCAGCAGCATCACTGGATAGACCACAAATCGCCAGGTTTCAAATCCATCCGGTAAAACAAGACGCAGCACACCTTCCAGCATCAATGCCCAACCAAATGAAGCAACAACAGTTCCGGTGATACTGCCCAACCCACCGAAAACGACAATGATCAGCGGGTCGAAGGACTTGATAAACGAGAAAGTGTTTGGGTGCAAGAAACCATTGATATGTGCATATAGTCCACCTGCCAGTCCCGCGAATAAACTTCCAATCACAAAAGTGACCGTTTTATAATAAGCCACATTTATACCCATTGCTTTTGCAGCAGTCTCATCTTCGCGAACGGATATGATAGCCCGCCCGAAACTGGAATTCAGTAGATTGCGGATTACGATTATCGTAAGGAACAGGAAAAGAAAAACCCAGAACCAGGTCGTGATTTTAGGAATGCCGAGCATACCACGTGCGCCTTTCATTTCTTCAAATCCGAACATAGTATCGGAATTTTCCAAAAGTACTTTTATGATGATCGTAAAGCCCAAAGTAGCGATACCGAAGTAGTCTGAACCAAGGGTGAGTACGGGCAAACCGAATAGATAACTGATTACGGCTGCAGTAATGCCGCCCAGCAGGACGGCGAGAACGAATATCAGGGTTAAACTAACTTTTTCAGGAAGCAATTGAAGTGTCAGGGTGACAGGTTCTGCAACAAATTGTCCAAGCTTTACAGCGACAATCACAGCCGCAATCACAGTCGCTAGATAAAGAGCAAAAGCGGAGAGTGTATCCAATCCGCGCATTTTATTGACCAGGCGGTTTATCAGCAGGATCATAATTACGGAAAAAAGGCAAGCTAGTGCGACAACTGTTAATCCATCAGCGCTGTTCAGCTGTGCCCAGCGGTAAGTGATATCAGCTGCTGTGTAAGCACCAATAGCATAAAATCCCCATTGGCCAAGTGAAAATTGGCCGTTGAAACCGTAGATCAAGTTCAAGCCAACGCTTGTAATCGCCATCACACCGCCAAATCGGATGATTGTGTTCCAGAAAGAATTTAGAATGTTCAGGTTTATCAGGATCTGGACGGTTGCGAAGATGGCAATGCTCGCCACGATAAAAATGATTGTTGTAGGTTTAAATCGTTTCATTGATTGGCTCCTTATACTTTCTCACTTGATAATTCACCCATAATACCTGTGGGGCGGATCAGCAAGACAAGGATCAGGATGCTGAATGCGATCGCATCACGCATAGGAGTGGAAATGAAAGCTGCGGTTAGCACTTCTGCTTGACCCATGATCAGGGCGCCAATAAAAGCTCCCGGAATACTGCCTATTCCTCCAAGGACAGCAGCAACAAATGCTTTCAATCCCGGTGTAACACCCATAAAAAAGACAACCTGAGGATATGCGATTGTGTATAAAACACCCGCGGCTCCAGCCAAAGCAGATCCCAATGCAAATGTGGCAGAAATGATACCATCTACATTGATGCCCATTAATCGTGAGGTTGCTGTATCGAACGCAACAGAGCGCATTGCTTTTCCAACCTTGGTGCGTTTAACTATGTACTGTAGAACTAAAACGAGAAAAATTGAAGTAATTACATTGATAATGAAAATGTTTGAGAATAATACACTGTTTTTTGGAGGTGCTATACCTGGTTCAAGTTGTCCGAATCCATTCAGGCCAGCAAACCAGGTAATCACATTGATAGGGCGTTTTGCAGTGATGTAATTGGGTGTGAACACGAAATTTAGCGAGCTAAAGTATTCCAGAAAAAATGAAATTCCAATAGCGGTAATTAATGCTGAAATCCTCGGCGCGTTCCGCAGGGGCTTATAGGCGACATGCTCAATTGTAAATGCTAGCAGCGCGCATACTCCCATTGATATTAATACAACAGTAATTGTTCCGATTGCCTGGCCAATAAATAGGGGTGTACTTGGGATTAAGTTTAAGATCCATAAATGAATGTTAAATCGGGCAATGGCATAATAACTTGTAAAAGCACCCACCATGAAAACGTCACCATGAGCAAAGTTGATCAGGCGCACAATGCCGTATACCATGGTGTAGCCAAGGGCGATCAGCGCGTATACAAAACCCAACTGGAGGCCGTTTACTACTTGTTGAATGAAAAGAATTGGATTATCGGTTAGCGCTTGGAACATCTTTAAAATGGCAGCTAAACCGATCGCTACAAAAAATATAATACCTAAGATCTTGCTTTTTATGATCCAGTCCACAAAAGGATTTTTTTTCTTCAATTCCATAATGAGACCCTGCTTTCAAAATTGATTAATAAAGGGGCGGCTCTATTTAGCCGCCCCTTTTCTTCATACAGAATTTTACTATCTATGGTGCAATAGCAGCAGCGAACTCGATTTCGCCGTCTTTTACATGAAGTACCACAGCACCCTTCTCAGGATTGTGGAACTCGTCGAAGGTAACGAGGCCGGATACCGCTTCGTACTCAAGGGTTTCCATCGCGGCTGCGACGGCAGCGGAATCATCAACATCGGCTTTTGCGATAGCTGCGAAAAGCAAATTGGCAGCATCATAAGCCAGTGTAGCTAATGCGTCTGGTATTACGCCGTGTTCAGCTTCGTATTTGGATACCCAATCAACAACGATCTGGCGTTCGTCATCCGGTGAGTAGTGGTTGGAAAAATAGCCACCTTCAGCGGCTGCGCGATCGAGATCGGAAGAATCCCATCCATCACCACCCATCATCACAGCGGTTACGCCAAGCTGCTTAGCTTGTGCGCCAACCAGGTTAACGATCGGATAGTAGTCAGGCAGATACAGTACTTCAGCGCCGCTGTCGGCAACTTTCGCTAGGATCGCGGAGAAGTCGGTGTCGGTGTCGGTATATGCTTCCGTTCCGACTACTTCACCACCCATTGAGGCGAAGTGCAAAGCAAATTGTTCAGCCAGACCGAGCACATAGTCGTTACCCTGATCGAGCATAACGAAAGCGGTCTTGTGGCCCTGGTCAGTGGCAAATTTCGCCATCACGAAGCCCTGGAATGGGTCAATGAAGCATGCGCGGAACACAAATTCTTTTGCGTTTCCATCCAGGTCCTTTGTTACATCGGCGTTTGTGGAAGTCGGGGTGATTTGGAGCACACCAGCTGCTTCGCTGATGAGTGAGGCGGGTATTGTAGCGCTGGAGCATACTTCACCGATGATGTAATTCACACCATCCTGGTCAATAAGCTTGTTTGCGCCGTTTACCGCGGAGTCTGCATCGCATGCGCCGTCTTCGATAATCAGTTTAATTTCTTTACCCAAAACACCGCCCATAGCGTTCCATTCTTCCGTCGCCATGGTAATACCTTTTACTGTGGCATCGCCGTAGGTGGGAACTGGACCAGTGAGCGGAGCGAGAACACCGATTTGAATTTCGCCATCGAATGTTGGCGCTTCAACTACCTCTTCCGCTTCTTCAGCAACTTCTTCTACTACTACTTCTTCTACTGCAGGGGCTTCTTCCGCGGGGGCAGCTGCCGGCGCGCAGGAAGCGAGGACTACAGCAAACAATATTACGATTGTTAAAAATAAATGTTTTTTCATTTTCTTCAACTCCTTTGACGTTGATTTCTTTGTTTTTTCTTACGTTTTACAAACTTTTTCAGACCTGTTTTCCCGGTGCACCTCCTTATATATATAATTTTATATTTACTGAGGCGTTCCCATTTCTTTCGGAACCTGCCTCTCGGATTTTGACCTTGTTATCTGCGCAGCGGTGATCATAGTGATGACCAATTGTCAAATAGCGTTTCCGCTGCCCCGGAGTATTAGAGTTATATTAACGATTAATGGACGGATTATGCCATACATCAATAAAATTGTCAATAAATGTCATAAAAATATTTGACAAAAATCACTTTACATGCGTACCGCGAAAACCAATATTTTAGTAATTTCCACGACTTCTTTTATCATCCTTCGCGGTGTTATAATCGGCGCTTAGCATTGCGGCAAACGTATAATAAGGAGAATCGTACAAATGACAACGGGCATCCAGGCCATGCGAGAGAAGATGTGCGGATTTTGCCGCTTATTATCTGAATGCAGGCTGACCGACACCGCAAGCACGGTCATTCTGGCTCCTGCCACTGCCGGCTGCCGCAAAGACGACATCGAACACCTGCTACCGTCAATCGAGCTTATTCCCTATCCCTAGGAGCACATTTATGCTGGAACACTATTACCTCCGCCGACCGACCCAAGATGACATAGAAGATGTCCTCGCCCTCATGATCCGCTGTGACGAACGCGACGTCGGCTTCCCCGATTCCGACATCGCCGACCTGCGCGGCGACTGGGAGCGCATTGACCTCTCGCAGGATGCCTGGCTCGCTATTGATAAGCACAACGTTCTCCAGGGCTGCGGAACCGTTCTCCCCTGGTCAACCGGGGTGATCATCGCAGTCTATGACGCTCCCGGCGCGGAAGACAGCGACCTGTTCCTCAGCCTCACCGTCCTGTGTGAAGGGCGCGCCCGCACCCTTCTTCGTGAGGCGGACAACCCCGAGAAGCACACCATCGTCTCCTACATCTCCGCTTCCGTCGAGCACCAGAAGCGGGTGCTGGCCGATGCTGGCTATGAGGTCACCAAACACGTCTTCAATCTGCACCGCGATCTTACGGGTGATCTGCCCGCGCCAGCCTGGCCGGATGGAGTGACCCTGCGCACGGTCAAGCCCGGCGCTGATGGCCGCGCCCTGCATACCCTCACCTAGGACGCTTTCACCAAACCCGGACAGACGCCGCAGCCCTTCGATGAATGGATAGCCTACATGATGCACCCCAGCCGCTTTATCCCCGAGCTGTGGTTCCTATTAGAAGAGGAGAACGAGCTTATTGGCTGTGTGCTGTGTTTCGAATACCCCGGCCTCGGCTGGGTGCGCCAGCTTGCTGTCCGCGCTGACCGACGCGGAGCCGGCCTTGGGCGTATGCTCCTTCAGCACACCTTCAGGGCGTTCAAAGCGCGCGGCTTCTCAAAAGTTGGCCTGGCCGTCGAAAGCGAGAATGAGACCGCCCGCGAACTGTACCAAAACGCCGGCATGCGCGAAGTTGTTCACCTCAACGAATACTCCAAGAAGATCCCCTGATCCCCACCCTGTTTCATCCCAGTTTCACCACAACTGCACCTGGAATGGCTGCTCAGATTAGATCATTAACAAAAGCATAAACATTCTTTAACTCTGCATAAAAATTAAAGAATGTTTATTTATTAGTGGTTCTAAAACCAAACAATTGTATTTTGAACTATATTAGATATTTGCGGCCATCGCTAATGAATAGTAAGGTGCCATAAAAGAATCACAGGCTGCAAACTCTAGCTGCGTAAGATGGATCCGGGCAAGGAATTTGGCATACCAGATCACCACCTCTGTCCGGTGCAATACAACCCTGCTGATCATCTTCTGGTGGAGGGGATGAATCCTCAGGCAGCGGGGGTGCATCCTCAGGCGGCAATGTGTGCTCAAGGACTTGAAAGAATCGAGGATCAAATATTGCGCCCTGCATTTCTACTGTTTTCATATTAGCCCAACATTCTATATCATTATCGAGTCTAAAATTACCCCAGGAAGCATCTTCATTCAATCCCAGCAGCATAGCTGTTTCTCCCTCCCGAATAATCCCAAGGTAGTTCTCACCCACCCAGGGGCCGCTGCGGCAGTTGGCATTCATAATGCTCTTGAACTCGGAGATAACCATGCATTCACCTTCAAAATCAGTATAAAAGCTAAATGTCTCACTAAAGGGGCCAAATTCATTTCCGGCATAATTGACATATGCTTGTGCATGCCAAAAATAAAATTCGCAATCTTTCAACGAATTTGTATCATTTTTATAAAGGAGCACCCCGTCTTCGACCATAGCAAAAGATCCAGGTTGACCAACGTTCCACCAATCTTCTCCAGAAAAATCTGGATTTAGAGAAAAATCGACCACAAATCCCACAGGGGTGCAGGTTTCCGCAGGGTATGAAATGGCATAATTAACTTCGTCAATATACCCCCATCCTTTTCCTTTTTCAAACGACCCGTCTGCTGGCCTAATTAGAGCTGGAGCAACAAGATCTCCAAGATCACACACCGGCCCGGTCGTAAACCACCCATTATGAGATTCTTCAGTCCCAACATCTGATATCGCAGTCACAGTCCATCTATAAGTGGTGGCAGGATCTAATTGGACATTGCTGGTATATTGTGGTTTGCTCGACACAAAACCATCAAGGATGACAGGTCCTTGAGCACCAACTTCTTGCGGATAAACAGCGATAATGTATTCATCCAGATTACATGAAATAGACCAATTGAAAGTGTGCGGGGGAGAGGGGTCAATAATTACTATATTTGGTGAGACAATCTTAGGCGCATTAAAGCCTTCAACACAATCTATAAATATTGAAATCATAGAACTGTCTTCAGACTTCGCTTCTGGTATTTCTGGCTTGGTTCCATCTGGGGGAGCGCAGGATGCCAAAATGATAGCAAATAAGATTATTAAATACCTTAGTTTTTTCATTATTACTCCTTTTTCATTTCCTATTCTTGTTGATGGGTCAGCCAATTTTTTGATCATTGTGATCTTCCCCCACGCGCAGCTCTCATCAAGAATTTCAACAGCAATTTTTCACTCATCGTTTTTTATAAAAGCGCCTATATTTTCCCCTTTGCTAAATAGTTTTTACTAAAATAAACAGCTAGCACGAAAAAAGTCCCCCTATAAGAATTTAAACTGGTCAGCTAAACCCCGTCAAACGTATTCTCCTTTATTACCACCCATTAAATTCAGGATATAGAAAGAAAGTAATGAAACAGTAAAGATTTGGTAAAGATTTGGTAAAGATGTTCGAGGGTGTTATTTTTGTGATCAGAAAGTTGATGGGCTCATCAAGCAAAAACCAGTTTAGAAACTAGATAAATGATGTTCAAAATAGAAATATAGGGCATCCATTCACAATATTAATGACTCACCACCCCCTGCTGCGCTGATGCGCATCAATCACCATTTCACCAGAAAATTTGTCTTCGCGCAGCACACCCGAAGAGATGAGGACCTCGGCTTGACACTCTCTCCATCCGAGAGGGAGAAGGCCGGGGTGAGGGTACGCAGCACGACGACGTGACCTCCTACTAATAACCATGTAGCAACAGGTGAATAATGAAAGGCCTTTTTGGGTTAATCCCTTTTCTATGCTGCTGCTTGTGTAATTTCCATGCTTTTATTACATGATTATATAATGGCCCATTTCCATATCTTACTTTTGTATATATAATAAATAATGAATGGGGAAATGACTAACCCCAATTAAGTGATTTACTTTTTCTCTTCAAAAATTCTGCGAAGAATAAAGGAGGAACTATGTTTGACCCATGTGAGAAGGAAAAGAAAGAATACGAAAAAGCGTTAAGAGATGAAAAAGAAGTAAAAAAACATATTCCCTTATCTTTGCAATCTCTAGGAACTGAAACTCCACCACCTATTGATCTTAATGCGGTAAAAGACTTTCGCGAAAAAGAGGAGATACTGAAATTGAAGAAAAAAGAATTAGATGAATGTGTAAAAAGGAATTTGTGAGGTTGATATTTCTACAAAGTTATAAGGAAAAATATGCCAAGACTAACTGAACAAGAACAGCAGGAGATCCTCCGTTACTTGGAAGCTGATAAACTCCTTCCAGAAAAATACCGCTTTCTGCTCTTTAAGGATAAACGGGAAGTGGAGCTAGTCTGGAACGGAAAGACAAATGAGGTTTGCAACATTGTTCTTCCATTCCAGGTGATTGAACAGGTGGATGAACCGCGCGCGGAAAAGCCGGAAGATACTGCTTTACAATTAGGCCTTTTTGACGAACGTGGTCGCCAGCTTAAAGGTTGGACGAATAAACTTATCTGGGGGGATAATAAACTCATCCTTTCCAGTTTGAAAAACGGACCTCTGCGGGGAGAAATTGAAGCGCAGGGTGGGATAAAACTGATTTATATTGACCCTCCCTTGATGTCGGTGCGGATTTTTCCATGAATATTGAAATTGGAGATGATACTTTTACAAAAAAGCCAAATATTCTTGAGGAAATTGCATATCGTGACACATGGGGGATGGGTTCTGATAGTTTTATATCGATGATTTATGAGCGTTTGAAAATTATGCGTGATCTGCTTGCGGATGATGGATGTATTTATGTGCATTGTGATTGGAGAGTTAATAGTTTTATCAGATTAGTTTTAAATGAAGTGTTTGGTGTTAAGAATTTCAAAAATGAGCTTATTTGGCTTCGAACAAGAGCTCAACATTCAGATACAAAAGGTTTTGGAATAGTTCATGATTGTATTTTTACCTATTCGAAAACTGACAATTATTTATACAACATTCAATATAAACCACATAAAAAAGAATACTTAGCCAGATTTAATAAGGTAGATGAGCAAAATCGAAAGTATATGCTAATTCCTGCGCATGCTGCAGGTAGTGGCCCAGCAAGAATGTTTTTTGGAAAACTTATTAATCCTCCGAAAGGAAGACATTGGGCTTACACACAGGAAAATATTGACGAATTGATTAGAAATAAAAGAATTGAACTAACTTCAAATGGAACACCTTCATTGCGTCATTTTTTAGATAAATCAAAAGGAGCTGTTGTTCAGTCCATTTGGTCAGATATTATTCCTCTCAACCCTGTCGCGAAGGAAAGAACTGGATATCCAACACAAAAACCGGAAACACTAATAAAAAGAATTATTCAAGCATCTTCTAATGAAGGGGATTTAATCGCTGATTTTTTCTGTGGTTCAGGCACGATTGCGTCTGTTGCTGAAAAACTTGGGAGAAAATGGATAGCTGCTGATTTGGGAAAATTTGCTATACATACTACACGCAAACGGATGATTGGCGTGCAGCGCGAACTGAAAGCGGAAGGTAAAGATTATCGTGCTTTCGAGATCCTAAACTTAGGTAAATACGAACGCCAGCACTACATCGGTGTCAATCCCAACCTGCGTGATGAAGAAAAACAAAAGCAGTTAGAACAGAAAGAAGCCAAATTCCTTGCTCTCATTCTGCGCGCTTACCGCGCGGATAAGGTGGAAGGTTTTACCGCCTTTCACGGAAAGAAAGCTGGGCGGATGGTTACCGTTGGTCCTGTAAACCTTCCAGTCACGCGTTTGTTTGTTGAGGAGATCATCCTCGAGTGTCGTAAGCTGCATATTACCCGTGTGGATATTCTCGGGTTTGAATTTGAGATGGGGCTTTTCCCAAATGTGCTTGATGAAGCCCGCGAAAAAGGCATTGATATCGCACCAAAATACATCCCCGCTGAAGTGTTTGATAAACGCGCTGTGGAAAAGAACCAGGTTGTCTTCTACGATGTCGCTTATATTGAGGTCAAGCCGCATGTTAAAAAGAACACCATTGCGGTTGAATTGACTGATTTTTCTGTCTTCTACTCTCAGGACTCAATCTCCCATGCAGAGGAAACCCTTAAGAAGAAAAGAAACAAGATCGTAGTTGAAAAAGGGCAGATCGTGAAAGTAAGTAAAGATAAGGACGGCATCGTCAGCCGCGAAGTGCTGACTAAATCATGGACGGACTGGATTGATTATTGGTCGGTGGATTTCGACTTCGAAAGCAAGCGTGAGATCATCCGTGTCAAACGCGATAAAGCAACGCAGGTAAGTGTTCCGGAGTTTGAAGAAGTTTGGACAGGCGATTACATCTTTGAGAATGAATGGCAGTCTTTCCGCACTAAGAAAGACCGTTCGATTGAATTGAAGAGTGTCTTTCATGAATGTACTCCCGGACGGCGTAAAGTGGCTGTTAAGGTGGTGGATATCTTTGGAAATGACACCATGACCATCATGGACGTTACAGTGGGAGGAAAATAGCATGGCACTGCATAAAGATTTTCCGCATTCTCCACATGCGATCTTAGACCCATCTATCCGCTGGTTCCCGGCTGATGAAGCTCTGCGTGATACGAGTATGGATAAACTCATGCCGCCCCTTGTCCCGCAGCTGCGCAAGAATGTAAAAAAGTGGCGAGAAAAAGGATATGCCGGCGCATCAGAAACAAGCCGAAGTTTGCTTAACTGGTGGTTTAAAACACCGCATATGCTTCCAAAAACAAACGGAACGCTTGAGGAATTTCAGTATTACTTTGCGCAGCGCGAAGCGCTGGAAACGATCATTTACCTCTATGATGTCGTGCATGTTAAAGATAAATTTGATATGATGCGATTTGATAATTCTGGTGCGGTTTCAGCTAGTCTCTTTGATGAGGATTGGCGCCGATTTGTAATTAAGATGGCTACTGGTTCTGGCAAAACCAAGGTGCTCAGTCTGGTGCTTGCCTGGAGCTACTTTCATAAGCTCTATGAACCAGCTTCGGAACTGGCACGCAACTTCCTTGTCATTACCCCCAACATTATTGTCCTCGACCGTGTGTACCGTGATTTCCAGGGATTAAATATTTTTTATCAAGACCCTGTTTTGCCAGAAAATGGATACGATGGGAGAGATTGGCATAATGATTTTCAATTGACGCTTCATCTCCAAGATAATGTCAATATCACGCGGCAAACAGGAAATATCTTTCTAACCAATATCCACCGCGTGTATGCGGGGAATGAAACCCTTCCATCGCCAGAAGATGAAAACACAATGGAATATTTCCTCGGTAAAAAACCAGTTGGCGCAACGACGGACTCAAAAGTAGATTTAGGAATGATCGTACGTGATATTGATGAGTTAGTGATTTTGAATGACGAAGCGCACCACATCCATGACCCGCGCATGGCCTGGTTTAAATCCATTCAAGATATCCATAACCGCCTGAAACAGAAGGATAAATTCCTTTCCCTTCAGGTGGATGTAACCGCTACACCCAAGCATAACAATGGCGGTATATTTGTGCAAACCATATCGGATTATCCGCTGGTCGAAGCTATCTCACAGAATGTGGTCAAACATCCTGTCCTTCCTGATGTGCCCAGCCGCGCGCGCTTGCAGGAGAAGCAGAGCGCGAAATATACTGAAAAGTATGAGGATTATATTCATCTGGGGGTTATTGAATGGCGCAAAGCCTATGATGAGCACATAAAGCTTGATAAAAAATCAGTCTTATTTATCATGACAGATAATACCCATAATTGTGATGATGTGAAAGTTTTTCTTGAAAGCCGCTACCCTGACCTTAAAGATGCTGTGCTTGTTATCCATACAAAAAGGAATGGTGAGATATCAGAAAGCACAACTGGCAAAAAAGAAAAAGAGCTTAATCTTCTGCGAAAACAGGCAAATGAGATAGATAGCATGACTAGCCCTTTTAAAGCAATTGTTTCAGTTATGGTTTTAAAAGAAGGGTGGGATGTGCGTAATGTAACCACAATTGTTGGCTTGCGCCCGTATGGCGCTCCATCGAATATTCTACCAGAACAAACATTGGGTCGCGGTCTGCGTAAAATGTATCCCGGGGGGCTGGAAGAATATGTCAGTGTGGTAGGAACAGACGCATTTATGGAATTCGTGGAAGGGATTCAAAATGAAGGGGTCATTCTTGAACGCAAACCAATGGGTGAAGGTACAAAACCGTTAACTCCGCTGGTTGTGGAAGTTGATAATGAGAATGCGAAAAAGGATATTGATAGGCTGGATATTGAAATTCCAGTGCTAACTCCCCGTATCTACCGCGAGTACAAGAACCTTGCTGATCTGGATGCGGCGCTTTTTGATTTCCAGAAGATCATCTATCACCAATACAGTAAAGAGGAACAGCGCGAGATTGTCTTCAAGGACATCACCACTGGAGAAATATCCCATACCACCATACTGGACACAGCGGGCATCGCGAATTATCAAAGTGTGATTGCATTCTTCGCACAAACTATCAAGAATGACTTACGCCTGGTGAGCGGATATGATGTTTTATACGGTAAGGTGAAGTCATTCATCCGTGATGACTTATTTGGGCAGACAGTTGAATTGGGGGATGCAAACACGCTCCGCAATCTATCTGAACTTGCCGCAACTCGGACTATCATTGAAACCTTCAAGAAAGCGATCAACGAATTGACGGTGCAGGATAAGGGTGGCGCGGAAATACGCGATCATATCAAGCTCCGCAACACACGCCCTTTTGTTGCCAAGGATCAGGGATACATAGTCCCGAAGAAAAGCGTCTTCAACCGCATAATTGGAGACAGCCATTTTGAGCTGCAATTTGCCAATTTTCTGGAAGAATGTGAGGACATCATCTCCTATGCGAAAAATTATTGGGCGGTGAATTTCAAGCTAGATTATGTGAACGCGGACGGCAACATCTCGAATTACTATCCTGATTTCATCGTCAAAGTAACAGAAAAAGAAATATGTATAGTGGAAACAAAGGGGCAGGAAGACCTGGATGTGCCCTTGAAGATGGAACGGCTTCGGTTGTGGTGTGAGGATATCAATCGTATTCAAGATCAGGTTAAATTTGATTACGTATTTGTTGGTCAGGAAGATTATGAAGAATATCGTCCGAAGACATTCAAGAGCTTGATGGAAGGATTTATTGAATATAAATAATTGTTTTTCTTTGATAATTTAAAGCACCTATGTTTGAGAATGAAAAAAAAATTGATCAATTTGTATATGAACTTTATCGCCTGAAAGAAAAAGATTTGCGACTGTTGAGGGGATCAATAAAAAACAATAGTCAAGTTTATTATTATGGATAATTTTTACGATAAACAAGATAATTTAACAGAAGCAAAAATAACCTTATACAAAAAGTATATTGAAGGATATCTAATTAAACTTCTCATGAGTTTTGGAGAATGTTTTATTGCGGACTTATTCTGTGGTCCTGGTAAGAGCGGCGGTAAAGACGGAAGCCCCTTAACAGTAATAAAACGTTCCAAGTATATTTTATCTATTCCAGAACTAAAAAATAAGAAACCTCAAATACACATATTGTTTAGTGACAAAGATAAAAGTCACATCACAAACCTAGAGAATGAATTGAAGAAAGTAGAAATTGACGAGAATGTAAATATACTTCCGATCCGAAATAAAAGTTTTAATCAGATATTACCTGAGATTTTAAAAAAATTTCAATATGACAAAATTCCTAAGTTTTTCTTTCTTGATCCGTTTTCATACTCAGATGTTAAGATGGATGATCTTAATAAATTGTTGGAATTAAAAAATTCAGAAATACTTTTATTTTTACCTGTTTTTCATTGTTATAGGTTTGCAAATTTTACCGAGTTTAAATTAGATCACAAAACCCGTATATTTCTAGAAGAATTTACTACAGAAGGAGTTCACGAATATCAAAATATCAATTATTTTATAAAGTCAATAAAGAACAAGCTTCGAAAAGATTTGGAACTGGATTTCGTCAGGTCAATCCTGCTTGATGATGGGTCAAGAAAAAACGCTTTATTTTTACTTACCAAGAGTCAAAAAGCGATGTTGTATATGAATAAGATTGCACTAAAAGCGTCAGAAGATGGAAAAGGAATCAACCTGAAAGATACAAACCAGAAATCACTGTTTGGAGCTAAAGGCACATTTAGATTCGAGCAATTTGCTGAAAAGCTTCATGTAGAATTGAAACAAAGAAGGGAGATGACAAATGCGGAGATCGTTAAATTCACTATTGCTGAAGAGTTTTTACCAAAACATGCCAAAGGCGTCCTGAAAAACCTACAGGAAATAGCACAGATTAAAATATACGATGAATTCAAAAAAGAAATAACGACTAATTTGAATAAATGGAATATTGCAGAGGAACAAAAAACTACGACAATATTTAAATATATTTACAGATAATTATGAATAATACACAGCCCAAGATTGAAGGCATTAACAGAAAGTCGCTTCTATATAAATCAAAAGTTGACTATGGTGGTTGGACGATCAACCACATTATCGGGTGTACCCATGGGTGTAGGTTTCCTTGTTATGCTTCTATGATGGCAAAGAGATTTGGGTGGGTAAAGGATTATGCGGATTGGAGAAGACCAAGACTTGTTACAAATGCCCTAGAGTTGTTGGAGAAAGAACTAAACCAGAAAAAAGACAAGATAGATGTAGTCCATCTCTGTTTTATGACAGACCCTTTTATGTACGACGCAGAGAAGGGCGAGCTGATTCCAAATATTAAAGATATGTCTCTGAAAATCATCGAAAAGTTGAACAAAAAAGGGATACGAGTAACAACTTTGACGAAAGGAATGTATCCTGGTGAGATTTTAGAAAACAAATATTTAAATAATAATGAGTATGGGATAACATTAGTGTCATTGAACAAGCAATTTAAGGATAAGTTTGAACCATTTTCTGTGCCATACAGTAAGAGAATTGATTCTCTGCGAAAAATTGCAAACCATAATAAAAAAACTTGGGTGAGCATGGAACCGTACCCAACACCGAACTTAGACTCCACAGCAAATAACATCGAAAAATTATTGGAGAAAATAAAGTTTGTAGATAAAATAGTTTTTGGAAAGCTCAACTATAATGTGCAATCATCAAAATTCCAGAAAAACAACGAATTTTATCAAACCATTGCAGAAAAAATGATTTCATTTTGTAAGACTAATGATATTCAATACCATATTAAAACAGGAACTCCACTAAGTAAAGAAAGTACAACAAAAATCTTTTTGCGACTATAGTTTTATTAATAATACATAAATATTCTACATGAATAATGCGTGGGAAATTCCTGTTATTGTGTCAACCGATAGGCAACTGCTAGAATATAAAGAACTTTTTGACACGTCTTACCATATCAAAGAACAGCAGTTTGATGGTGAGATCTCTAAAGCCAAAGCAAACGCTTTGCTGGTGGAAGTGCAAAAAAGCCTTAACGATATGGTGTATGAACTTTATGGTTTGACAAAAGAAGAGATAGCGGTTGTAGAAGGGAAGAAATAAATGTCCGACATCAAATTCGAAATAGTCAAAAAGATCGGCGTCCTCTCCAAATCCGAGAAAGGCTGGTCTAAAGAGCTCAACCTGGTCAGCTGGAATGACCGCGAACCCAAGTATGATATCCGCGCCTGGTCGCCGGATGGCCAGAAAATGGGAAAGGGTATTACCCTGAGCAATGAAGAGCTGGTTGTGCTAAAAGAGCTGCTGTGCAAGATGGATTTATAATTTCTTTGTGCTTTTTTGGTTCTTAATGGATTAAAACTTTTGCCACTAAGGATTCGGAGAATTGAAAAATATATTGAGAGGGAGGGGTGAAAATGAAAAAAAAATTAATAGAAGTCTCAAAGGAGCGGAGGGAATATTTAAAAGATTGGCTAGCAAAGATTAAAAAAGCCAACGAACGTATACCAGATATACAAGATATGGTTGAGCAAACTGAATGGGATGTGGATATGTTCAGCAATATGCCAGATGGGGGTGAAGAATTTATCTCCCCTAGACTTTTAATAGATTATTCAAAAGGAAATGAGTTTTTAAAAAGCAATTTACCCTTACCTCCACATTACACCATTCAAACGGTAAATATTACATCTTCTGTCATAACTTCTGGTTCAACTGGGGCTTACACAACAATTTTGTTAGGTAGCGAGGTTAACGATCCCTTCATTAATCAATGGTCAAAAGAATATTCGATTTCATATCGGAAAATTCAAGAAAAACAATCTCGGTTTGAAAAAGTGAATCAGTATTTAAAGAAAATTAATGCAGATCGCATAGATGAACTTGAAACTTCACGAAATGTATACTTGGCCACAATTGCTGGTGTTGGAAAAAAGATAGCAGCGGGTATTGCTATGAGAAACCTTCTTGAGCACTTTAAAGGTGATCTTTTTGAAAAGGCGAGACTGTGGCCAAAAGAAAATATGACCTGGAAACTAATGGCTGGAAGACTGACGGTAAACGGAGATGAAAGTTTTGATTATGAGGCGCTAATTAGACAAAAGTCAGTATGGACCTCATTGCATAACGTGTTATCTGATGTAGCAAAAAATAAAAAGCAAGGGAAGGATATTGATTTGGAGAGTGTTTGGGTAAAACTAATCGATCATTTATTTATCGTTTTAGGCATAATTAATTTGATTGAATAATTAAAAAGGAGGATGTATGTCCAAATCCAAATGGTATCAAAGTAAAGAATTTTATATCGCATATAGCATCATGATCAACGCTGCACAGCATCAAGGCTTTACGACATATCAGGAAATTGCCCAGGCGGTGGGGTTGCCAACAGCCGGGAGTTATATGGGTGGCGCAATCGGTGGATTGCTTGGTACTATTTCAGAAAACGAAGTGCGGCAAGGCCGGCCTATGCTGAGCGCCATTGCCATCGGTGTGAGCGGGAAACCCAGCAGCGGTTTTTACACCTTGGCTCGGAAACTCGGGCTATTCAATGATGGTGATGATGAAGAAATTTTCTGGAAAAATGAATGTAAGAAAATATATGATGAGTGGAAGATAAGATATCGAATAAGTAAATCAAAGTAAACGATCTTTTATAAGCCTTTTTGAAGAATCACACATTTCTTGTGGATTCCTGTTTTCTGCGTTCCTTTCTTACATCCCGCTCGGCAGCCGTTTTACGTCATTGATGCCCAGCTCCTCCCCAATCTTTCCCCTCGCTTTTAGAATGATGCCATTGCGCGCCCTGCAAAGCAGGGGATGGATTTTGTTGGGTTAGGTTTTGTTATTTTGCTCTAAACTTATAATTGCCTTTCCTCTGAGTGGTTTCATAATAGATGGAATCGGTTCATGCTTCCTGTTTAGGCCACCCACTTCCATGCGTACCAGACAGTCATAGCATTAAAAACAAGGCTTATAAATAACAAAAATTTGTCATAAGCTGAAGGGTACGTAGGCAATTGAACGAGAACAAAAACAAAAAAGATTATAGCTGCGATGATGTTTGCCCAGCGATTCACAGGATACTGCAGCGTCAGGGACAGCACAACCAGAACAATCGGGATCACCATAAAGATGGAAATTCCCAACATTATTCCCTGAGTCATTTGCATATCCCCCATTTTTCCTTTAAAGTCGCCGCCCATTTTTGTAAAGTCGCCAAAAATTATTCGGTACACATCCCCTATAAGATAAGTTAAATTTACAGCTACCCATAATCCCGAAAGGATAATCCTCGTATCTAACATAATTCAATCTCCTTTTTCATCCAAAACACAATACGTTGTTTCCAGGCCGTGGGTTATTGCACGCTGTCCTCTACCACGGTGATGACTACTTTTCCTTTAGCGTGCCCACCTCCAAAATACCGGAACGCTTTAGCAGTCTCACTTAGTGTAAAACGCCTATCGATAACCGGGGCGATTTTACCAGCTTCGATAAGCTTTTTCATCACAACCAAATCTTTTTGGCCTTGTTTTACTGACACCAGGCCCTTTATTTGCTTGCCTCCCTTCTTTGACATCAAGGGTCCCAGGGCATTGGTTTGAAGGATGTGAGATATTGGCCCTCCAATACAGACATAAGTTCCTTTGGGGCTTAATGCACGCTTTATATCTGAAAGCGAATTATGTCCGTTGACACCAATAATCAAGTCATAAAGCTGCCCATTTTGGGTGAAATCTTCTTTGGTGTAATCAATGACATGGTCTGCAAACGAGCGCGCTATCTCCAAACTCCTCGTGCTGCACACGGCAGTGACTTCAGTCCCATACGATTTAGCAATTTGAACTGCAAACATTCCCACACCACCAGAGCCGCCATTGATCAATACTTTCTGCCCGGGCTGAATCTCTCCAATATCACGAATCCCCTGCAGCGCGGCGATTGCGGCTACAGGTACGGTCGCGGATTCCTCGAACGATAGATTGGCTGGTTTCAACGCCAATAAATTTTCAGGAACAGATACATATTCAGCAAAACCGCCCTTACCACACCACGATATGTCCCCGTATACCTCATCGCCTGGCTGAAACTGCTTTACATCTCTGCCAATCGCTTCAATCCGCCCTGCTGCCTCCATTCCAAGTATCTTG
>SDBT01006007.1_pt1 | contig 20282 bp, 15 predicted proteins | sample 2277101 | NCBI WGS metagenome assembly SDBT01 (sample SAMN10404973, study PRJNA504765) | marine sediment metagenome | isolation source: marine sediment core GS10_PC15, 103 cmbsf | place: Arctic Ocean: Southern Knipovich Ridge | collected 2010 | reverse complement strand
GGTGAAATGGTGAAAAAATACCTTCACACCGGGCCGTGAAATATGCTAATCCGTGCCTACTGATTCAAAACCCAGGCGGCTCAGCGTCTGGACGAGGTATGAAACCGTGGCCGCTTCAGTTTCCAAAGATAAACGGTGGCAGTTGACTCAGGAAGCGTTCGACCGGCTCCTTGACTTCTTGAGCCCAAGGCCCGATGAGGCAGGACGGAAGTACGAAGAAGTCCGCCTCAGGCTCATCAAGATCTTCACCTGCCGGGGTTCCGCGACTCCCGAGGATCTCGCAGATGAAACCATCAATCGGGTAGCTTGCAAAGTTCAAGAAATTGGCAAGACCTATGTTGGTGATCCCTGCCTCTATTTCTATGGTGTGGCGAAGATGGTTTTTCTGGAGTCGGTCAGAAAGAGAACCAAACCTTTGCCCCAGCCACAAGAGACACCGCCAGAGGAAAAGGAGCTCCACTACGAGTGTCTCGAGCAGTGCATGCAGAAACTAACGCCGCGAAATCACGGTTTGATACTCGAGTACTATCGAGGAGACAAGGGCGACAAGATCCTACACAGAAAAAACTTGGCCCAAAACCGACACATCGAAGTCAATGCCTTGCGGATTCGGACTCATCGGATTCGAAACAACCTGCAAAGATGTGTGTTCGAATGCCTCGAGCACAACGCCGGAGGATGAAATGGACGAGGACGCACAAGCCCTCAAGGAATATTTGCTCGGGAATTTGGCTGACGAGCCACAGCAGCGGCTCGAGCAGCGACTGATGACCGACGATGAGTGCTACCGAGAGCTCGCACTGGCGGAGAATGATCTCATAGATGATTACGTGAGGAACCAGCTTTCCAGTCACGAAAAGGCCAGATTTGATGATCATTTTTTATGCTCTGACGAGCGACGGCAAAAGCTCAGCTTTGCCGGCGCCCTGAAAAGTTACATCGAAGCAACCCGAGCGCCGGACCTTCCAGAACCGAGGCGTCGGAGGGCTCCACTCTGGCAGTGGCTCCGGGCTCCGCTGCGCAGTCCAATTTACTCATTGGGGACTTCTGTGGCGGCAGCGCTTCTACTGCTGGTTTCCGGGGGAGTGTGGTTGATCGTGGGAAACTTGCGACTCCAGAATCAACTCCATGACGTTCTGCAAGAGCAGGCGTCTCTGCGCAGTAAAGGGCAAGAACTATCCCGTGAACTGGCCGAGGAGCGCAGGCACAGTGGAGAGCTTGCCGGCGCGCTGGGTCGCCAGCAGGAACGGCGAGCCGCCTTGGAGAGAGAGCTCGCGTCCCCACCTGCCGGACGAGGCGGCGGTGGCCTCGGTGTCAGGTCCCCTGGGTCAACGGTTGCCTCTTTTCTGCTGGCTCCCGGACTCTTGCGAGGCACAGGAGATACGGAGAGGGTCATTATTCCCAGCGGCTCGAGTTTGGTGCAGTTGCAGCTCGACCTGGGGATCGATGACTACCAAAGCTACCGGGCGGCGCTTCAGGAGACGCAAGGTGATGCGATCTGGACCCAGAGCAAACTGAAAGCCGAGTCGAGTGGTGACAAGACCGTCGTGACGTTGACTTTGCCGTCCCAACTCTTGCCGCAAGGAGATTACAATTTGCGGCTGAGCGGACTCACTCCGATGGGTGATTTCGAGCTCGTTGCCAGATATTACTTCCGGGCTTTAGCAGAGTAAAAACCGTTCGGCTACTCCTCCCGCAAGGTCACCGCGGGATCGATTCGTGAGACTTCAGTAGCGGGTTACTGAGCCTGCGTTGTTGCCGACATGGCCGGTGCGATCCGGGCGAGCGTGTCGGCCAGTATATCTAGCGCGGCGAGATCGGGCAGTGTGACGGTCAACTTGTGCCGACCCTGATCGTCCTGCTCCAGGCATTCGCTAAGACTCTGTTTGAGCTGCTGGGAGGCCGCGCGCGTCGATTCGCTCTCCTCGGCTTTTGGCAGGACCTCACCCAGGAAGGTGAATGCCGCGCTCAACAGCTGACCACCGGCCAGGCTGATCCTCTCCTTCTGCTCGATACGGCGCGTTTCTGCTTCTTCACGAGCGCGCTGGCTTTCGTCGGGGGGCGGTTCGGGCTTTGCACCGAGCAGCAGCTCCAACCTGCGCTTGAGCTCCTCCACGCCGCTCATCATCTCCACCGTGTCCACTCCCGATTCGAGGTCGAGTGCGGCGAGCGAAAGCTCGTGCTTCGCCGACAATGTGGTGAGCAGGTTCTCCTCGAGCGTTTCTTCAGTGACGAGCAAGAATACCTGGACCGGTGATACTTGTCCCATGCGGTGGACCCGCGAGATCCTCTGCTCCAGCACCGCGGGATTCCAGGGTAGCTCCACGTTGATTACCGTGTTGGCGGCCTGCAGGTTCAAGCCCGTAGCTCCGGCATTCGTGGTGATGAACACGCGGCAGTCGGGGTTGGTCTGGAAGTCGTGCATGAGAACGGCCCGCTTCTTTTGAGGAACGGATCCGTCCAGGCGGACATAGCGCATTCCGTTCTTCTCGAGGAGTGGCTCGATCAATCCGAGCATCGTGGTCCATTCGGAGAAGAGGACGATCTTCCTATCCTCTTCCTCACTGAGTTTTGCCAGAAGGTCTTCGAGCCGCTCGAGCTTGCTCGAGTATCCGGGGCTTTGCTTGGTGACCAGGTAGGTGCTGTTCGCCAACATGCGACACATCAGAAGCGCCTTGCGCAAACGCAACATGTCCATTTCGGTAAGGAACTTCTTCTTTACAATCTGACCGATGATCCGCATGTGGGTGCCATGGAGCTCGAGCTGTTCGTCGGTCGGCGTGATCCGCACGATTTCGGTTGTTCGGGGCGGTAAGTCTTTCATCACCGAGGCGCGTGTGCGACGAAGAAGCACGGGGGAGATGCTCTTTCTGAGCTCGCCGAGATTACGGTAGCCCAGGACCTTGCCCCTTTCATCCACCATGCGATGGCGATTGAAAAATTTGAAGGCCGGTCCGAGGCGCCGGTCGTCGACGAACTCGACGACCGAATACAGATCATCGAGCCGGTTCTCGAGGGGAGTGCCGGTGAGAACCAGTGAGAAGGGTGACCTCAACCCTTTGATCACCCGGCTCGTTTTAGCCTCCCAGTTCTTTATGCGCTGCGCCTCGTCGAGGATGATCAGATCCCATCTTTCCTGCTCGATAGCCAGGATGTCACGCAGCACCTGCTCGTAGTTACAGACGGTGAAAAAAACATCCTCCCCGTACTGTCTGGCTCGTTCTTCAGCGCCGCCCAGTACCAGTCGGCAGGTGCGGTCCGAGAACCGTTGGATTTCGGCGCGCCACTGCGATTTGATCGATGCCGGGCATATCACCAGCACTCTGGAAACAGCTCCTTCCCGGGCGAGGAGCTCGGCCACGCCGACTCCCTGTATCGTCTTGCCCAGGCCCATGTCGTCGGCCAGGACCGCTCGGCCCACACCCGCGGCAAAAGCGATGCCGTCGAGCTGATAGGGTAAGAGCTTGGTCTTGAGCAAAGTGGCTCTCAGGACGTGGTTTGCTGGATCCCGGTGTATTTCATCCACTCTGGCCTCGATCCGGCGCTGAAACAGCTTCATCTGAATGTACTCCTCTGCGTCCGGATAGATCGTCACGTCGTGGCCGAGTACCTCCAGCTTGCGAATGCGCGTCAGGAGGTCGGAGATGTTGCTCAGAGCCACGTCGGTGATGGGGCCGACTATTTTTTCTTCCCGCGATTCGATCGAAGCGGGAACCAGCAACCGAAGCTCGAGCTCCTCTCCATATCTGAGGTGCAGCCCGAACGACTTGCGTTTGTACGGGCTGTTGCGAGCCTTGGCCGGGAAGCGTTTCTTGACGACACTCTGGGCGCGCATGATGTGTTTGCAGGTTCCCAGTGTGTTCTTCCGGAAGTCTGGACAGGAGCAGAAAGACTCGCCTATATCCCATCCCCTTAGCGCCACGCGATGGGACCGACCCGAGGACCGGTTCGTTACCATGTAGTCCGTCCAGATTTTTTCCGGCTCCTTCGACTTCACGCGCATCCTCTCGCTTTTCGCACGCTCGGCTCTTTCGGCGAGAGCTCTGGAGATCACCTCCTTCTCACTGAGCAATCCCAGTGGCGCGCTCTCGGGCCGAAAAGTGGACAAGCCCAGCGCCATCTTGTCCTCGAGGATCAGAGAAAAAGCAGCTCCGATATGCTCGCAGGTGCCCTCACAGGTACTGCACTCGAACAGCAGACGCCGGCGAGCTCCGTCTGAAAGCTCGATCGTGACCCGGGAGGGTGGGAGGCGGAGGCGAAAGGAGCGTTCGTCGAGGCTCACCTGGTCGGCGATATCTATCTCGAGAGCCCCGCCGACCTGGAGCAGCCGGTCTGCTCTGTCGCCGAGAAGTTTGCATACCTGTTCGTAGCTGAGGCGTGACAGTCGATCCTTTAAAGTGAGCTCTCCGCTAGGTTTTGTGATCATCTGTTCCCTTCCCCTCGGTACTCAAAAAGGATTAATACACCGTTTTGCAGATAGATTATTATCACAGACAGTGTGGGTGTCGTTACTCCCGTCCCAAGTATTTCATCACCGCCGGGACGAGGCACTGGCGGAAGAACAAGGAGACGGGTGACGGTGAAAGGCCGCTGTGCATGCCTCCAATTGCACTTCGACAGGAGCGCTCCTGAAAAAACTGGAACAGGAAATCCTAATTGGGCTTTTGCCGGAAACTCCCTACATTCACTAAATTCACACCCTCCGCGTAACGTCCTGGTGACGGGAAACTGTAGCACAATGCGGGCAAGCGGTGATAGGAGGGATTTGATAAGTGAGCCGAACCACGATGACTTTGGGAGCAGGGTTGAGCTTGCCCCGACGATCAATCTGGCGTCTAACGGGCGGTCAAGGGGAAGTACGAGCCTCGGGCGTCGCAAAGTTCGTCGAGGCTGGAGGTGTCTATCACAAGGCGCTTTTTTACCCCTAACACCTGGACAAAGTACAAAGTGGGTATCTATAAGCTCTCCTGGAACCTCTCACGTCAGTGCTTCTTCGGTCTTCCGGGAGTCGGCTAGCTGGTAGTCCCTGATTTTCTTGTCCAGCGTGGGGCGGGTGATTCCGAGGATCTCGCTGGCCCGGGATTTGTTCCAGCGGGTGTAGCGCAGCACGTGATCGATGTACTGTTTTTCGATGTCTTTGAGCGACATGAGCTCTTTGGTGAGCTGTCCGGAATCGGGGGTGGAAAGCGGCAGGTACTCGGCTAGAAGTACATCTCCTTGGGCAAGGGTGACGGCTCGGGTCAGAGCGTTCTCCAATTCCCGGACGTTGCCCCTCCATTCGTAACCAACCAACGTGTGCATCACATTGTCCGGGACTTTGCGTACGTTGGTATGCAGGCGACGATTGACCTTCTCGAGCAGGTAGGCAACCAGCAGCGGGATGTCTTCTTTTCGTTCCCGCAGCGGTGGCAGCTTCACCTCCACCACCTTTAACCGGTAGTAGAGGTCTTCGCGGAATTTACCCAGGCGGACATGCTCTTCCAGGTCGCGGTTGGTTGCGCCGATGATGCGGGCGTCGGTGCGCTGGAGCTTCTCGTCTCCCACCCGTGAGTACTCCCGGTTTTCTACGACCCGCAGCAACTTGACCTGGAGGTTGGGCGAGATGTCGCCGATCTCATCGAGAAACAACGTGCCGCTTCCCGCCACCTCGATCCTCCCACGGCTGTCCCGCACCGCTCCGGTAAAAGCGCCTCGAATGTGGCCGAAAAGCTCGCTTTCCAGCACCCCTTCCGCCAGCGCCGTGCAGTTGATGGCCACGAAAGGCTCCTGCCGGTTGTCGGAGTTGTAATGGATGGCGCGGGCAACGAGCTCTTTACCGGTTCCCGATTCACCCCGAAGCAGCACCGTGGTTTTACTCCGGGACAGCATACCGATGGTCTTGTAAATCTCTCGCATCGAGGAAGTTCGTCCGATGATGTTGTCGAGGGACCACTCTCGCGACGCCTCGGTGACCAGGTAGTCCAGCTTGGTGTCCATCTCCTGCATCCGCGTTGCCTTGCGGATACTCAACTGGAGCTCGTCATAGTCGATCGGCTTGCAGATGTACTCGAACGCGCCGAGCTTGATCGCCTCCACCGTGGTTTGCATGTCGTCAAAGGCGGTGATCATGATGACGTAAGCCTTGGGGTCGATGATCCGGATCTGTTTCAGGACCTCGATGCCGTGAAGTCGCGGCAAGTTGATGTCCAGAATGACCAGGCTGGGAGCGACCTCTTTGAAAAGCTCCACTCCTTCCAGGCCGTCCGCGGCCAGGTGGACGTCGAATCCCTCGCTCGAGAGGTGGCTTTTGAAGGTTTGTCGAATCAGCCGATCATCGTCAATGACTAGGATGGATTTCATACAATTCCTTGCTTGACCTCGCTCACTCGGGATTTCACATGTTCCTCATCGACATGGGCCAGGCTGATAGTGACTTTGGTGCCCACCGAGATCTGACTCGAAATCTCCACCTTGCCCTGGTGAAGCTCGATGATCTTTCTGGCGTTGGGGAGCCCGAGGCCGGTGCCGAGGCTCTTGGTGGTGAAGAATGGCTCGAAGACGGTGCCCATGTTCTCTTCCTCGATGCCGCAGCCGTTGTCTTCGATCTCGACCACCTCGACCTTTTGTCCTTCTTCTTCTCGTCGTGCGGTTCGAACGATCACTTTACCGCCGGTCGCCACCGCTTCGGCGGAATTGAGCAAGAGATTCAAAAACACTTGGCGCAGCCGGTCGCCGTCGACCCAGATGGGCGGCAAATCGGGCTCATATTCACGAACGATCGTGACCCGCTTATCCTCGAGCTGTTCTTCAGCGAACCGAAGGGCGTCGTCCATGAGGGTTTCGAGCGAGAACCGGTCTTTGGTGAGTCTAGGAGCGCGGGCGTAAGAGAGAATGTCCTTGACGATCCTCTCTACCTGGCGAATGCCACTGTTGGCAATGCCCATTTGTTCTCGCTCGAGCGGAGACAATGAGCTCGATTTGCCAACCTTTTGTATGTTGAGCTTGATGGCGGTCAGAGGATTTCGGATCTCATGGGCCATGGCGGTGGCCAGTCGTCCGATGGTCGCCAACTTCTCGGCTTCGATGAGCTTGTGGGACGTTTCTTCGATTTGCTTGCGGTCCTCGAGGATCTCGGTGGTCATTTGATTGAAGTTGGCCGCCAACTCCCCGATCTCGTCCCCCGGAGGAATGTGAATGCGATGGTTCAAATCACCTGCCGCCACCCTGATCGTCCCTTCGACCAAGGTTTCCAACGGCCGGCTGATGCGCTCGGCCAACAAGACCGAGCCCAGAGCACCGAATGCCAGCCCCAGGAATCCCAAGCTGATGAGACCGATGCGGGTTCGGTTGATCTCCGCATTCAATGCCTCGAGAGACAATCCCAGCTTGACCGCTCCCCAGAGCCGGTCCTCCTCGCCAACCAGCACCGGGGCAACCACCTCCAACACCGAAACCAGGCCTTGACCGGACGTCTCGAATTGAAACTCTCCCATCAGGACATGACCCCTCTCCATCCGGCCCATCTCGGCTCCCATCTCTAGAAGCTCGGGAGTGAAACGCTGGCGGGCCTCCTCATTGGCGGCTAGAGCCTTGGCATCCCGGTTGAAGATGATCGCGTAAAGAACATCCGGGTCGTCCGCCGCCCGCTCCATGTTCTGTTGAAGCGCCAGCGTGTCGTAAAACAAGAGAGGGGTCACCGAGAGATCGGCCACCGCTTGAGCCAGGGCCTGCCCGTGGCCCCGGGCTTGCTCGCGGAATAGAGACGTCTGCCGCCGCTCGACAAAAAAAACGACGATGGCCATCAGGAGTGTGATGAGAGCGGTAGAGGTCAAAATGAAGCGAGTTCGAAGGCGTAGAGGCTGAAACGGATTTCGGCGGAGCATGGCCTCAGAGGTCGGTCTCCGCCGCCTCTTCCTTTTTGGAGATCCACACCCGGTTCAGCTTGATGTAAGTGATGCCCATGGGTGAGATCGAAAGACCTTTTACGTTCGGACGTATCACGTACCGCGACTTACCGTAGTGAAGCGGGATGATGGGCGAATCTTTGAGGAGGATCTTTTCAACTTTGCCGTAAATCTTGTTACGGGTGCTGTAGCTCGTCTCCGTCCAAGCGCGGTCGAGCAGGCGGTCGACATCCGGGTTACTGTAGCCTGACTGGTTGATGGGAGAGGTGGAATAAAACAAGGGTCTCAAAAAGTTGTCGGGATCGGGAAAGTCGGCAATCCAGCCTTGCTCGTACAGAATCGGCCGCCCTTCGAATTCGGGATCCCCGGGCGAGGGCATTCGCTTCACCGGCGTCTCCACGATCTTCAAACCCACGCTCGCCAGGCACCCGATCAGACATTGTCGACGGGCAACCGCAGGCTCGTCGTAACGGTAGACGGGGAGCTCGAGCGGAGGTAGCCCCTTGCCAGAGGGATATCCGGCTTCCGCGAGGAGCTCTTTGGCCTTTTCCAGGTGGTGCTCATACATGGATTCCACCCGAAGGAAACCCGGTATACCGGGGGGGACGATCCCGCTTGCGGCCGGGGCTCCGGCGGTAAAGGGATTCGAATCCAGAAAGCTCCGCTTGTTCAACGCATAGCTGACGGCGCGTCGCACCCGGGCGTCGTCATAGGGCGGAACCTTGATCGGCAGAATGAGATAGTACAAGGCGAGTAGCTGTTCCGTCTCGACCGGCAGCCATTCGTAGTAGCTCTCGGCGAGCAGGAAGTCGAACATCTCTCCGAGGGGCTTGCCCTCGACCCCCCGTGCATTCCACATCGAGCGGATGACCGTTGCATCGAGATAGGGGACTTGGCCGAAGTAGTTTCGGTTGGCTTCGAGACGGAGCGCCTGTGGAATTCCACGGTATATGGGAACGGCAGGATCCTCGTCTCGCCCGATCCAGTGCGAGAACCGAAAAGGTCCGGTACCTACCGGCGCTTGGAAGAAATCGTCTCCTTCCTCGAGAAGCTCTTTTTTCGGAAGGATCTTGGAACAGTACATGCTCATCACCGACAGGGCGGGAACGAAGGGGCTGGTGAAGCGGATCTGGAATGTTTGTTCATCCAACGCCCGGAGGCCGCTGACGGAGCCGGCCAGGCCTTCCCGGAATTCTCTAGCTCCCTCGATCCGGCTGAAGTAGTGGTAGTTGTTGGTGTTGAAGCCGGCGGTGAGCAGACGCTGGAAAGAGTAGACGCAGTCCTCGGCCGTCACAGGTCTGCCGTTGTGAAAGACGGCGTCTGGACGGAGCTCGAAGGTGTAGGTCTTCCCGTCGTGAGAGATTTCCCAATACTGAGCCAGCGCCGGAACCACGTTGAGCTGCTCATCCAATGCGGTCAAACCGTCGTAGATCTGCTGGATGAGCATGATTTCCGCCCCCCATTCCGCCCTGGCCGGATCGAGAGTGCTGATAGGAGCGTTATCGAGCAAGGGAAAGCGGAGCACTCCGCCGCGGGGCGGTTGCGGCAAGTCGATAGCCACCACCCTATCCAATTTTTTTTTGGGGGCGGTGGCCAGAAAGAAGGCGGCGGCAGTGACCAAGAAGAGAATCAGCAAGCTTGCCGGTATGAACCAGGAGCGGGAACGGGTGCGAAAAGACTCTTTCTGCGCAACGTCGTTCGAGGGCATCAGTGGCTCGCTTTCCATGTCGTTTGGGCCTTGCGGGCCCCAAGTCCGTTTCTCGCGGCGCCGGTGACCGGCGGGGACTCGACCTCCGGCCCAAAAAAACGAACCGCTCCCCCGTTGCTAGGTTAGAGTATGCTGCCGAGCAGCGCAAATTCCACGCCAGGAGGGCAGACGAGCGATATCATGATCCCAATGAAGCCACAGGTTAGCGTTCTCCTACCTTGCTTCAATGCCGCCGGGCACCTAGAGTCCTGTCTAGAGAGTCTTCTTGCTCAAAGCTTGGAGGATTTCGAGATCCTGGCGATCGACGACGGCTCGGACGACGAAACCCCAGAGTTGCTGGAGCGGGCGGCGGGAAAGGACCGCCGGATTCGGGTCTTCCATCGTCCTCACCAAGGAATCGCAAAAAGCCTCGCAGCAGCCGCTGTCGAGGCACGGGCCCCCTTGCTGGCGCGAATGGACGCTGATGATATCTGCGATCGGCGAAGGCTCGAGCTTCAAGCGAGCTACCTGAAGGAGCATTACCTTTTGGAAACTCATCTGGCCGGGCGTTGCCGGGTCGCGATCTGGGGGTATTGCGTAATGTCTCTTACGGCTTTGCTGTACTCGAAATGACTTCGAGGGCGCCGGGGACGACATCGATTCGCGCCGGGATGGGCTGGATGAACTCACCGTCGGCAAAGAGCTCCGCCGGCTGGGATGAATCGATGGTGACCCGCTTTGTCTTGGTGTAGAAAATCTTGGGGTGAGGGATGTGGGTTCCCTTGAAAACTCTCGGGAATACACGCAGGAGGGTGGTACGGGACAGGTCTTTCACCAAGCACAGGTCGAGCAGGCCGTCGTCAATCGACGCCTGCGGGGTGATGCGCATCCCCCCTCCATAACGATCGGCGTTGCCTACGACCACGAACGTGATGAGCCCCTCGTACGCGCCGGCGTCGTAAGTGATATGGGCCGGGAAAGGAACGAACTCCCTCAGCGTGAGAAATAGCGCGACCACGTAGGCCGTCGTGCCGGAAAGCAGAGGCACCTGCCGTTGCGCTCGGCGTGCCACCTTGGAATCGAATCCCGCTCCCGCCACTCCAAGAAAAAAGCCCGAGTCGGTTTTTCCCACGTCCACCCGGCGCCGGGCACCGGCCAGGAGGGCCGCACAGCCGGTTTCCAGAGTTTTGATGCCCAGAATAGAGGCAAAGTCATTGCCACGACCGCAAGGGATGATCCCCATCGTGGGTCGGGAGTCTCCGGGGATCCGGCAAAGGCCGTTGGCGACCGCATTGGCGGTCCCATCGCCCCCTACCGCCACCACCACGCCACAGGCCTCGGCCCTGCTCGCTTCGGCCTGCTCGACGGTCGCTCTGAAGGAGCGGGTTTCCACCACTCGGACGTCTGCGCCGGAGTCCCGGAGAAGTCGGGCCGCCCGTTGGCCGTTTCTACCCCCCCGGCCCTTTGCGCAGCTTGGGTTCACCAGCAAAGTGAATTTCACGCTTCGCCTTCCAGCTCGACTCCCAAACCTTGCGCCAGCCGATTGACGAAAGCGTAATAAGCGGTGACCTGGCAGGCGTCGAGGATGTCGGCATCTTCGAGGCCCGCCCGACGCAGTGGCTCGATATCCTTCTCGGTCAGGTTCTGCGGCTCGCGGGTGAGCTTCAATGCGTAGTCCACCAAAGCTCTATGCCTCTCGCCGAGAGGTGTCCGGCGCGGGTCGCGTTTCATGGCATCGACCAGCTCCGGGTTGCGGCTCAAGCGGAGGAGACCCCTCCCGTGGTGGGTGAGTCAGTAATGACACCCGTTCTCTTTGGAGACGGCTACCGCAATCAGCTCTCTCTCGAGGCGGGTGAGACCCGAAGGCCCCCGCATCAAGTGTGCATACAGGCGATAATGTGCTTCGAGCGAAGGAGGATTGAGGCTGTGGATCTTGAGGATGCTGTCCACTTGGCCCGACGGCTCTCGGTATCTTTGGTAGCTTTGGGCCAGATCACCTTCCGCTTCCGACTCCTCGATCGTTCGAATCCAAGCCATGTTCGATCCCTCTTACATCATAATACGCCAGCGGGCGATCGGAGGCGACGCGTCTCGACTTATAATGCTTGTTTTGAAAAGGGTTACGACGAGGAATGATGCTCGAGGAGTTGCGAAGGGATCGGGTCGCGGGCCTCGTTTGCGTCCTTTCGTATCTCGCTTTGTGCTACTGCTGGTTCGACCACGATCTGGAACCGAGTTTTGGCTTCTTGCCTGCCGCCGTACCTCTATTGTTCTTCGTTTTGTCACTGGGAGCTTATCTTCGATGGCATGGACTCCCACGGCCCTTTGCCGACAAGCGGGACAACCGCCTCGTCCTGTGGCTTGCCGGCCTCGCGGCGGCAAGCCGCCTTCCTTTTCTAGCCGGAGCCTACGGGCTTTTCAGCTCGGACGCTGCGGTTCAGGGCATCATGGCCCTTCATATCCTCGCGGGCAAGCACCATCCGATATTCCTTTATCGCTGGTCATATATCGGGAGCTTGAAAGCCCACATGACGGCATTTCTTGCCTGGCTCACCGGCGAACCGGTGCTCGCCTTCGCCGGTACCGCTATTTTGATGTTCGGCGTTTTTGCCGGTGCCTTGTTTGCTTTGGCCCGGAGCGTTTTACCACGGCGAGAGTCGGTGCTTGCGGTGGCCTACGTGGTGGCTGCTCCCGGTTTTCTGACCGTTTGGACGATGCACAATGAGGGAAGCTACGGAGACGTTTTGGCCTTGGGCACCCTAATGCTCGTGCTGGGTGCTCGGCTCTTGCAAGAGGAAGACGGTCGATGGCGCCGAGCCTTTTGGTTGGGGATTTTGGGCGGGCTCGCCTTCTGGGTGCACATCTTGGCGACTTATTACCTCCTGGCGGCACTCGCGGTGTTGATCGCCGCCGATTGGAGCCATCGGATTCTCTCCCGGCTCGGCGTCTTTCTCGGTGGCTTCTTACTCGGGTATTTCCCGGGGCTTCTCTGGAATGCATCCAACGAATGGTTGAGTTTTCGCTGGTGGGGCCAGGATCAAACCGCCATCGCCGACCGGCTGAGTCGAGCCCTGCGCCAGCTCGTCGACCTATCGAGCACTTCACTGGCAGTCTTGGCGGGCTGGTGGCCGTCCGATCACCCGCCCTGGCCGGCAAGCTTCTGGCGTTGGCTGTTGCTCATCGTCTTCCCCGCCGCCGCGATCTTCTTCGCGGTGCGTTTTCGCTCGTCTCTTGGTGCGCTTTTGCGAGGCCGGGCGACGCCTGAAGCGATGGTGCTCGGTTTTGCGCTTATGGTGGTGGCCGTCTTTGCGCAAAGCAGCCACGGTTGGCTCATCGATGAGCCACGTTATCTTCTTTTCCTCTATTCGGTTGTGCCGATCTTTATTGCCAGTACTTTATCCTCTCTGTGGCGTCGCTCGCGTATCGTTTGCGGGGTCCTCTCCGCCATGCTCCTTTTCGTGAACCTCCATGGGAGTGGAATCTACTGGTACCGGGCATGGCAAGGCGATCGCGTCAACCGACAATTTGTGGGTGAGCTCGAAAACCTCGGAGTTCGCCACGGTCATACGGACTACTACGTTTCTTATAAATATAACTTTCTATCTCACGGCCGCCTCCTCTTGACCTCGGATCTCGGCCCGACTCGGACCGAGTGGTATATGCCGTATCGGGAAGAAGCCGACGCGGCCGAGCGGGTGGCGCTGATCCCCCGGAGCTACCGTTTCGCGCGTCGCATCGGTCGGAGGTTGGATGCACGCGGCATCACCTACCGCCGAGAAGATTTGCTCTACCCGGTGTTTTTCGATTTGAGCGAGAAAGTAAAACCGGAGAGCCTCCGGCCGCGGCGTCGCTAGGACAGTAATCCTATGCCGATCGTCCGTGCAGTATGGCCCGAATATCCTCCAGCCGCTGCAGCTTTCCCCGGCCCGCTCCTTGACAGGTTTCGCGCACCTCGGCCCAAGCTTCGGGAGATTTCAGATTCTCCGGCCAGAATGGGAAGGTGCGACACTGGCGAGGCCTGACCGGGTAAATAGTGCATCCTTTTTTCCAAAAGATACAGTCTCCGTTGGAGCGCAAGCGGAGGCTCGGTTCTCCATCCGCATCCCGAACCAGGTAGGTCCGGCGAAAGGCATGAGCGGTCATTTTAAACAAACGTGCGATTCGCTCCACTTCCCGGCGGCTCGGATACACCCAGCCCGGCTGGCCACCCCGGCAGCAGTTGTGGCACTGATGGCAAGTGAAACGCAGCCCTCGACTGTAAAAGGGCGGCTTCGAATTGGAGCTCATGAGGGGGAAGAGGGGGCGCTGGTATCGGCGGCCGTTACACGGCTGGCCTCGATGATTTTCAAAACCTCCTCGGGTGTCTCTGCCCGCTTGAGTATGTCCAGATCCTTTTGCGCGATCATCTTCTGAGGCAGCAACTCCTCGCGCACCCAGCGCAACAGACCGTCCCAGTACCCGTTTCCCACCAGGATGACCGGGAAGGGTTTGATCTTTTGCGTCTGGATCAAAGTCAGAGACTCGAACAACTCGTCCAGCGTTCCGAAGCCTCCCGGAAGGATTACGAAAGCGGAGGAGTACTTTACGAAAGTCACTTTCCGAACGAAGAAGTATCGGAAGTTCACCAGTGTGGTGATGTAGCGATTCGATCTTTCCTCGAAGGGGAGCTCGATGCCCAGCCCCACCGACTTCCCTTTCTCTTCATAGGCACCGCGGTTCGCCGCTTCCATGACGCCGGGGCCTCCTCCGGTGATGACCGCATAGTTGCTGCGCGCCAACAAACGGCCCACTTGCTCGGCGAAAGCGCAGTAGGGGTGTTCGCGATGGATGCGGGCCGAACCGAAAATCGAGACCGCCGGCCCGATGTTGGCCATCTCCTCGAAGCCCTCCACGAACTCCGACATGATGCGAAAAATGCGCCAACTGTCTTTGGTAATGTCTTCGAGAAGAAATTGCTTTTCCATAGTCTATAGAAAACATTATAGCCCCTGGAAACGATCCGCCCAAGCCGGCGGAGACGAGTTATCGAATGTAACCAAGAGAGCGAAGCTCCTCTTTTTCCTGGTCGGTGAGGTCGACTTGCTCCTCTGTGGCCAGGGGGAGAGAGCGGACAAGATTGTGCAGACGTCGGCGCATTTTCCTGGTCATTGCTGCATTGGAGGTGGCGAGGTTGTGCTGCTCTTCGGGATCGGTCGCGATGTGATAGAGCTCGTGGCCGGGCTCCGGCAAATCGGTCACGATGAGTTTCCATCCATCCGCCGAGAGGGATCGACTCTTTACTGTTTTGACGGCATTGAGCCTGGCTTGAGCAAAAACGCCTGACTCGCCGCCGGCGGGGTCGTCGGCCTCACCGCTCATCAGAGGCACCAGGCTTCGACCTTGAAGGGTTCCTTCGTAAGAGACACCCATGAGCTCCAGCAGGGTCGGAAGCACATCCACCTGTCTGGTGATGGTGCTGACCCGCGCCGGCTTTTCGATGCTGGGATCGCGAAGGATGAAAGGAACGTGGAGCTGTTCCTGGTACAAAGTGTATCCGTGAAGCACCGATCCGTGATCGAACAGCTCCTCTCCATGGTCGGCGGTAATCGCCAAGATGGTGTTATCGAGCAGGGCTCGGGACTCGAGGGTTTCCAGGAGGTTGGCGAACTGTTCATCGAAGTGCCGGATCTCTTGATCATAGAGCGCGGTGAGCTGCGACTGATCCTCGGCGTCGGGGACGAGCTCTCCGGCAACGATGCGATCGAGCTGACGGTGCCGTCCGGTCACCGGTCCCTGGTAGTCCGGATCGGTCCAGATGTCGCGAAAAGGTTCAGGTGCGTTGTAGGGACTGTGAGGCTCCATGTAATGGAGATAGAGGAAGAACGGCGGCGCGATCTCCAAATCCTTGATGTCGATTTTGCTGCTGCGACGTAAACTGGTGTAGGAGGCAAATCCCTGGCCGAATCCAAAACGGGGACTCACGTTGACATTGGTCACGATTCCGTAACAACTGTAGCCGTGGCTCGCGAGAATCTCGGCGAGGGTGGTTTGCTTTTCCGAGAGGATTCCTTTCGCGTCCCGCGCCTCGAGGGGATTCAAAACGCCGTGGCTTCGAGGATACAAGCCGGTAAAGAGGCTCGCCACCGATGGCCCGGTGCGCGAGGCGTGGGAGTAATGATTGAGAAAGGTCAGTGACTCGGCGGCAAACCGGTCGAGGTGGGGGCTGGTTTGCCGATGGTAGCCGTAGCAGCTCAAGTGATCGGCCCGAAGCGTATCCACCAGAACGATGATCAGGTTCGGGCGTGGTTTGTCAACGCCACACATTAGCAACAGCCATCCACCGGCCAGCGCCAGAGCAAAGAGCGATCCGATGACGGCGGCTTTGGGCCTCGATCGATAAGATTTGTCCTGTTTCTGCATGGAATGAATAGCTTAGCGTTTCCAGGGTAATCAGACAAGACCCCTCAACCGCTCCCAGAAGGAGTACACATTGTGGTATGTTCTTGCCGTGGTGCGCTCCACTGCCTCGGTGGCACTGATCTTTGCCCTCTGCGGCTTTTCCCGTTACCTCGACAGCTTTATCCGTCTTTTCCTCCGTCAAGAAACCGGCGAGGCTTTCTTGCCCGCTTTGTTCCGCAACTGGAGCCCGGCGGATGCGGGCCGGGAGGTCGTCAACCTGCTCGGATTGGGCTTTGCACTTTGGTTTGCTTTTGCTCTGTTGATTGCTTGGTTAGGGAACCGACGGGTCAGGCGCAGCTTGGTCGACGTGAGCCGGGCGTTTTACCCGAGTCTTCTTGCCGTCGGATTGAGCTTTATAGCTTGTTTGTCGCTGGTGCTTTCGCCGATCTTCCCGTACGGCATCAACCTGGTTCTCACACTCGCCTACGAAAGCTCCTTCGCATCGATTCTCGTCTGGAGCCTTCTGGGTTACAGCTTGATCACAACGCTCCTGCGCCATATTCCGATGCTCACTTTCCGAACAGATGGCTCCGACCGGTTCCTACGGCGGGCAGCGGCGGCGGCTATGGTGTTGGCTTTGACTGCGGCTTTCGCACTTCTGACACCGTCGGAGTTCTGGCAGGAGGGGGAGGGGCAAGGCCACATGCTGCGGTACCTGCGAATGACCGCGACTCTGGCCGGATCGGGAACTCTCGACATCGACCGAGCGGAGGCGGTTCCCGATCAAGCAAGACCTCTCGTTTTTCTGTCCCGCGTGCCTCACATGTTGGGAAGGGGACTGCGGGAAGCGGGAGCTTTAGTGAAAGCGGTGGCAAGCGCCGCGCTCGAAGGCAAGCTCTACCTTGGCTCCCTGCGAGCAACCAGAGCCAATCGAGCCATGTTCGTACACCCCGATGGGGGCATTTACTACATCATGAATCCAGGTCCGGCTCTGCTCTTGCTGCCGGCTTACCTGGCCGATCAGGTCGTGAACCCATGGGCCGGGACCGAGCGGCAGGTGGCGGTCGTTTTGTTTTGGAATTTTCTGGGTGCTCTCCTGTTGCTGGAGATGGCCCGGTTGGCCTTTGAGGTCGCCGGGGTCTCCGTTCCGGTGGCGGTCGCCGCCGCACTGGTGCTCGGATTCGCCTCGCCGATACTGTTCTACACCTATCAGGTCTATCCCGAGCTCCCCGCCGCCCTGTTCCTGGTTTACGTGTTCCGAAAACTGCTCGTCGATCCGGCTCCACGCGGGCCATCGATGGTGGTGGCGGGGATGGCAATAGCCTTTCTCCCGTGGCTTCATCAAAAGTACCTCTTGACGGCTACAGTCATCGGCGTTCTGGTGATCTGGAAGCTCGCCCGGGTGGAATCGACCTGGCCCTCTCGGCTGCGGCGGATCGGCCCGCTCGTCGCCCCTCTCGCACTGTCCGCTTTTGCGCTGCTGGTTTACAACCATGCCTTGACGGGCAGCATACTCCCCGACGCCACCTACCGCGCTGCGGGTAGAGGAACTTTCTCGCCGGAGTACACTTTGCGCGGCACGCTCGGGCTCTTCCTCGACGTCGAAAACGGCTTGCTGGTGTTTGCACCGGTTTATCTTCTGGCGCTTGTCGGAGCTGGAAGTCTGATCCGAAAGCACCGAACCGCCGTCCTCTATCTCTTCGCCATAGCCGGTTCCTACCTGCTGATCGTCGGCTCGGTTCCCTACTGGTCGGGGCCGGTTAGCTCGGTGGCCCGATTCATGCTCTTCCTCTCCCCTCTGGCGGCACCGGCGGTGGCCTTGGCTATCGCCCGCGCCCGGGTCGATGGCGTCGTAGCCGGCTTTACAGTGACCGCCTTCGCCGCCACGGCGTCGCTGACTGTCAGCTTCTTGACCGATCGCATTCCAACCTACTTCACCAAGTTGCTGTTAACCCGGGCCTGGTATAGCGATCCCTATCAGTACCTGCCCAACTTTCACAGTGATGGCCTCTTCGGATCGGGACCGGGGCACTTTTACAAGCTCGTAGCGGTGCTGACGGCGCTCGGTTTGATTGGATGGTTGCTCGGACAAAGGCTGTCAGATGACCGGCGTTATAACTCTCACGAAGCGGAGCGGTTTCCTCGACTGGCGAGCAGCAGCGTTGCGGTCGTCCTCTGCCTGCTTTTATTTGCAGGCGTCCTCTTGGAGCGCCTACCCGGCAACGAGTCCGAAAAAACGGGAGCCGTTTACCGCGATACCCGCCCCCTTGAAGCGGTCCCTGATGGTAGGCTTGCGGTTCTCGGGAAGTACGGCTTCGAAGGGGCCGGCGTTTGGGTTCCCGGTGAAGGCGAGACTCGGTTTATCATCCAATCGAGGACTCCGCTGAGGCAAATCGAGTTGCTGCTTCGCAATGGTTTGATGCCGAATCGAATACAAATACGAACCGGAGGATCAAGCCTCACCGAATTGCCTTTCGAGCGAAGGCAGCGCGAGGTGTTGTCTATTCCACTGGATCAGGGACTGCACTTCGAAGGGCCGGACGGCCAGGAGTGGATCTATCAACTGGCAGTTCGGTCGATCAGTGGATTCGTACCGAGCCAGGAACGGGACAGCGAAGACCGTCGTCGGCTTGGTTGTTACGTCGTGTTTCGCGGAGGGTAGGAGCCGTCGGGAGTGGGACTTCGATGATGCAAGATAGAACCGAAAAGATCCCTTTGGTATTTCTTTTGTTGATCTTTTCGATGGTCCTGCTTCGAAACGCCTGGATCTCTGAAGATGCCTTCATCACTTTCAGGACAGTAGACAACTTGGTTGCCGGTTACGGCTTGACCTGGAATACGGCGGAAAGGGTTCAGGCCTACACCAACCCTTTGTGGATGTTCCTGGTGTCGGGTTTTTATGCTCTAACCGGTGAGGTTTACTTCACCAGCCTGGTTCTGTCCCTTGTCGCCTCTCTGGCGGCCGTCCTCCTTTACGTTTTCGGAATCGCGCGGAGCCCAATGGCCGCGGCAGTGGGGGTTGCCGGCCTACTCTTTTCGAAGTCTTTCGTGGACTATTCAAGCTCCGGTCTTGAGAACCCGCTGACCTACTTCCTCCTGGCTGTTTTTTTTGCGGTTTACTTCAAGTCCAACTCCGAGCCCCAACGAGACTTCCTGCTCTCGTTCATTGCCGCCCTCGGGATGGTGAATCGCATGGACACGGCGTTGTTGTTCATCCCGGCGCTGGCCTACCGATGGGTGAAGCAGCGCAATCGGAAAACCTTCCTGGCTTTGGCGCTTGGAGCCTCTCCGCTGGTCCTCTGGGAAGTGTTTTCGTTGCTCTACTATGGATTTTTGTTTCCCAACACTGCCTACGGGAAGCTCAACACTGGGATTCCCCAATCGGAGCTTACGGAGCAGGGCCTCTACTATTTCCTGAACTGCCTCCAGCAGGATCCTCTAACGTTGCTCATCATTTTCGTGGCTTTGGTGTTTCCCTTCGTTCTCAGGGATTGGTCCGCTCTACCTTTGGTCGGCGGCATGGTTCTCTACCTTCTCTATATCCTTCGCATCGGTGGAGACTTCATGAGTGGCCGCTTCTTCTCCGCAGTGGTGTTTTGCGCCGTGCTGGTGATTGGGCGGGCACGCTGGCAATCGTGGCATTCTTTCCTGCCGGCGCTTGGATTGATTCTTGTGGTTGGATTTACCTCTCCCAATCCGCCTTTTCTGAGCGGGGCCGATTATGGCGTGAATCTCGAAGAGCGAAGGCAACCGAACCGGATCGCGGATGAGCGGGCTATCTTCTATCGGAGCAGCGGACTACTGCGGGCGGTTAGAAATGCCGAGAAGCCCGAGCACACCTATGCGGTCGAGGGAAGAAGGGCAAGGGCAGAGGGAGAGCCGGTGGTGGAAAGGGCGGCAATTGGCCTTTTCGGTTTCTATGCCGGCCCCAACCTGCACATCGTCGACATTTACGGACTGGCCGACCCGCTGCTTGCGAGACTGCCCTCGAGAGTCAATCCCGGCTGGCGGGTGGGCCACTTCGTGCGGGTGGTTCCCGAGGGTTACATCCGCACACTCCAAACCGGCGAAAACCACTTCCGTGACAGGGACCTTGGAGAGTACTACGAGAAACTCCGTGTCATTACCCGAGGGAGGCTCTTTGATTGGAACCGCTGGCTCACGATCTGGCAAATGAACTCCGGCGGCTACGATCACTTGATTGACTTCGAGTCCTATCGCTATCCATCCATGGTCCGCAGGAAACTGGGGAGGGTGCGTGAAGCTCCTTCCGAAGGTGATGAAAAGCAGACCGCCATAGAGTTTTCCCGATCCGGTATCGAGATCGCATTGGG
>SDBT01006006.1_pt1 | contig 20286 bp, 16 predicted proteins | sample 2277101 | NCBI WGS metagenome assembly SDBT01 (sample SAMN10404973, study PRJNA504765) | marine sediment metagenome | isolation source: marine sediment core GS10_PC15, 103 cmbsf | place: Arctic Ocean: Southern Knipovich Ridge | collected 2010 | reverse complement strand
TCGTCAGGCCCCGGCAGGGGCGGCGGGTCCTGCAGGTCGGCCATGGCGCGGCGGATGTCGGTCCGCAAGTCCAGCGAGCGCCGGATCTCTTCCATGTCCGGGTCTTCGAGAATGTCCGATCTGAGATCCTCTTTGATGCCTTCGATGTCGATCTCGCGCTTGACCTCGTCGGCGGTCCGCCGCAGCTTGTTCAGGCTCTTGCCCACCGAACGGGCCACGCCGGGGAGCTTGTCAGGCCCCAGGACGAGCAGGGCCAGGATCAGGATGACGACCACTTCCCAGGTGCCGATGCCGAACATGATACAGAGGCGGATTTTTCCGTGGTGAGCAGGGGCCTATTCAGCCGGTGTCTCTGCCTTGTCCTTCTCGAACTCGGCCACGGGCACCGGCCGGGAAAGCGGCAGCTGTTCGGGCTTGGAGGGCTCTTCCACCCGGTGGGCCTCCCCCTCGACCTCCTTGGGGCCTTCCTTGAAAGACTTGCGGAAATTCCGGATGCTCTTGCCCAGCGATTCACCGAGCATGGGGAGCTTGCCTGCGCCGAAGATGACCAGGACGATGGCCAGGATCAGCACCAGCTCCCACATTCCAAACGTGGCCAGTTGGACCTGCTGCATGTCTCCACTCCAGACTGCCCGAATCAAGTCTCGGCGAGGGGCTTGGAGGGGACCAGGAACCTCAGGTCCGCACCGCCGCCCGCAACCTTTACCGGGTATCGCACGCTCGACCTGCCGTCAGACGCCTCGGGCATGCCGGCGTGCGACTCGGGCGGGCCGATTTCCACATCGATGCCCTGCTGTGCCATCTTGGCGGCCACGTTGCCACAGATGATGTTGCAGAATTCGCAGACCGCGTCCTCGACGATCGCCTCCGACTCACGGGTGGCGTCCTCGCCCAGGATCTTCGAAGCGATGGCCACCGCCAAATCGCTGGACACGCTCAGCAGAAAAAGAACCGGCATCGCGGAGATGAACCTTACCGATGCGGTCAGGTGGTAATCCTCGGGGAGGGAGGCCGTCTCGTCCTCGGTCGCCTTTTCGACGAAACCTTCTCCCACCTTGATCTTGACGCCTACCACCCGCAAGAACATCTTGCGGGCCAGGTCGACGCAGGCCGCGATCACCGGTGCACCGTCCACGCCGTCCGGGACCCGGACCTCCTCGAGCATGTATTTCGACTGCTCCCCTTCGAAAAACGCCAGCTCGCGCCTCATGACATCCTCGGTCAGGTGACCGAACTCCAGCAGCGCTTCGCCCAGGAACAGGTAGCTGTTCTTCTGCTGGGTCAACACGTTCTGCACCTGTTCCTCGGTCATCAGGCCCATCTCGACCGCCAGATCCCCGAAGCGCATGTCCTTGTTGCGTTGCCGGGCGTTGACCTGCTCCACTTGTTCCTCGGTCAAGAAGCCCTTTTGCCCCGCAAGCTCGCCGAACTTGATGTTGCGGTGTTCCTGCAACTCGAGTGCCTCGAGCAACTGCCCTCGGGTGATCACCGAACGGTCGATCAGGAATCCACCAAAAAAACGTACGCCCATCTGACTCTACTCCCGTTGCTCTCGTTTATACAATTTTTCCAGAACCAAGCGGATCTTGTCCGGCTCGAACGGCTTGGAAATAACGCTGCAAGCCCCCAGACGAAGGGCTTCCTCCACCTTGGCGCCGACCCCGCCCATCGAGGTAACCATCACCACCTTGGCTTCCGGATCGAGCTTGAGCAAGGTGCGGAGTGCCTGGAGGCCGTCCATCATGGGCATGACGATATCCATCAGCACCATCTCGGGCTGCAGGGTCTTGAACAGCTTGATCGCCTCTGCGCCGTTCTTGGCATGACCGACCACTTCGTAACCGCCCAGATCGTCGATCACTCTGGTCAGCTGACGGGCTACGGAAATGCTGTCATCGACAATCAGGACCTTGCGGCTCATGATTCCCTCCCGCCGACGGGGGTCCTTCCCCGGCGAGACTCACGAGGTTGATATCCTTCGCAAACCATCATAAGGTCGCTATCGTAAAAGTGTCAAGCAAAGAACCCAAAAGAACAAAGGGGTCTAGCGTGATGGTTCGCCTGGCAATGATCGCATGGCTCGCCATGGCCCTGGCTCCCGCGCCCCGGGCTTCCGCCCAGGACGGGGAGAAGCCCGCAACCGGAGAAAAAACGTCGGGTGACCGGGCCGGGCACCCGTACCAGCCCACCGCCGACGCGGTCATCGAAGCCCTGGGCGACAGGAGCCCGCTGGCCTTCATCCGGCCCGAGGCCATCGGAACCGACCGGGATCCGGCCGACCTGGAACGATGGATGCTCCAGGCCCTTGGCCGGGAGAGAAAGCCTGCGCTGATCGGTCCAGACGAGGTGCTGCGGCGGGCCGGCGTGGAGTTCACCATCTCGCCTGCCGGCGTCGCCTCGGTGGCCGTCAAGTGCGAGGCCCGGGCCGCCCTGTTCCTGCGGATGATCCAGTCATCGGAAGGTGTCGAGATCTACTCCCTGCTGGTCGATTCCGAAGGAGCGGTGCTTCTCGACCGGGCGTTCGAGTTGCCCGGACTTCCCGAGCTCGCCGAGCAGCCTGCCGGGCGTCCCGGACCGCGGGCTCCCGCCCCGGCCTCCGGCCTTCTCGATGAACTTGTCCCGATGCCTCCGCCAGATGCCGCGGATCAGCCCGCCGACGAGACGCCCGCGCTCCAGCCGCGACAGGCCTACGAGCGCCGGCGTCTCGCGCTCTCTCCGTCGGGCCGGCAGAACGGCGACTGGCGCGTGCTGCGAGAAGGCAATCCCGTCGGCGAGCTGGATCTGGCGCAGATGTCCGGCCGCCTCGACCTCGTCGAGCGGATCGAGCGCCGGATCGCATCGCTGCAGTTCAAGCGCAACCTCGGCATTGGCCTGACCCTGGGAGGCTTCGCTGCCGCGGCCCTGTCCACCCCGTTCTTCAAGTCGTCCAACGACAGCGGCCTTACGGCCGGAGGGGTGATCTGCGGGGTCGGTCTGGCAGCGGGCACCGCCGGCGCGGTGATCTGGCACCTGTTCGGAGACGAGGCGGTCCGGGCCGGCGGTCCGGATCCGGTGCACCACCTGCTCGGCCGGGACGAGGCCGAGCAGCTCGTCCGGAAGTACAACGACATGCTGCAACGCGAGCTGGACCTGCACGAAGAGCCCGCCGGGGATCCTTCCGGGAAAAAGAAAGTCACGGTGCACTGGCACCTGGCGCCCGTGCCGGCCGGAGGCGCCGTCGGCGGGCTGGTGGTTGTTTTCTGACGCGCTCCTCGCGTGGACTACGAAGCGCTCAGGGCGAATACCTCACAGGGCGGAGGCCCAGGCTGCCGCCGAGGCGGTCCGGGGCGTCGCCGCGGCGACTGGCCGCCCGGACGTCCCTGGCATAGCGGCACCAGGAGCTGCCGCGGCTCACCCGGTACAAGCCCGCCTGAGGTCCCGTCGGATCCTCCACCGCACCCGACGGGTAATCGCCCTTCCAGTCGTGACACCACTCCCACACGTTGCCCAGCATGTCGTACAATCCCCAGGCGTTCGGTTTCTTCTTGCCGACCGGATGGGTGTAAAAATCAGAGTTTCGGCCATACCATGCGATGGCGTCCAACTCCCCGTAGCTCGCCCCGGCGCTGCCCGCCCTGACCGCGTACTCCCACTCGGCCTCGGTAGGCAGGCGGTAGCCCTTGCAGTCGAGGCCCTTGAGGCGATCACCGTCGTAGCATTCCTCGAGACCCTCCTTGCGCGATAGAGCGTTGCAGTAGGTCACGGCGTCTCGCCAGCTCACCTGCTCGACCGGGCAATCATCGCCGCAGGAGGTGAAGCGCGACGGGTTCTTGCCCATCAGGGCCCGGTACTGTCCCTGGGTAACCTCGGTGGCCTGCATGAAGAACGCCCGGGTGATGGTCGCTCGGTGCTGCGGACCCTCGTCGTCACCCCTGCCCTTCTCGCCCGCGGGCGATCCCATCTGGAAGCTGCCGGCCGGGATGTGGACGAAGCCCCCGGGGGCCCGGACAACCTCCTTCTTGGCCGGCTCCTCGTGGCGGGTGGCATCCAGGTCGGCCTTGCGCTCATTCTCCTTTTGACTGGCCGCCGATCGGGAGCACCGGAACCCGATGTCGTGGTACCGGCCGATCGGGAAGCGCCTGTAGCGGAAGGACGAACGTACGTTGACCGGAAAGTTGTTCCAGGAACCACCACGCAGAACTCGTCTTTTACCGCGACCAGGGCCACTCGGATTCCTCCCCGGACCGCTCGAGTAGTAATCCTTTCCGTACCGGTCCGCAACCCACTCCCACACGTTGCCAGCCATGTCGCAAAGCCCGTACGAACTGTTCCCCTTCTCCTTCGAGCACACCGGCCAGGTCAGATCCTTCCCGCAACCTTTTTCTCCGTCGTCCATGACCGCATACGCGCAGCTCGCCTCCTGGTTGCCCCAGGGGTACATCCTCTTGTCCGTCCCCCTGGCCGCCTTCTCCCACTCAGCCTCGGTCGGCAAGCGCTTACCCGCCCACTCGCAGTATGCCTTGGCATCGTTCCAATCGACGCCGTTGATCGGATGCCTCCCGCGCCCGGATTTCTTCCAGTTGCAGTACTTGCCCATCGACTTGGGCTTTTTACACCTGCCCGCCTGCACGCACCTGCCGTACTGCTTGACCGTGACCTCGGTCTTGTCGATCACGAACGCGTCCAGGTACACCTCGCGGCCCGGCTTCTCTTCATCTCCGCACTCCGTGTCCACATTCGCGCTGCAGCCCATCCAGAACTCCCCAGCGGGAATGAAGACCATTCCCTCCGGAACCAAGCCCGACCCCTCGCTCGCGGTCTGCGGTTCTCGCCCGCCGCCCCACCCGCCCACCAGGACCAGCACCATCAAGTTGCAAGCCAGCTTCATACGCGGGATCCTTTCCCAGGCGTGGTAGGTTTTAGAGACGCACCGGCTGGGAGAAGCGCAGCACCTTGCCGTTCCGGCAGGCCACCGCCAGGCTGCCGTCGGCCGGGTTGAGGGCCAGGGCGTCCAGGGCCACCCGCTCGCCCACGTCCAGCTTGCCCGCCCGCTTCCAGCCGTCCACCTGGAACACGAGGATCTCGCCTCCGTCGGTTCCCACCAGCAGGGTATCGTCCCCGGGCCCGAAGGTCAGGCAGAAGTGGTAGCTCCCGACCATGATCTGCTTGAGGAAAGAGCCCTGGGCGCTGTAAATGGACAGGAACATGCTGCCGTCGGCGGTGACCAGGAAGCGGGCCTGCCTGTCGAAGGCCAGGTAGTGGGCGTCGCGGTTCTCGCTGCCGTGCACTCCCGTCTGCCCCCCGTTCTCGTCCCAGAACTTCAGGTAGGCCACGCCGTCATCCACGCATCCGGCAGAGCTGACCCAACCGGCCGCGTCCCGGCGCCGGAGCACCCTCCTCTGGCGACAGCCGTCGTCCGGGAACTTCTTCTGAAGCTTGCCGGTCCCGGCGTCCCACAGCTTGAGGGCGAAGTCGTCCGAGGCCGTGATCACCTGCTTGCCGTCGGGCGAGAAGGCCGCCCAGTTCACCTGGGGCGGCGGCAGCATCGCCAGGGCCAGCTCCTCTTCCTCGGTCAGCTTCCGCCTGGGCGGGCTCTCCCTGAGTACGGCCAGCTGCTTGCCGCTCTCGACCTCCCAGACCCGGGCGGTCTCGTCCTGCGAAGCCGACACCAGAAGCTTGCCGTCGGGGGAGAAGTCGGCCATCATCACGGCCTTGGTGTGACCGGCGAAGGTGCGCACCAGCGAGCCTGCGGCCACGTCCCACAGATTTATAAGGCTGTCCCTGCCAGTGGAGACCAGCAGCTTGCCGTCCGGGGACCAGGCCACGTGCAAGGCGGCCTTGCCGTGCCTGCCCACCTCGGCGGCGACCAGCCGCGCAAAGGGGTTCTTCCTGGTCTTCTTCTTCGGTTTTTGTTTTCCCGCGTCCGCAGTCGGATCTTCCAGCTTCTTGGGGCTGCAGGCCGCCGAAACAAACCCAAACGACAAGGCCAGAAGCAATGTCGCCAGGTTTCGCATGCTCCCTCCCGGTCTCTCACTTTGCCAACTTGGCGGTGGTATCCCTCAGGCGCTGGGACAGGGTCCGGACGAACACCTTCAGCACCCGCACGGCGAATTTGCCGTCGGCCTGCAGGAAGCGCAGGAATCGGTCCCTCGAGATCTCGAATGCCTTCACCGTGCCCTTGGCCACCACCCGGGCAGAGGTGGGCGCCTCGTCCACCAGGCTCATCTCGCCCACGTAGTCGCCCGGCCCCAGGGTGGTGATCTCGGTGGTCTGCTCGCCCTCGACCCGCTGGACCACGACCTGGCCGGATCGGATCACGAACAGGGCCATGCCCGGCCGCCCCTGCTCGATCAGCCGCTCGCCGCCCTGGAAGGTGCGATCCTCGCACACGTGGAAGAAGGCCTTCATGGCCGACAGCGGCATGTCGGCGAACAGCGGGATCTTCTGCAGGAAGTCGAAGCCGTCCATGACGCTGACGATCTGCGAGGGCGGATCGGCCCACTCGGGCAGGTCCACGTCCACCTCCAGGTCGATTTCCTCGTCCTCGTCCTCGGACACCCCGGGCAGTTCATCGAGCGTGGACGACACCGTCTTCTCGCCCAACTCCCTGAGCTTGTCATCGACGTCCTTGTAGGCGACATCGAAGTTGAGCAACTGCTGGAAGATGTTCTTGGCCACCGACGTGTTGCCCTTTTTCGCGTGGAAGCTGGCCAGGTGGTAGTACAGCTCGGCGGTCTCGGGGCTGACCGGCGCGCTCTTGATCACGTTGAGCACTTTCTTGATGGCCATGTCCGGGTAGCCGTTGCTGACCAGGATGTTGCCGATCAGGATGGTGGCGGTCCGGAAGTCCTGGTGATCGGACTGGACCTTCTGCAGAAGCTCCATCGATTTACGGAACTTGCCGAGCTCGTGGTAGAGCTTGCCGGCCACGAAGTAGTTGACGGCCTTTTCGAAGTTGGCCGCCGCACAGGCGAAGTTCTTTACCTTGAGATACAGTTCGGCCGCCTGCCGGAAGTTCTGGTTGCGCTCGAACATATCGGCGGCCTTCTCATAGTTCTCCACCTTGGCATACATCTCGGCCGCCGACTGGAAGTCGTCGTCATTCTCGTACAGGGCCGCCGCTTTGGCGAACTCGCCCAGGTTCTCGCAGCATAGCGCGGACTTGTCGTAGTCCCGGGCTCGGTAGAGCATGTTGGCCAGACCCCGCTGGAGAACTCTCTCGTTCTGGACCTTGTTGATCAGCAGGAAGCCGATGTCCTCCTGGCACCGGGAGTATATGTCGGCCGCCTCGGCCAACTTGCCGGCGGCCAGCATCTTCAGAAGCCCCTCGATCACTTGCGCGGTGGTCAGAAAGGTGTTTCCCTCGCCTTCTCGCCCCAGAATCTCGACGTTTTCCGACATACACCTGCCCCTTGCTGGTCGATCTGTTCACGGACGCGTCTCGGCGACCAGGGCCCATGGATACCAGACCATTTCGGCGGGTGTCAACTCAGCCGTGACTCCACCGCGGCCACGATCCGATCTCCCAGGTCGTGGCCGAACATGGCAAGGGCGTTCTCGTACAGGGCCAGGAAGCGGTAGCCGCGCTCCGGCCAGCGACCGTAGACGGGCGTCAGGTGGGTGTAGCCGGCGTAGCCGTCGGCCAGCGAGGCCACCAGGGTGTCGGAGATGCCGGCCCGGCCGGCCGCCTCGCGGATGGCCAGCACCACGGACACGCCCAACTCGGCGGCCGAGCCCACCAGGCAGAAATCGCCCAAACGCACCAGGTGCATGGGAACCCCGCGCGGAAACGGCAGGGCTTGTTCACCGGCACGCACGAGCTTGCCCAGGACCGGCTGCAGCAACGCGTCCGCCAGCCGGCCCACGGGCCCGAAGCCTTCGAAGATCCGACTCTGGTGGAGGCCGTGCTGGAGATGAAAGAGATCGACTTCGAGCGCGGCGTCCGGATCGACCGGCCGCAGCGCCTCGACCGCCCGCGCATGGCCGCGAAGCAGCAGGCCGCGCAGCAGCTCCATGTGGCGCTCCAGACCCATCCCGAACTCGGGAAAGATAATCGAGATCCCGCCCAGGGCGGCACTCAGGAACAACGGATCGCTGCCCCGGCGCTCGAGCTCGCGGCACACCTCCCCGGGATAGTCCGCGGACACGGTGTTGGGCTCGCGCTCGGACACCACCACCGGGTGGCCCGAGGTGGAGAACAGATCGATCGGCCGGCGTCCCTCGCGCCGAAGCCGCAGCAACACCACGCGATCGTCGTACGGTCCCCCGGCCTGCCGCCGGCTGTCGGTCAGCCCGGCCACCTCGGCCCTGCCGGCCAGCGCTTTCGCCGGAGCCAGGTCGCCGAGCGCCTCGCCCACCAGCCCGGCCAGGCGCTCGACCAAAAACCGAAAAACCTCGGGCCGGTGGGCGCCCAGGATGCGCGCGGTCGCCGACGAGTCGAAGAACCCGCCGAACGAGGAGTGGGTATGTGTACCGGCCAGCAGGATTTCCTCAGGCTCCAGCCCCGAGGCCGCGGCCACGGCCAGGTGCAGCTCCTCGGAGACGCACAGCAGGTCACAGGCCACGACCACCACCCGGCGCTCGCCCATCCGCAGGGCCAGCGCCCGGCCCATCAGCGCATCGCGCACCCGCAAGCCCAGCCTCGGCTTCCGGGCGTACGTCCCGATCAGGTGCAGCTCGCCCGGAGGCGTGATCCCGGTCCTCGCAAAACCAGCTTCGATCATGATCGGCGAGCCTACCAGGCACCACGAGACAATGCCAGGCTTGCGCCCGGAGGGGCTTGTGCGGTAGATATTCGGGTCCGCTGGTTCGCAAGGGAGAGCGGAAATGGAGTCGTCTGCGGTGATCGATCAGTTCAAGCTTTCCAAGACCTACGACCCGGCCGGGATCGAGGCCGGGATCTACGAGAAATGGCTTTCGTCGGGCGCGTTCCACGCCAGGCCGGACGGGCGCGAAAACACCTACGTGATCATGATGCCGCTGCCCAATGTCACCGGCGCTCTGCACATGGGCCACGCCATGGACAACGTCATGCAGGATCTGCTGATCCGCTGGCACCGGATGATGGGCGACAACACCCTGTGGATGCCGGGCACCGACCACGCCGGGATCGCCACCCAGGCGGTCGTGGAAAAGCGGCTCCGTGAGCTCGAGGGCCTGACCCGCCACGACGTGGGCCGCGAGGGGCTGGTCGAGCGCATCTGGAGGTGGAAGGACCGGTACCAGGCCCGCATCGTGGCCCAGCAGCAGCGCATGGGCTGCTCGGCCGACTGGGAGCGGCAGCGCTTCACCATGGACCCGGTCTGCTCGCGGGCGGTGCGCCACACCTTCATGCGCATGTTCCGAGACGGGCTGATCTTCCGCGGCAAGCGGCTGGTCAACTGGGACCCCTACCTGCGCACCAGCATCTCGGACGACGAGGTCTACCACGAGACGGTCCAGGGCCATTTCTGGCACCTGCGCTACCCGGTCATCGACCCGGCGCCGGGCGATCCCGAGCACGTGGTGGTGGCCACCACCAGGCCCGAGACCATGCTGGGCGACACCGCCGTGGCGGTCCACCCGGATCCCATGGGCGCGCTGGCGGCCGAGTTCGAAAAGCTGCAGGAGCAACTCGTAAAAGCGCCGAACAAGGAAAAGCCCGGCATCGCCACGGAGATCGAGACGCTGAAGGAGCGCCAGGCCGGGATGACCGGCCAGCTTACGCACCTGCGGGACATGGCCGAAAAGGGCCGTCGCGTGATGCTGCCGCTGCTGGATCGGCCCATGCCGCTGATCCTCGACGAGTGGGCCAAGCCGCACCTGGGCTCGGGCTGCGTCAAGATCACCCCGGCCCACGACCCCAACGACTACGACGTCTGGAAAAGGCACGCCGACCAGATCGACATCATCAATATCCTCGAGCCCGACGGCACCCTGAACGAAAACGCCGGCCCCTACGCCGGGCTGGACCGCTTCGAGGCCCGCGACCGGGTGGTGGCCGATCTTGACGCGAAGGGCCTGCTGGGCGAGGTGGAGGACCGCCAGATCGAGATCGGCCACTCGGACCGCTCCAAGACCCCGATCGAGCCCTACCTGTCGGATCAGTGGTTCGTGTACATGGGCGACGTGCACGCAGGAGTGGTCATGGGCCGCGGTACCGATAAACAGAAAAAAAGCGCCGGGCTGGTCCAGGCGGCCATCGACGCGGTGAACGACGGCCGGGTCCGGTTCCACCCAGAGCGCTTCGTCAAGACCTACCTGGACTGGCTCGGCGAGAAACGCGACTGGCCCATCTCGCGCCAGCTCTGGTGGGGCCACCGCATCCCGGTGTGGTCCAGGCAGGTCGCCCGTTCGCAGGTCCCGGCCGAGGCGGGAATGGCTTTCTCGGAAGGCCTGCGGGCGCTGTGGCCGGACAAGGCCTGCGTGCGGCTGGTGCGCAAGGAAGAGAACATCTCGCTGCTCGTGGAAGATCCCGACAAGCTGCCCACGAAGCAGGGCAAGGAAGACGATCGCTGGCTGATCGACATCTGCCTGCTCGAAGACGACCCCGACGGCAAGGCCCGTCTTCAAGGCCTGGGCTACGAGCAGGACCCGGACGTGCTTGACACCTGGTTCTCCTCGGCCCTGTGGCCCCACTCCACCCTGGGCTGGCCCGACCCGGCAACGGCCGAGACCGGAGACGGCGCAGAGCTGGGACCCGAGGGCCACGGGCCGGACTGCCTGCGGACCTACTACCCGGGCTCCTGCCTGGTGACCGCCCGCGACATCATCACCCTGTGGGTGGCCCGGATGGTTCTGGCCGGCGAGTACAACCTTGGCGAAGTGCCTTTTACCGACGTGTTCATCCACGCCAACATCCTGGACGGCAAGGGCGAGCGCATGTCCAAGTCCAAGGGCAACGGCATCGACCCGGTGGACATCATCGACAAGTACGGCACCGACGCCATGCGCTACGTGCTGTGCGACATGCAGACCGGCAACCAGGACATCCGCCTGCCGGTGACCGCCATCTGCCCGAAGTGCGATACGCACCTGGAGCTCGCCGAGCTGAAGCACGGCCGCACCGTGTTCACCTACGTGTGCTCCTCGTGTGGGGCCGAGTTCGACGTGCTGGGCACCATGCCCGATCTGCCGGCGGCCAGGCTGGTAAGCGATCGCTTCGTGGACGGAGCGAAGTTCTGCAACAAGCTGTGGAACACCGCCCGCTTCGCCTTCGGCAACCTCGACCGGGTCGAACGACGCGAGATCGCCAGGGAGCGGATGGAGCTCGAGGACCGCTGGATCCTGGCCGCCCTGAACCGGGCCGTCCGGGCCGTGACCAGGGGCCTCGAAAACTACAACCCCTCGGCCGCCCTGGGCGCGGCCCGCGACTTCATGTGGGGCGAGCTGTGCGACTGGTACCTGGAGCTGATCAAGCCCCGCCTGTCCGGCGACGACGAAGCTTCGGCCGCGACCGCCCGCCAGGTCCTGGCCCACTGCCTCGACCAGACCCTGCGCCTGCTGCACCCGTTCGTGCCCTACATCACCGAGTACCTCTACCTGCAGCTCCTCGACCAGGCTCCCGAACGCGGCCTGCCCGGCCTGACCCCCGACGACCCGGGCTCCGACCTGCTCCTGACCGCCGCCTGGCCCGAGCCCGCCCCGGACCTCGACGACGAGCCCCTGCTGGACACCTTCGCCGACCTCCAGGCCGTGACCAGCGGCGTGCGCGAGGTCCGCTCCTCCAGGGGCATCCCCCCCAACCGGTCCGTGAAGGTCACCGTCCGGCCCCCCGAGGCCAGGGCCGACGACATCCGCACCCAGGCCCACGTGGTCCAGCACATGGCCAACGCATCCGAGTTGCAAGTCGACACCCAGGCCAGACAACCCGCCCGCTCGGCCTCCCTGATGATCGGCGACCTGCAGATCTTCGTCCACGACATGGTCGACCCCGCCGAGGAGAAGGCGCGCCTGACCAAGGAGCTTGCGAAGGTGGATAAGGAGATCGCAATCTGCAACAAGAAACTGTCCAATCCCGGGTTCGTCGAGAAAGCCCCCGCCCACGTGGTCGCCGAACAGCGCGACCGCCTGGCCAGGTACACCGCCCAGAAGCAAGCCATCGAACGCTCGCTGGCCGACCTGTGAAGGGGATCAGATCCCAACCATTCCTTGCTTGCTTGGTGTGGGAACGGTTGCCGTCCCCATCCACACGAACAGACAACGAGCAGGAGAACCCACCAGGGCAGGCCAACCGCACAAGCGGCATGTCAAGAGATCTGCAGGCTGACCACCAGACTTGACAGTCATATAGCCAGGGGGCTATGTTTGTAGCATGAGGCTGTCATACTACACCACGGCATCGATACTCTAGGAAGGAGGAACAAAGTCGTGGCAAGAGCAAAGAAGACCCACGCAACGGTCCGGGAGCTGTTCAGGCAGGACTTAGAAGATCCGAAATTCAGGGTGTTCTTCGATGAGGAGCGGGCAAGGAGCGAGATCGCCATGGCGGTGGTGAAGGCGCGAAAGGCGGCGGAACTAACCCAGGCCGAGCTTGCGGAGAAGGCCGAGACCACCCAGAGCGTAATCGCGCGTCTGGAATCCGGGCGTGACAAGCGGATGCCGTCGTTACCCCTGCTGGCTCGCATTGCGGCGGCGACCGGCAGACGGCTGGTGCTCGGGTTCGAGAAGGCCAAGGAGGCCGGGTGACGCTCGAATGGGCATGGGAATCCGTGTTGGCCGCCTACTGATTGGTTGCTGGGCAGGTTCAATAGTGAAGCGAAATCCGAGTCCGGTCAGAATAGCGCCGAGTGTACTCCAAGTCGGATTGCCTTTTTCAGATAGCGCCATGTATAGGTGCTGGCGATTGAGCCCTGTCCGCTTTGCAAGCTCTGATACACCGCCCCGGGCATCTACGACGGTACGGAGAGCCAAAAGAAAGGCTTCCACATCCTGGTCTTCCTCATACTCCTCCAGGGCCACGGACAGGTAGGCGGCAGTCTCCTCCGGGTCCCTCCTCCTCCGGAGGAGGAGGGACCAGTGGCTCCAGAAGGGCGATCAGCTCGGGAACGCTAACTGTCGAAACCCGCCACATGATCTCGTCCTGGATCTCGCCATACTCGTGTGCCAGAACATTCCGTTGCGCGACGATCTTCCTCCATGGTATCATGGGGTGTGTCTTCTTGAACGCCTGCGACACGCGCCCGGCCGCCTCGCCGATGATCTCGATACGCCTCTCAATGGATAAGCGTAGATCCTCGTCGGCCGTGTACTTGTCGAGAGTCCGCCCCTGGACCGCGCGGACCACGCCCCGTGCGTGCTGGAGCATGTCAAGGAGGTAGCCCGCGTCTCTCGCGTCAGGACGCATAGACCACCTCCGCCGTTTGCAGGATCTCCTTTCGGCGGAACGGGTTCTTCAAGCCTCCCTTGGCGACCAGGTCCACTTCACGCCCGAATATCTCCTTGAGATCGTCGATCATATCCACCCACTCGTAGAGGCTCAGGCCGTGGTCGGGCGCGAGCTCGACAAGCACGTCAACGTCGCTTTCGGGGCCGAAGTCGTCCCGGAGCGCAGAGCCGAAGATCGAGAGCTCCTTCACTTTCCACCTACGGCAGAAGGCCTCGATCTTGTCCCTCGGAACGTCGATACGGACATTTCCCATTGTTCGTCTCCTCCTCACTCCTTTCTCAAGTATCACCGTCAGCTCTTGAATTCAAGGTTGGAATGAAAGCAACGGTTCTGACGTCATCCTTCCGACGAAGCCTGGGTGCTGCGCCGCACCGGTCTTTTCCTTCTGTCTTCGGGAGGTTTCTGGTATGTCGTTGGTGAAAGGTGTCTGTTTTCGGAAATTTCGCGTTGGTATCGGAGGATGCTCGTGGGAAACTCTGAAGCCAAGGATGCCGCACCCCGGCGGTTGATGGCGGGCGCCAGTTTTTCTCTCCTGGTCTACCTGATCGTGCTGGTCATTGGGGCCTGGCTGGTGATGCGTTTTGTGCTGGGGGTCCAGTTGACCCGGATTCTCACCAGGGCTGTGACCGCCACCGGTGCGGAGTGGGTCATGTACCTTCTGATCGGGCTGTCGGCGCTCTCCGTCGGGGTGGTGTTCGAGCGCTGGCTCTTCTACCGGAGGCAGGCGGTGGACGTGATGCCGGCCAGGAAGAGGCTCCGGGAGCTTCTGGAAGGTGGAAGAATCCGGGAGGCCCTGGACTTCGCCGAGAAATTACCGGGAATGGAAGGCCGGGTGGTGGCGGCCTGTATCCGGAGCCTGGATCGTGGCGAGAAGGTCATGGAGGAGGAGATGCTCGGCGCCTTGGCCCAGGAGCGACTTGGGTATGACAAGAACCTCATAGTCCTGGGTACGCTCGGCAACAACGCTCCTTTCATCGGGCTGTTCGGAACCGTGCTCGGAATCATCAAGGCGTTCGTGGATCTGGCCGAGGACATTAGCGGGGGAGCCTCTGCTGTCATGGCGGGCATATCCGAGGCATTGATAGCCACGGGCATCGGATTGCTGGTAGCCATACCGTCGGTGGTGGCCTTCAATGCCCTCAAGGGTAAGGTCAAGGCAGTGGTCTCCAACACCGAGTACCTGGCTCGCACCGTGATGGCTCATGCCAAGACGCGCAGGCCCGGGAAAGCGGCGGAATAGAATCATGGGATTCGACCAGTTCGAGAACGACGAGGCCATAACCGGGATCAACGTCACTCCCCTGGTCGACATCACCCTGGTCCTGCTGATCATCTTCATGGTTACCACCAGCTACATCGTCAATCCCTCCATCAAGGTGGATCTGCCCCGGGCGGCCACCGGGGAGAAGACCAGGCCGTCCACCGTTTCCGTGGTGCTCACCCGCACCGGCGAGCTCTTTCTCAACGGGAAGCGCACCACGGAAGCCGCCCTGGTGAACCACGTCCGGGAAGAGAGCGCCGGCAATCCGGATCTCCAGGTGGTGATCTCGGCCGACACCGCCCTGGAGTACGGCCGGGTGGTGTGGCTCATCGACCTGGTCAAGCAACTCGGCGTTCGCAAGTACGCCCTGAACATACAGTACCGGGGAGACGAGGTGCCTTGAATCGCCTGCTTTTCAATCTGGCCAGCGGAGGCCTCAATCCGTACGTGGTGTCGGTTCTGCTCCACGTGGGACTGATGGCGGGACTGGTGCTGCTGGCCCCCCTGGTCCGGGAGGAACCCCCGCAGCTGATAGAGGTGGAGATTATCAAGACCGTGCAACCATCCCGGAAAGTGGTTGAACCCGAGCCGCCCGCGGAAGAGAAGGAGCCCGAGCCCAGGATCCAGAGACCTCCCCGGGTTCCCGACCGGGTCGTGGTCAAAAAGGTCGAGAAAGAGGCGCGGCCCTATCATCCCCAGGCCGATCTCATCAACCAGGAGGAGGCGGCGTCGCCCGACGCCACTCCATCGATCGAGCTCCCCGAAAAAGTACCGGCATTCGAGATATCCATGGAGGCCACGGTGGAGGGAGGGGAGGGGATCGAGGTGGTGGCGGTGGCCGGCAAGACCGGCAACGTCCTGGCCGATCCCGACCGTCCGGGTTCCCCGGACGCCCAGGGTCCCCCGCCGGATCCGACCGGGCCTCCGGACGTCGAGCTGAGTGACTCATGGGAGATCAGCGTGGAGCCGGAGCCCGTCAACGATCACGAGTTCAAGCCGGACTATCCTGCCGAAGCCCGGGCCCGGGGTCTCGAAGCCACCGTGGTGATCGAGCTCTGGATCGATGCCCGGGGAAGGGTCGTCCGATCGCGGGTGGCGAGATCCGGCGGAGGCGACTTCGATGCTGCCGGCCTGGCCTATTGCCGCAGGCTCAGGTTCAAGCCGGCCGAGGCCAACGGGGTTCCGGTGGCCACCCGGATCGAATGGACGGTGATGTTCCGTTATCGCAACGGGTAACCATGGAAGGCAGGCCAAGTAGCCCGATGATCCGCTCGTATGTATGGCTCGTTGCCGCAGCGACAATGTCGCTGGCTCTGCTGCATCCGGCCGCAGGATCCGCGCAGGAGAGCCCCTCCGAGGCGCACAAGCCGGGGTTGACCAAGCGGCCCGAGCTGGTAAAGAGCGCGCAGCCTCGCTATCCGCCCGAGGCATGGGAGCAGGATGTGGAAGGAGACGTGGTGCTGCTCCTGTGGGTGGACGAGCAGGGCCGGGTGGAGGCCGCCGAGGTGGTGTCCTGCCCTGGATACGGGATGGACATAGCCGCGCTGGCGGCCGCCAAGCAACTCGAGTTCTCTCCCGCGGAGGTTGACGGCAAGCCGGTGAAGGTGAAGATACGCTACACCTTCAGGTTCCGGAAGCCCGAAAAGGGAATCCAGGCGCTTCCCCCGGATCCTTCCGGCAAGAAATGCACACAAGACCAGCGGCCCAAGGGTACCATCAAGGGCACCCTGCTACAGCGGGGAACCAGAAAGGCGCTTGGGCGCGCAGAGGTCTATCTGCTCGACCTGGACCAGGCGGTCCTCACCGACGATCAAGGCAAGTTCGAAAAGGAGGTCTCCCCGGGTGGCTACGCCATCACGGTTAACTTCCCGGGACACTATCCCTTCGAGGCGCTGGAGAGGGTCGAGCCGGGCGAGACGGTGGCGGTCACCTACTACGTGGAGCAGAAGCGGCACGAGCGCTACAAGACCATCGTGTGGGGCTCCGAGGGCAAGGAGGTGGTGGGGCGAACAACCCTGGTGGACGCCGAGATCTACGAGGTGCCCGGCACCATGGGAGATCCCCTCCGGGTGGTGATGCTGATGCCCGGGGTGACCTCCTCGGTCTCCGGGGTGGGCTATCCGGTCGTGCGCGGGGTGCTGCCCGGGGACACCCGCTACGAGGTGGACGGCGTGCAGATTCCCATGCTCTACCACCTGATGATCGGCAACGCGGTGATCAATCCCCGTTTCACAACCGGGATCACTTTCCACCCGGGGGGCTACTCGGTGCGGCACGGACGCTTCCCCGGCGCCCTGATACAGTCCGGCGCCACTCCCCGGCCCACCGAGAGGATTACGGCCGCTGACATTTCGTTAATCCAGATGAGCGTGTTCCACGCCCAGCCGATCATAGAGGAGCTGGACGTTGTGGTGGCGGGCCGCTACGGGACCCTGGGTCTGATCGTCGAGGCGCTGGCCTCGGACGCGATCTTCCGCTACTGGGACTACCAGGCCAAGATCGGCTACAGCCCCACCGGCAAGGATCGGCTCGAACTTTTGGTTTTCGGCGCCGTCAACGATGTCGGGAAAGAACGTGAAGGCCCGGATGAAGTGTTCCGCATGGGATTCCACCGCCTGAAGCTCCAGTGGAAGCGGACCCTTTCCTCCGGGTGGTTTGCGCTCTGGGCCGAGCTGGGCCAGGAGAAATTCGAGCTGCCGGAGGAGACGGATCCGGACGGCGAGAGTGAGGACCCTATGGGGGCCGCGTATTACTACGCCGCGTTGCGTGCCAAGCTCTCGATCGTCCCCATTTCAGATCTGGAGCTGCACGCCGGTGCCGAGGCGGATCTCCAGGACTTCGACTTCTGTCCCCCGGACGAAGACGGCGGGCTCGTCTGCGCCAAGGACGGGATGACCACCGGTGTGTTCCTGGAGGCTGAGTGGACTCCCGGGAACTTTACCGTGGTGCCGGGCGTGCGGGTGGATCACTACCGCTACGGGATCGACGTGGGCCACAGCGAGACGTCCGTGGATCCGCGCCTGGCGGTCGCCTTCGACATCACCGAGGACATCACCCTGAAGACCTCGGCGGGCTCCTACCACGGACCGCCCCGGGTCACCCTGGTCGCGGGACCTCTCGTCATGGGGCCGGTTCCGGGAATGCTCGGCGTGGGCCTGGATTACGGGCTGTCCCGCTCCATCCAGCTGGCCGCCGGGGTGGAGGTGAAACTCCCCTGGCGCCTGGAGCTGGCGGTCCAGGGGTACTACAGTTTCCTGCACACCGCCCTGGACTTCTCCTTGATGAACACCTCCCTGGAATCGGACTGCGACGAGGTCTGCACATCCGAGCCGGGGCCGGAAGACGACGAGTTCCCTCCTACCACCGACGGGCGCTCCTACGGCATGGAGTTGATGCTTCGCCGCAGGCTGGGAGAATCGCTCTTCGGCTGGATAACATACAGCCTGACCCGGAGCGAGCGGGACGTGAAGGAAGTGGGCACGCTTCCCTTCGCGTTCGACCAGACCCACGTAATGAACACGGTGGTCTCCTGGGATGTCGGCCGGAGCTGGACCCTGGGAGCTACTTTCCACTACCATAGCGGCCGGCCCTACACGCCCGAGCTGGCCTGTCCGGGCTCGGTGGAGCTGGGAACCTGCCGCGGCGACCCCTTCTCCCGCCGCCTCCCGGGCTTCTGGCGGCTGGATCTCCGGGTACAGAAGCGCGAGCTCTTCGACACCTGGTACTTCGACTTCTACATCGACGTGATGAACGTCACCTTCAACAAGGAAGTCATCGACTACGAGATCGACGGGAACGGAATCCGCAAACCGGTGAAATTCCCCATCCTGGTGCCCATGCTGGGATTGAGGGGACAGTTCTGAACGCGGATACGCAACCTGGTGCCTTGGTAGAGACTGGCTAACCCAGAGCCTTGGCCACCTGTTCGGACAATGCCCTCAGCGCGAAGGGCTTCTGTATGAAACCATTGGCTCCGTTTACCAGGAGCTCATCGGCCTTGTCTTCTTTGGGGTAGCCCGAAGACAACAACACCCTCAGGTTCGGGAACTCTTCCTTCAGCGCATAGTACGTCTCGGCGCCATCCATGACCGGCATGATGATGTCCAACAGTACCAGCGAGAAATCACCCTTCCTCTCCCGGCAGATTCTCAGTGCACCTTTGCCATCTTCGGCCAGCAGGACCTCATATCCCAGTTCCTCAAGAAGCCGCTTGCCTGCAGTCCGTATCGCCTCCTCATCGTCAACCAGCAAGACAGTTCCCGCACCGTGTTGAGCTGCCCTCGGTGTTTCTCTGGCCTCTTCAGTTCTGGTCTCGACTGCTGGGAGGTGGACAGTGACGGTTGTACCCTGGCCGAGCTCACTCTCGATTACGACCCTCCCGCCATGATTCTTCACAGTGCCGTAGACCATAGCCATACCGAGACCAGTTCCTTTACCATCGGCCTTGGTCGTGAAGAACGGCTCGAAGACGCGAGCCTTGGTCTCATCGTCCATTCCGATGCCCGTATCCGAGACCTGGAAACAGACGTATCTGCCCGGGTTCAGCTCCGTTCCAGCGAGGTCATGCTCGCCCAAAACCTCGCTTCTCGCAGATATGTTGAGACTACCCTTGCCCTCCATGGAATCGACAGCATTCAGGCAGATGTTCATGATCATCTGGCTGAGCTGTCCGGAGTCTCCTTTGACTGCGGAATCGTTTGATTCGGTGTCAGTTTGTATCTTGACCTTTTTGGGAATGGTTCTCTTCAGAATGCGTTCGATGTCGCCCATCACGCTATCGATTGAAACTTCTTCATTCCGGTATTTGCCCTTTCGCGCAAAACCGAGAAGATTACTCGTCAAGTCTCTCCCCCTGCGGCACCCCTTGAGTATTTCCTCTGCGTCCGATTTGGCCGAGTCAGAAATCGACTCGTCGATGTGAACCAGCGAGGCATAGCCCATGATGCCGCACAGGATGTTGTTCATGTCGTGGACAATGCCGCCGGCCAACGTACCGATAGCTTCCATTTTCTGCGCTTGCTGCAGCTGGACTTCCAGGTTCCGTTGTTTGTCCTCGGCTTGCATGCGCTCGATTTCTCTTCCCAATCGCTCGGCAACAGCATCGATAAGGTCCCTTTCTTCCTTGAGGAAGGGTCCCTCGAACTCATCCGGCTTCGGCTCCGTGTAGTAGACCTCAACGGCACCCCACTTCTCACCGGACACAGTGATGTCGCTCCTCAAGCACCAATCGCCTTCGGTGAATGACTCCGTTCTGTAAACCCTGTCACCTATCGAGATCCGAGCGCATGTGATTTCGGGGTACTGCCACGAACTTGGGATGAGGTCGCAAGTACCCTGCAGGATCATATCCGGTGTTGCGTCCTTCCTAGCAACGAGTTCCATGATTCCGTAGAGGCAATTGATCTCCTTCACACGCTCACCAAGCTTGTGCGCTTGCTGGCGCAGTGCTTCTTCCGCCTGCTTGCGCTCTGAAATATTGGACAACACACATACTATCCCCTGGACTCTGCCATCAGTATCGCGCATGACTGAGCCCGAAAGAAGCACCGGTATCCGTCTGCCATCTTTTGACAGGCAGGTTTTTTCCAGGTTTCGGACAGAACCTTTCTCCACCAGCTCAGAAATCCCCGTTCTCTTGAAACGTATTTCTTCTTCTTCTTCTTCTTCTTCTTCTTCTTCT